>Ga0307510_10003286_pt1 | contig 18808 bp, 24 predicted proteins | sample 12_EM_MG_FD_207224 | JGI IMG/M metagenome (GOLD analysis project Ga0307510, IMG submission 207224) | Populus trichocarpa ectomycorrhiza microbial communities from riparian zone in the Pacific Northwest, United States - 12_EM | ecosystem: Host-associated > Plants > Roots > Unclassified | place...
TAGGTGCCCAGCCGCTGTCTGTTTACGTTCAGAAAGAAAGCTTGTGATCGCGCCGAGACAAGGCCTTCCTTATCGGTAGACGCCGACTGCTGAGCGCTGAGCTGCCAGTGTGGTACCTAACACTAGTGTCCTCAAAGCATAGGCTCGCCGCAGACCAACGGTTCTACCAGTCACACGGCCGTTGGCTTATCTGACCCACACAGTATGCTGCCTAACGGAAACGCATGTTCGAGTTTCTCACTCGAGTGTATGCCCTTGGGTCCGTACCGCTACAACTCACCAATCCACTTTGCGGAGCTGATATAGATCTCGACACTCTTTCCGTCGCTCCAAGCGGCTGGTAGGGCACAGGAAAGGCCTCACTCATCGAAGCAATTTCTGGCATCACACTCCCGCGTGCCAGTGGGACCTGCACCGTGACTTGGTCAGTCCTTCAGGACCGTCGGGAACGAACTGCCTTACTGTGAAGAATACAGATGTCCGACAAAGTGCCAACTCTCACACTCTGATGGCCCTTGGACATGTACCGTTTCGTTGCAGCTGAACAGCGCTGCTGATGGCAGTGTTGTTGTGAATTCTCAGAAGGTCCAGTCGGGTCACCCATCACCGAAAGGTCAGAGGTCACAGAACGCATCCAGATTCCAGAGAGCTCAAAGGGCAATATTTCATTACAGACGTCTTTCTCCCCGGAGCAGATCCAGGCCATGAAGTCCCATTTTCTCCTAATCACATCGTTGTCCACGTCAGTGGCCCGGACATCACTGACCTCAATTTCATCGAACCTACCCGGTTCGTGTCTGGAAAATACTCTTGCCGGTCTTTAATATCTTGCCAGTGTCCACTGTCGGCGAAGAAGAAACTGAGATGAATCTGATCAAAGACTTGGCAATATCTTACATCAAACAACTGAGTTGCATGCAGCCGACTTTGCCAACCAGGGTGCGCATACTAGTACGCTCGCCCAGGAATATGACCCTGGCGGCGACAGGACTATTGGTACGTTGTCGGCAACACTTTATTCTGGGAACACTAAATAACAGGTTGTTCACAGGTGCGCTGATGAAGCTGGACAGTATTCTCAAGACAGAGGAAGGGAGTTGGCTGCCGTTGTTTCGAGGAGAGCGACGCGATATGACCTTGTGGTTCTGTGTCAAATGCCCTAGTTCACAACAGATCGATCACTGCCAGGCATCACCTGGAGAGGACAGAAGCCCGCGAAAAAGAGGCCGCGTTCTTTCGCGCACTTTCCCTTGGTCAATGCTCGACAACATATTCAAGCAGGGGTCGGGCATGGGTCATCTCCCACGTTGTCTCAGTGACAATCTGTGCGACCTCATCGCAGAACGGTTCGTATACCTTGCCTTGCGTCGAAAACAAAAGTTTACCTAACAGCCGCGCAGTCTCCCTGATATCGAACGAGAGCTGAACAAGCCCCTAGAGAAGATAAACACGGACCTGGGAGATCTCCCACCGCCTCCCTCGTCTGCGCCTTTGAAGAATGTACTTCGACTGATAACTGACTTTAGTACGCAAGCTGTAGAAAGGCAGGGTGAGGGCGTACCTGGTCGTGTTGGTCCCCTGCAGCAAATTAGACTTTCACAAGAAGGATCTCGTGTCGCTATTCGTGAGGCTGCACCACGCTTCGTCCCCCAATTGAACCAAAGAGTTGGTTCCCTATCTCCTGGCCATGGTCTGAGACTGAGACTAACTCTTGCAGCTGCAGGTGGTGGCGACCGATGGCAACGGATCTTGTCTACTCCATGTACTATGTGTTGTCGCCACTTCGTAAGCGCCAACACCGCCGTCCCCTGCTCCAGAGTCGGTGGAGCGACGTATTCACCCACCATTCCCTTTAGGAGAAGAGCTGCCGAACGACATCGGACTCGCCAATAGTAAGGGAATCTTCATAGGTGATGTTTTGGAGACAGCAGAATAGTGTGTTTCCTTGGACACTGGCATGTGCTGTTCATCCTCACGGAGTAAAAGAGCTGATCAGGATGATCACACGAGAGTTACCAAACAACCACCCCTTCAGTCCAGAAAGAGTACGTCATTCCCTTTGTCGACAAGTGGGAAGTCCCCGCACAGGCTTTGTTTGTTTCTACTGCTGATAAGCTTGAAGGACTCACGTTGTGTGTTGTCGACAACCATTTCGGGAACTACACTCATGGTAATTTGAAGCAGCGAGTTTCGTGAGTCGAGTCCTCTCATAAGGCAGTCAACTTACTGACTGGCACAATCACCCACATCTGTGCCATCGCCACAACCCACCTTGAGTGGTGTTTCAAGGAGACGTCAAAGCGCATTAACATCCTTCTGCAAGTCGAACAGGATCCTTCAAAGAAAATCAACCATTACTCCAAGAACTATCGTAGGAATTTTCTTGGCTCTATAAAGGACCGTTCCACAAGGACTCGGACAATTAATTTATCGAGCACCTGTAGGAACGTATCCATCAACCGTCAGGGTTATCTCAAGCCCCCAAGAGCGTTATGTTGAACCTTCCCCAAATCGGGTTTCACGGCGTAAAGCCTCTTGGTCTTTCATTATTGCAGGTTTCAGAAGATGCAGATGATGCGCTCGGGATCACAGCGTACGAGCATACTTTCAAGGTGTCTGGCTGGTTTTATCTTCCTTGCCGTTCCTTAAGAATCATTCCCTGCGCTGACGTTCGATATTATAGCCAGTTGCCTTCAAACGCTTTGTCGACAATATGATCGAAGCAATTGACGAGGAACTCGTGCTTGACTTCTCGAATGGTTTACAGGATTCTCTTGTGACTGGGTTCAAGCTCGATTCGCCGGGTGCCCATGAAATCTCCGCAAGTCTGGTCGCGGAAGAATCTCGTCGCGTGTCGGAAGGAGTTGCTTGCCCGAGAGGAGCTGTACACCGCACTTGGTTGAAAAGAGGCGCAATCTCCTGCTGCCTTTTCATCCTTATCTATATCATCATTCCCTTTCGTGAGTAAAATACTACTTAGGTGATGTGCTGCGGAGAAATATCTAGGTTGTCGGATTGTGACAAAATGACGCATATCAAATGTGGAAGCCTGCCATGAGGCGTGCATATTTTTATCTTCGGTTAGAGGCATCAAAACCAGGACATGGCCCGTGTTTCTATTATCACAAAGATAGTTAGAGCGTGGGTCGAAGCTGTCGGTTGGCGCCACGCTCGCTGTCAAATTTGCAACCCCGGCCCGCAGGTGGGCGCCAAACGGCGGCCCGGGACTGACGTGACTAAACTCTAACGCAGACGACTGCAGCGGAGGGTCGCAACTGCCTTAACCAGTAAGATGGGCTCGCACGAGGCAAGGCATGAGGCTTGGAGCTTTGGACGTTCGACGAAGATATCGGTGATGGTAGGGCCCCCGTGACAGTACTATGACACAATGATCCTCGGCACGCTGGTGTCCTAATCCTTGGTCTCTCCATGGTCATTGTCTACGGACAATCACAATTAGACTTCTCCGCAGAGTGTCCGCGGTCACTGCCTGGGTGTTTCCGAGACGGTCCGCTGCAAGGGTACTAGCGAATACTTTTGTTATTTCGAGAAGGTTATCGGTGTACTTCTTCTAGTTCCGACGCTCCTTGGGTTCTTCTATCGGAAACTGGCCGACCCACCTTCCCCACACGCGCGTTCGTTGATTGGCACTCGTCCTTCCCATCTCAGATAGTGCAGTGACCGTAATACAGGAGAGGCGGTGAATCAGTCTTAGAGAGCACGCAAAGGACATCAAGCTTATCCTCGCGTCCTAACACATGCCCAACCTTGCTTGATGACCAGCACATTCAATTCCGAAACTTGACATATCTATACCGGCTAGAGGTAGTTTACCCCTCCGCGTTGCGATGTCCTTTCCTTTCAAACCTACATGTGCCAGGGCGAGGCGACCGCAGTCCGATTCGAGGGTCGCAATTCCTGTCTTGCCCTTGGAGGGAGGTTGTGTGCACGCACACATGAATCTATATTTAAGATGCTCGGCCGCGGTCGACTGGAGAAAGTAGCACCAGTTCCAAGGCATCATGAGCTCTCAACGCAACACCAGCCACGCAGTCCATGCGGTGGGTCTGTCGGACCCACAATATACCGCCCGAAAAAAGCGCATGTTTGAGTTTCTCACTCGCTTGCGTGCCATCGGGTGCGTATGTCTGCTCAGAATTGTCGCCACTTATCGTCGATCCATATCGTAGAGCCGACGTAGATTTAGACGTCCCCGCAATCGCAGTCGTCGGCTGGCAGAGCGCAGGGAAGTCCTCCCTGATAGAGGCGATTTCTGGAATTACACTCCCGCGCGCTAGCGGAACTTGTACTCGGTGAGTCGTTTAGGAATATCAAACGTTCCCTCCCCTGACGATGAGTTTACAGGTGCCCGACTGAGTGCCGGCTCACCCACTCCGACGCCCCATGGTCGTGTTCGGTCTCTTTGCGGTTGACCAACGTTCCTGATGGCAGCACCCGAGAGATTCCTTTCGGGGGCACGATCACTGAAAAATCTGAGGTCACGGAACGCATCCGCAGGGCTCAAAGAGCCATTTTGAGTCCTTCCGCCCCGACAGATGACTTTCTCTCTAGAGCCGAGAGCGACTTCGAGCCTGAGCAATCTGAGATATCCTTTTCCCCGAATTGCATAGTCTTGCAGATAAGCGGTCCGGATGTAACCGACCTCAACTTCATCGATTTACCAGGTTCGTTTCTGGACGTTTTGCAACTGGCCTTTACTGTAGCACTCTGTACAGGTCTCTTCGTCGGGGGCCTGGACACCGAGATAAATCTAATAAAGGATCTGGCAGTATCTTACATGCAGCGACCGAGCTGCATCATTCTGCTCACCGTTGCCTGTGAAAGTATGTCCAAATTCAATTCTCGGATCTCCTCTTCTGATGAGGCATGGTAGCGGACTTTATCAACCAGGGTGCACATCGGTTAGCACAGGAACATGACCCGCGTGGCGAGAGGACGATTGGTAAGTTGATAGGGACATGTGCCGAAGAGTAACAATGCAGTAACGATCTATGCCCAAGGTGTACTGACCAAGCCCGATCGGATTCCACCGACAGAGGAAGGTAATTGGCTCCCATATGTCCGAGGAGAGAGAGAGGACACCACATTGTGGTATTGTGTCAAATGCCCCAACTCGCAAGCTATCAACTCGGGAATCACTTGGGAAAGGGCCCGCGAGGAAGAGTCTGAGTTCTTCTCACACACGTCTCCTTGGTCGACGCTCGAGGGCGAATCTAGGCAAAGGTTGGGGTCGGGAAATCTCACTTGTCATCTCAGCGAAAAGTTGTGCGATTTAATCGCAGAGCGGTTCGTATCCATTTTGTCTAGTATCAGAGTGAAATACTGTCCTAACTGCCGCGCAGGCTCCCCGCTATCCGACAAGAGCTAGATAGGCTTCTCGAAAAGACTAACCAGGAGCTTCACGACCTTCCTCCCCGACCCTCGTCTGAGCCTCTGAGGGAGATCCTACGGCTCATCATGGGCTTCACGGGAGCGGTGGATAAACAGGTCCAAGGAGTACCCGGCCGTAATGGCCTTCTACAGCAAATCAAACCACGGCAGGAGGAATTCCGTGTTGCCATTCGTACGACAGCGCCTTGTTTCGTCCCAAAGTATAAGGAATCTCAGCCACAGGAAGCGATGTCCGAAAGTGGGACCAACGAAGACTGGGAGCCACACCGACGCCTTTCTTTCCTAGAAGGAGAAGAGGACTACGACGAGATAGGGCTGGACGATGAAAAGGAGATCTTCATCGACGACGTTTTAGAGACCGCAGAATGGTACGCTGTCCTTAACGTGTTACCTTTATATTCATACCCACAGAGGGATTTAATCCAGGGCGGTCACAAGAGAACTACCAAACAACTATCCATTTATTGTCCAGAGGGGATACATCGTCGACTCCGTCAGCCGATGGGACGCCCCTGCAAAAACGTTGTTCGACTTTACTGTCAAGAAACTGAAGGAAATAATTTTGCGCGTTGTTGACTCTCATTTCGAACGCTACGCCCATGGTGGTTTGAAGCGACGGGTCTCGTGAGTCGTTCACTGATAATGAGGATCCGCTTGTTGAGAACATGTACATCAGAGAAATTGTCATAGCACATCTTAACCAGTGTGCCGAGGAGACCTCTGCTCTCATCAGGTTCCTTCTGCAGGTGGAAAAGGAGCCCTCTACAAAAAATGTGCATTATTTCAAGGACTATCGCAAAAACTTCTTCGCGGTTTACAAGGGTATCTTCAACAGCGGCTCCAACGACGACTTTGTTGAGCGGGTTCAGAGCAGTAGTGACCAATCGCCAGAGTTCACCAAAGCTCTAGGAATCATCCTTGCGAACCTTCCAAAGATCGGGTTTCATGACGTGAAGGCCCTTGAACTTACAATGCTGCAGGCCTCGGAGGACGCCGATGACGCCATCAAGATCATGGCGGACGTGCGTGCTTATTTCCAAGGTACGTGTTCCGGACCCTTTCTCCTCAAATACCCGGGCTAGGGTTCATGTACTGACACCACATGCTATTTCCAGTGGCATACAAGCGGTTCGTCGACAACGTACCCAAGGCGATCGATGAACAACTTGTCCTTGGAGCTGCGAGGGGTCTGCAGGGTGCCCTCGCAACAGGACTGGGGCTCGATTCGATTGAAGCCCACGAAAGATGCGCAAAATTGCTCGCGGAACCTTTACGTATTGCAGAGAAACGAGAAAAACTTGTTGCGCGTCAGAGGCGATTGACGGCCGCCAATGACGAACTCCTGGATCATTTTTGAATGAGAATATACTCGTACATGTATCTTGATTCATGCATAACGTATGATGTGTTGCTGTGTTCTGCTTGGCTCGTCGGGGGCATTGCGCTCTTACCAAAATCATCGCTCCCTTTGTGGCGATAAGAAATACCCGAGTGACGGAAAGTGGTATCGGCGTTGGCTGACTGTGTGCAAAGTTGACGAAATGGCGCGTATCAAATGTCTGAAACTCGCCAGAAGCCATGATGGGGGGCATTTTGGGCTCCGCCCAGCGACACAGAAGCCAGGATGTGGCATACGTCTTTATTAAAAGAAGATGGCTAGAAGCAGACAGCACGGGGTCAAGGTGGAACAAGAGTAGCACTCGCATATTACTCGGCACCAGATGGCAGTCGTCACGTAGTCGACGATAATTGTGTGCCGGGTACCGCAGATCAAAAGTCGCCGGGAGGGAAATGGGAGCGGTAATCCAGAACTGGGTACAGCTCGCGGAGCTGTCGGATAAGCGTATACTCCACGAACGCGTGGTGTGACTTTCACATCAGACATCACCCGAGCTAAATAACGCAGGACGTAAGTGATGTCCAGACAATAGACCATATAACCCGTTTCACATCGAAGATAATGAGGTCAAAATGAGGACGCTTGGACACCTCTAGTCGAATGAAGGGGCCCGGGATAATGGGTCAGAAAATTATGATTAAAGAGAAGCTGAGCAAGCTGTGCGCCTCGTGGACTGTTCAAGAGCCGTCAGAACCAAGCACACAAGGCTATATGTCGTTGGGTTTGAGGAAGCTGGCAATGAGAGAAGGTAACTTGTGCCATAAACGGGAACATTGGTTTTCTTTAAAGGGGTTGAACCAGGAGGGCGTGCTGACAAGGCGGACACGAGGCTGCCTATGTACGGGTTATCCTTAACCGGATAGCGGTGCAAGGAACTGCAGTACGCCAGGGATTAGAACGCCCATAATATTAGATTCGGTCGATTTGATGGAAAGAAAGTAGGACAACACTGCCTCCGTGGGAACTATCAGGGTAGGTGGCCCAATGACGGGCTGACAATCAATGTGTGTGTTGATCTCTGTGTTTGTTTTGTTGTGTTGAATCCACGAGTGATCCCACGAGTTCCCCACGTGCACGTCGGCTGTTCCTCGGCTCGGCTAGAAGCACATCACGTGCTGCCGTGGCCAACCCGTTTTTGGTGGGACGTTTGGCTACTCGGCGTACATCTGCTACACACTGGATGAAAGAAAGAGCTGATCCATCAGCCTTGCCACGTCACATTCTACGCCTGCGAAGCCACTCATAGGGAAGGTTGGGAAATCTTCGGGGTGAGGAAGCCCTGGCAGTCTGGGAATATTCTCGGTTCATTGCCATTTCCAGGAACTACAGGTCCGTGGGGGTGTCAATTTGGGGTCTGGGCAGGCACTCGTGAGCGCCGGACGTCAACCCATCACCATCACCCCTTGGCATCCCTTCCTCCCCACCGCCCACCTCGTCCTTCCTTCCCCCCCTCAACCATGGCCGAGGATCGCCCCATCTCGACGGTTAACTCGGAGTATGCCACTCCCCCCGCTTCCGTGCTGGCTCTCGACGGTGCACTCGAGCCTCCCAGGGCATCCTTCTTCAGTCCTGGTCCCTCCATTGCCGAAGAATCCTCGCGTGATTCCCGCGCGCTGAGCACGACTGGTCCAGAAGTCGACAAGGAAGCTCCCGTACTGGCCCTCGACAGTGCGCCCCTCGAGCCTCCCAGGGCGTCCTTCTTCAGTCCTGGTCCCTCCATTGCCGAAAATTCTTCGCGGGATTCCCGCGCAGTGAGCGCGACCGGTCCAGAAGTCGACAAGGAAGCTTCCACCCCCGCCCACTCCACCGCTCTGCTGCCAGCAGGCAAGTACTCGGAAGACCCTGCTTCTCATTATGCCGCCAGATCCCGCCCTTTTTATCGCCGTCCCGTTTGGTTGGCCATCGCCCTTGGTGCTCTTGTGGCGCTTATTCTTGCCGTCATCCTCCCCGTGTACTTCACTGTGATTCGCAAGAGCAACAACAATTCTAGCGCGGCCAGCAATAGCCCCAGCAGTAGCAGTGGCACCACTAGTAGCGCTGGTCCTACTGCTACTGGCAGTCCGAACACTCCCTCTGGTGCGATTACGGGTGGTGATGGTTCCACGATAATATCCGGTAACACCTCGTTCGTCTATAAAAATCCTTTCGGAGGCTACTGTGAGTTTTTTCTTACCTCAACTACTTACGTACATGGGCGCCTGACGGGTGCCGCGTGATAACCCGCCTTGCACGCGAACTACCTGCTTCGTGTGTGTGTATTTACGGTCCCTCTTGGCTGTTGGGGGAACCCGCTATGGGCCCTGTGGGCTTTAGGAGGGCGTTCCTGGGTTCCCGACAAGAGGGGAATATTTTGGACTTCCCCGCTTCATTAACTTCCTAGTCTATTTCACATGCTGACAGTGTTGTTGATAATGATTTCACCTTACAGGGGTTTATGACCCTAACGATCCTTTCAATAATGGCGCTAGACCTAACTCTTGGACAAAGCCCTTGAACGAGAGCTGGGATTGGACGACTGACAAGGTGTATGGCGTGAACATAGGCGGACTCTTTGTTCTCGAACCGTTTATCTCTCCTGCGTTATATGAGAAATATTATCCCACGGCGGTTGATGAATGGACCCTCAGTACAGCAATGGCAGCCGATACGGGCCCTGGCGGTGGATTGCAATCGCAATTGGAGGCTCATTATGACACATTCCTCGTGGGTCCCATCTCCCGTCTCTTCGTCCGTAGCGCTCACCTGTCCTTGGACCCAACGCACTACCGCCGCGGCGCTTGTTTGGACACATTCATTTGTAGACGGAGCAAGACTTTGCCGAGATGGCAGGGGCGGGGTTGAACTGGATTCGTTTACCCATTCCGTTCTGGGCCATTGAGACCTGGGAAGGAGAGCCCTTCTTAGCGAAGGTGTGCTGGAAGTGGGTATTGGGCGTGGTCTTGCAGACAATGACCCTTTGTATTATTTCCATACTTGAGGAGGTGGCACTAATCTTTCCTTTACAGATACATCCTCCGGGTCTTTGCTTGGGCGCGTAAATATGGTCTTCGCATCAACTTGGACTTGCATACTATTCCTGGGTCTCAAAATGGTGCGTGTTGATTGCGCATGCTATTCGGCCCACCTATCTGACATTCTGACAACATTTCCTTTTTTGACATCTCACGTATCTTCCCCTACGGCTGCTCGTGCCGTGATCAGCCTTCAATCATTCCGGAAGATTTGGACAAGTCAACTTCATGAACGGGATAATGGGTATTGCAAACGCCCAACGTACTCTGGACTACATTCGCATCATCACTGAGTTCATCTCCCAACCCGAGTACCGCGACCTGATCCCCATATTTTCAATTGTCAATGAAGCACTGATCTCCACAATTGGACGACCCCAGTTGACCGCTTTGTAAGTGTATGCTCCATCATTGTCCCTTATCCTCTACTTCCCTTCCGCCCGTCTTGATTCTCAATGTCGTACATTTATCACGTTCTGATCACCATCCTTATTTGTCCAATGTTCTGATGGCATTGCACGTCTCGATCTTGCCTGGACACTGCTGACGTACCTTATTCCTATCACACGTAGTTACCTCCACGCCCACGACATGATACGAGGCATAACCGGTTATGGTGCAGGCAACGGGCCATACATCGCCGTTCATGACGGGTTCACAGGCCTCGCTCCGTGGGCAGACTTCCTCCCTGGCTCAGATCGGTTCGCCCTCGATATGCATCCTTACTTGGCGTTCAATGGAGACGCGAACACTTCACCGATTACTGATGACGATGGGTCTGGGACTGGTGAGCTTGGCGGTGTCTATGTAGGGCGGGCATGCGGCTGGGCAGCGGATGTAAAAACCAGGTTCGCTTTTTCGCCTCATCTTGGGCGAACCAGACATTAACCAATTTGCGTGGCAGTCAAACTGCGTTCGGATTGACTTTCTCTGGCGAGTTTAGCAGTGGCTACAACCCGTGTGGCTTGTTCCTCCTGGGAGTCGATAACAATGATACGACAACCGGGGCTTGTGAACTTTACACTGATTCGTCAACCTGGGATGCAACATTGAAGCAAGGTGTCCTTGATTTCACACTAGCAAGCATGGATGCGCTGCAAAATTGGTGGTTCTGGACGTGGAAGGTAAGTTCGGGCCTCATGCCAGCGCTGATTGCTTTTTGTCAAGTCTGATCCCTGCGTGTGTCGACAGGTTGGTGCCTCCTCTGCCTCCGGCAGAGTGGAGTCGCCTTTGTGGTCATACAAGCATGGACTAGAGAACGGTTGGATACCGCCGGATCCCCGCGTGGCCCTCGGAAAGTGCAAGCCGTTTGGCGATGACACCCCCTTCACAGGCCCATATTCTGCGTGGCAAACAGGTGGTGCCGGAGCAGGCACGATCGCAGTATCGGCATCCTTCCCGTGGCCGCCTACCACAATATCAGGCATTGGAGGGGACGACTACGCCGCTCTGCCCACGTACACGCCGACTGGTTCCATCTCGACACTACCGCCTCCTGAACTTACACCCTCGGTATCACAGGGGAATGGCTGGGCCGATCCGCAGGATACGGCGAGCGCGATGGTCACCGTCTCTGGATGTAGCTACCCCAACGCTTGGGACTCGGCTGGCGCCGTTGCACCTACCGCCGCTTGCCCGGCTGGCGCCGCGCCGCTTGTTTCCGCGACTCCTGCGGTTACGAGTGCGGCAAGTGCTGCCTCCACCACAACCTCGACAACGGCAGCTGTTTGAGCTGGGTTGGAGTGGCGATGGGGATGGCAAGAGTATACCTTAATTTGGGTGTTACTCCTCGCTCCCCAGCGCATGGAACCCGGTATGATGTAGAAGGGCGGTGTTTATGTTATTCAACGATTGGTGCTACGGATATTGGATACCCCGGTTTGCACCTCATACTGATTTTGGATGGAGCACATGGTTTTTTTTTTCTCACTTCACTACGGACATGGATACTTTGACGCACCTCGGGTGCGAGCACGTTTCACGTTTCTGACGTACTTTTAGCATTACCCTTCTCGATTCCTTCATGCATATCTGCATACATGCATGGTCCACTGACGGTTGGAATAGTTACATACCATACCGATGCAGGGATACGACTTCCGAGACGCTGAGATGACTTTTTACTATTTTCATTTAGGTATCTGGTGGTATTTTTGTCTGCAGAATATGCACATGATTTTGACGCGCTTTTGGATGGGGTGAAGAGAGCTTCCGACGTCTGACCTCAAGCGGAGCGTCACCCAGTTGCGTGTCCATCGGACAAGTCCCGTGTCGCGGGAACTAGGCGCAACGAACCTGAGGCATGTGTAAGTCAAGTGGTGTAGGCGCACACATTAACAGTCCCCGCTGGTCGATCAACGTGCGGATCTGGGCCGTCCGATAAACTCGTACGTACGAGGCGCATTTACCACGCCCGGGGATTCCGAAGATGGAGAACAAATGGGGATAGCGTCATCCGCCTGCCGCACCCGACAATGACGATGACGCCGCCTAAGTGGGTTGGACTCATTCGCGGCTGCTCTCGACTGTACGTCACACACGCGTGCGCAAAAGGGGAAGGGGGGGGGGGGCCTGGGATTGAGCGCTATGAACGCGCTTGGCTCACACACCCACACCCCCCTCCCACCCCTCCTTGGCGGTTTGGTGGGAGAAATGATGATGGCGGGGGCCCAAAAACTACGACGGGAACGCGCTGTCTGATCCCTCGCATCGTTTCTCACAGGTTGCCTCATCAGGGTTGTCACATCCCCCACTTTCACGAGTTTTGACTCCACCCACTAACCCCCCCGTGGTCGGCGGCGCACCACTTACGCCCTCCTGTCCAAAACGGCTTGCGGCGTTGGGCGTTGGCCTTGGTCCCCCATCACGCATGCTGCCGCCTGTCGCCTGCCGGGCGGCGGCGGGGCAGCAAAAAGGCACTTTTTTTGTGTGCGGGTGTTTTGGCGTGGCATTGAACGTGCTTGCTGTGCGTTCTCTGCGGGGCCAGTTGGGGATGTATTGTCTGCATCGTATCGTATCGTATTGTATTGCGTATTGCGAGAGGCGCGGCCCGCGGCCGGCTCGCGGAGATCGATCCGATCCAGCAATTGTTAGATTTTTTTTTCACTTTCTTTTTGTTTATTTTTAGTCAAGACAACACTGGGAGAGTGGAGGAGAGGCGAAGCGAAGGGGGGAGGAAGTGGTTGGCGTGGTGAATGGGTCAAAGAGGCGAGCGAGAGAAGGAGGTGAAGTGACCGGATTGCCACCGTCATCCTCGCGCTTCCCTCGCGAACACGATCTGATCCACGGTTGCGAGCACCCGTAACTCGTGCGAGGAGAAGAAGAGGAAAGATACCAAAATAGAGGATGACGGGCGCCGGTGAGCAGAATATTTTCCCCTTATGCTTTTTTTATTCTCAGGCCATTTCGCTCGAAAGACGCGTTCTTGTTCGTCGGAAGGAGGGCGGGCGTACTTGGCATTGGCATGTTGTTGGGTTGGAGGGGGGGGTGTTGATCGGTTTGGGTGGTAGGTGGGCCTCGGCCGGCCTGCCGGCCGGATAGGCAGGGACCAGACGAACGGGCGATGCCGGGCCCTCGGTCATGGAAAGCTTCGTTTGGAGAGGATACGCAATCGGGACAAATTAACTTCACTGCCAGACGCGATAACGTTATTGTGGTGTTCGTCTTGAGATGTCGGGGCTGAGGGAGAGGGGGGAAGTTCTTCTGCTTCTGGCGGCGGCGCGGGGGTAGAACGTTCGCGAGTGTCCTCTGAGAGGGGACGCCTTTCTCTTTATCTCTCTGGCTATGTGATGGGATTCCTTTGTTATGTGGAGCATTGTCCCCTTTTCCTCATCAGATTGCTACATCTGGGTGGGCGAATATGCCCCCGAGGGTGTTTCGGCGAATAGGTAGGTAGGTAGGTAGGTAGGACGGGACTCGCGAGAGGGTGGGTTCCGAGGAAGAGCGGAAGCTTGTGTTTCTTACGCACTGGTCATGACCGACAAGTCAGTCAGCTTGCTAATGAATCACTTTTCCGGGTATCTGAGAATCTCTTGTGACGTCTCCAGTGACATATCAGCGTGATCAATTAGCGGGGGAATTGATGTGAGATGCGCTAGGCTTTAGCCAATTACGCGGGTCCCGATCATTGGGTGGGGGATTTTTTGCGGCAAGTCAACTCTATTCGGTATGGAACCTGGCCGGTTTTGGCAGGCAGCCAGATCGTTCCATGCGCCGATGGCACTCACTATTTGGCATGGTGCAGTCAACGGCCAAGGCAATTTCCGCATGATAGCTCGTGTTTTTCCCTCTTGCCATCTACAGGAAGGTGAATCCATGCAGCGTGTCTTCACCATTGGGTGCGCGTGACGGCACGATGTGAAACACGTCGAGAGATTGAGCAGAAAGGTGTTCCAGAACCGGCGATGCGATTGGCTCATATACGGGATAAGCGCCGTCGTTTTATTGGCCCAGGTGGTTGGTGCTACTTATTAGCTAATTTGACCCAAGCGGTGTCTGTCTTTCTGGCGAGTCAATCGCGCTCTTGTGAAATTTATCCGAAATCGGGTCGCACAATGGTGCGCGGGGTCGCGGGACCATGCTCGGTCGCGGAAGAGGTCTATTTTTTGTAATTTTAAAAAAATAATTTTTAATCCATCCGGTCGTTGCTGGGGCCCTGTCGTTATTCGCGACTCTAACATGAAGCAAGTGACAACCACGGGAAGAAGGGTACTTGCAGTAAGTGTGTGGTGGAGCACGAAAAGTGTGGATCCTTCCATGTTGCCGATGGCCGTAAAACTGGATTGGGGTTACGTGACCCCATTAAGAGTTGTATATTACCATATCCGGGTTGCCGGTACTTTTCCCATCCCGTCGCAGTGCTCGCTGAGGACGATGCTGTTCAGGCAAGTGAAAATCTCGTGCTACTCCACTAAAGGCAATGAGCGGGGACAGAGTGCCCGGGTGGTTAAGCGACCCGGAAAGAAAAAAGAGAACCATGGATGCTGTCCACACAGCGTCCAGGACAGGGGAGTGGTTCGACTCGGAACGGGGATGGAGAAGGGATTGAGGGAAACTGACCGAAAAGGAAAAGTGGTTTAATTATCGCGTGGGTGGGGTCACGGTAAGGTGGGTTCGAGTCGAGCGGCTAACGGAAATGTTTAAGCTGGCATAGATCTACGATGCGTGTGAGACCGAACAAAGATGGGTTGAATTGGCTTCTTGTATTCGGTAAGTGGACTCCGACGGGAAGGCATGCGCCGATTCCTCGTCGAGAACTGTTGCGTTCCCATCTCACATAAACTTAGTGTACCCAAGATATAATCCACCTCGTTTTTAGTTAGCCTTGCTTTCTCTAGTCTCCCGTTAGCCTCCTCGCGCTCTTATACCTTCATCCTAGCGCGTTTCGCTCACCTCTCCCGACCTGTCATTCTCTTTTTAGCCCGTTCCCTTAGTCCACTCTTGATGGCCAATTCCTCTTCCCTCTCAGATTTCGTTCGCATGACAGCGGTCGATGACCTCTCATACCCCTTGGCGTGCGACGACAGGACCCGAGACGCTGTCAATACTATTGTCAGTGGCAGGAAGAGCTGGAAGACCCTCAAGGGAAAGGGCGAAGCTGTCTGGCCTCCATACCTCGAGGCTGCGCTGATAGAAGGTGCGCCGTCCCCTCAACTCCCCCTTACCTTTCTCTCCCTCCCCCGACTTAACCTTTCATTCTTCTCCCCAGCTCTCGATAAGTACCGTCCAGAGACCTCGCGTTCGACCCGCTCTCTGAGCAGGTTCCCAAACCGCAATCGCTTCATCTCGGATTACATTTTCCATGTCACCGGCAAGCGAAGGACTGCTAAGCAAGTCGGCAGTCGGCTTCAGCAACTGCGGGACACCTGCGGCGGGAAGAGAAGTCAGTACATCTTCTACCTCCCTCCTCCACTTCTCCATGCTCATCCATCGGTGACTCCCTCACAGTTCTCAAGCTTCTATCTAACCGCCACTTCTCGCCTCCCACCGAGGCGCATGAGGTTTCACCTTCGCTCGAAGATGCACACGTTTCAGATGGCGCCTCTTCTAGTCCATCTGCCTCGGAACGTGCCACCGCCGCCCGTGGACATGCCCCGGTCCGCACCGCCCGCGCCCTCGTCCACATCGATGTACTTGCGGCAAATGAACCCTGGTCACCATCAGTTGATGCCGGTATCGTTATGGGGAATCCCCTTATGACACCGCCCCACTCTCCAGAGGCGCATACATTCTCGCAAACCTCGCAGGTGAACATCTTCCACTCCCCGACGCCTCGCCCGCTGCGGGCTATCGACCCTGTGGTCACCTTCACGTCTCCCTCGTTTGTGGTGGCCAAGTCAGCGTGCTCTGTTTACTTTGATGGCAATTGCGTCCACACCGACGTTGCCGATGTGACCTGCACCCCCACCAAGGACGAGTCGGGGATGTATCTCTATCGGACGACCCTGATCCCCCAATATTGGGATCGCCTGTGCCAATCCCACGGTATGTTTCTAAACCTGGGCCAATCCGCATAGATTGGAGGCACTAACGTCGGGTCCAGAACCAGGGCGATATTCAATCGTTCAGGAGATAACGCAGACAGTCCAGGGGCGGTCCCCCGACGATGTCTCAGTCCAGACAACGCTTCTCACAGTTGTCTATCAACTCAATGAGGGGAGGTCATCATCTCCCGTGTCTTCTTCATCCACCGCCTCTCCAGTGAGCATACATAATCGCTATTCGTTGGACTCGTGTAATGTACGTTTCTGTGACCTCTGGAACCTGTTATCGAAAGTTCTGACGCTCTTCAAGCAGCCAGGGTACATGCAGGATCTCCCGATCTCGCCCGTTAGTGCGACCTTCAGTGAAAATGGTGACCATGTGGGGTCATACCTCACCTCTGACTGCATGGGCCCACTCCAGGAGACGACTTATCATCCTCATATTCCTTCTCTGCCTGTGGAAGATACCTTCAGTAATCGCTGGGGTGGATATGGTCCACCAGCATCCGAAACGTTATTGTAAAATCTGCATCGTCTCCTTACTCGCATGCCGACTCTCCAACTGCATTTATTGTATATCATAGGGTGAGCTGGAAGTTCATATTCTGCCTCGTCATGTAGCTGATTGTCTGTACCAGACGTTTCTCAACTGAGCGCCTCACCCCGACATTGTAGCACTACGCAGTCTTCCACCCGCCTCGCTTGCATAACCTCAATCTCTGCGGGGCCCCGTTGATACCTCAGAAATGCCCCCAAGGGGTGCTGTCTCATCGTTTCTGTCTTTTTACTTTTGCTCTGTCTAACTCGTGCCTTTCGTTCCGTCCCGGTTGCCCCCTGCACTTTGCTTTACCATCTGCGCATTATAGTTCAGTTACCTTCCCATGCAAATTGTCTTTTCCTCTATGTTCCTCTCAATTCTTGTTTTCCTTGTGCTCTCTCTGCATGATTTAGGCTCTCTGCCACTGTTACCCTCCGATGTCATGCCCGTCGCCCGGGGAGGAAAGAAGTAATGTACTAGTTGCCTGCCTTATGATTATAGACCTACCATTTCCTCTGCTCAACGGCGTGCGGCGAATTGTGTTGAGTGGCCCACGGGGAAAATGCCCCGTGCCGCAGTGCACCTGGGGCACGTAAATTGATCGGAACCACACACCCGGTACACTGGTACTGTCCTTCACTTCCGTGGGAACGATCGGCGAGCCCTTGCAGTGGTCGAGGAAACATGTACAGCGTTCCTCCGTGAGGAGGGCCCACCCGGGCGAATACGGATATACCCGTACCGATCCTAGAGCCCACAACCTCAATAACGGGAGTGGAGAGACTTCGGGAACTGGTGTAAACCGCAACCCACATGTAAGTACAGTCATCATACGACTACTATAGTCCATCACGAGGAGCAAATCAGCTCCCGGAGCTGTCTGCCAACAGTCGGAAGCACAAGCCGGACATTTGGTGCACAAATGGGCGCCCGGGGCCCCATGAGAGGCGTGCGCACGAACGCCCATTGGCCGCCGCCGCGTTAAGTTATTTCATCATCATCATCACGTCCCGTCGCTTGCCGAAAGTTTTGCCGCCCGACTCGGCGAGAAGCCATTACAATTTCCGGAAAAGGTTATAATGAAAAAAGAAGGGCGAGGAGGGACGAGATTTGGAGTGAAATCTTTGTTTAATTTTTAAATTTACTATCCCCGGACGCGGATGCTTCCTCGTCTCCCTGCCTTGCCCCCGTGCGAGCGCGCGCGCCATACCCGGGTCACACGGAGGGGCGCCAAACCCCACCCACACACACGTACCCCCCCAATCCGCCACATGTAGCCCTTCCGACGATGACCGAGCATTCATGGTCCCGGGCGCGTCGTTGGGCCCCCCTCGCGACCGCGAGCGTCGCGGAACAAGTAACGGTATGGAGATCTCGCCGGCCCGATTTTACGGGTCCTCGAGTACCCGGAATGGGCCCCAATAGGAGCCACGCCGTTCGGCCCTGCAGTTTCTGGGCGCCGAGTAGAGCAGTCCACGGCCTTCCGAAACTGACACCGATCCGAAAGGTCCGGTCTCGGCTAGGGTAAAATAAGCAAGTAACGTCGATCCGAACCCGCAATAGTTTGACTAGTTGTGCGCGCCATGTGCAACACAACAATAAAAAGCACCGTGGCACTCTGGTTGAAATGCGTGACGTTCTGGGAGGGGTTGCGGCAAGTGGGGGGAGAGTGGGGCGTTTTGATCATGATGAGAATGAGGGGACTAACCGGCGGGGACCAACGAGACGGAGCTTCCTCATAGAGTAGAGTTATAGAACTCTTTTTCCAATTCGTGACCGACCGGGGGGGGATGCATGAAAGGTCAGGGAAGGTTGCGGCAAGCGACGGGGCTCGACCAAGAGGGCATCCGTTGCCGATCGAGTATCTTGAAGGGACGACAGGTGTGGTCAAATTGTATGAGCGTTATTCGTGAGGCAGGGGAGGGGAGAGAGAGAGAGAGAGATTCATAATTGAAGCATCACCGCA
>Ga0307510_10003287_pt1 | contig 18801 bp, 15 predicted proteins | sample 12_EM_MG_FD_207224 | JGI IMG/M metagenome (GOLD analysis project Ga0307510, IMG submission 207224) | Populus trichocarpa ectomycorrhiza microbial communities from riparian zone in the Pacific Northwest, United States - 12_EM | ecosystem: Host-associated > Plants > Roots > Unclassified | place...
CGTAGGTCTGATGGCCGAGGTTGCCGGATTTTAGAGTGCGGAGTTTAGTCATTCCGTTATGGCTCTCGCGCCAGGTCAAAGGCCGTCTTCAAGGCATTATTTACATGATACATTTTCACCTGATCGGGCCGCAAGTTCAGCCGCGGCGCTGACTTGCCCTACAACATCAGCGCTCGGAACGCTGATCCCCCGAGATGTATCCAGACCGAATTGGTCTGAGTATGCAGCATCATGATTTCATAACATTTCTCATGGCCCTGAAATGCGTTCGCCCTTCGGATCATAGAAAGGCTTCAGACTTGCGCGGGCAGGCACCCGAGCGCCCGCGATATCCAGCGAACGCGGCCCCATGACCGCGAGCATTGCATATGCGACTTCAGACAGGGTAACCCTTTCCCCTACCAGTGCACGCTCGCACGCAGCCCGTAGGTGCGCGGATCGGCGAACTGATAGTTGTAAGTGCCCCAGAGTCCGTTCTCCTGAGCCGCTATGATGGCCGCCTTGTTTTCGAGGTTCTTGCCATAAGCCTCCAGGCTCCATTTGTTGTCCGCGGGCGCGTAGGTAAGCATTGCGTCGGAACGACTATAGCTTCCCTGGCGGTCGTCCGGATAGTTGTTGACTGTCAGGTAGGAGGAGGTCTCGAAATGAGTCTGCACCCTTGCGGTGAGCCCGGCGCCATTGGCCAGGGTGAACCGGTGCTGATACCCGAAGTTCAGTGAAGCCCGCGGCGCCTGTGGCGGGCTATTGCCGGCGAGCTGGATGTTGCTGCTTCCCGAAGCCAACAGGAAATCCTTGAACTCGGCGTGCAGGTAGCCGATGTAGCCGTCCAGCCGGTCCGCCTCCGTCAACAGGTATGTACCCTCCAGTTCCACACCATAGATCTGCGACTTGCCGGCGTTGTCGATGGTGGTCTGGCCGTTGATGAACTGACTGATCTGCTGGTTCGTATAGTCGTAAAAGTAAACCGAGGTGTTGAGTTGGAGCGTATTGCCGAAGAAGCGGCTCTTGGAGCCTACCTCGTAGGCGGTGATCGATTCCGGAGCGTAAGGAGCTGTGTCCGTGAAGCCGCCGGCCTTGTATCCGGTATCGACTTTCGCATAGAGCAGGCTCCTCGGGGTGGCCTGCCAGTCGATACCTCCATGGTAGGTGGTTTTGGAGGATTCCGCGGAGGCATCCTCGTCGAGTATTCCCGAACCGTAGTTGAGAAAGCCGATGCGTCGCTTGTAGTCCTTGGTATAGCGCACGCCGGCTTCCACCTTTACCGTGTCCATCAAGGTGAAGGATGTTTGCCCAAACCCGGCCTTGGACGTCGCGTTGATGTTGGGATAGGAGAAGATATAGAGGTTCGCCGGCGGCTGCGGCACCTGGAAGTTCTGAAAATAGGTGAGCAGATTGTTCGTCTCCTGGAAATAGAAGACCCCCACTTGCCAGGTCAGCCTCTGGTCGGAATTCGATGAGGCACGCAACTCGTGATTCCAGGTACGAGGTTGCTCGTTTGCCTGGAAGTAGTACGCCTCGTCCGCGACACCGTCCAGGTCGGTCAGACCGTGAAAATCCAGTCGCCGGAACCCACCCCGGTACGTGATGTTGGCAATCCCCGCATCGTAGTCCAGCTTCCAGCGCAAGGTCTTGGATGTCGAGTCCATGTAACCCGTTGGGTTGCCAAGTGGCCACTCGGTGGGGTCGGCAGGCAGGGGAGAGCGTGCGTGTATGACGATTCCGTTCGAGTCGAACTGCAGAGGCGTTCCGTACACGGCAGGGCCGATGCCGCCCAGCTTTGCGAATTCCGCCGTAAGAAGCGCCGTGAGAGTGTCGGTAGGCTCCACCATGAGATGCAGTCTGGCCGCCTTGGCGTCCGCGTCATCGCCATCTCTGGCGGGAGCGTTGTCCCGGTACCCGTTGTGTGAGCGAGTATAGAACGAAGCACGTATCTGCACGCGGTCTGAGACCGGAAGGTTCAGGGCCCCCTCGGAGGTCACAGCATTGTAGTTTCCGTAGGACACCGCGGTGCTTGCTTCGAAGTCCTTGGTGGGTTTCGCCGTGATGAAGTTGATCGCTCCGCCAGTAGCATTGCGCCCATAAAGTGTGCCTTGAGGGCCTCGCAACACTTCGACTCGCTCGAGATCGAACGTGGAGTCCGCCAAGCCAATGGCGCGTTGAAAATAGAATCCATCGACACTGACAGCAACAGCGGGGTCGCCGATCTCGGTAGTGTCGCGGCTGGAGACGCCGCGAATCGTGACGATCGACGAGGTGCCGGCACGGGAAAAGCTCACGTTCGGAGCCAACGCGGTCAAATCTTGAAGGTCGCCGACTCCGTTGCTCGCCAGGGTCTCGCTGGAAAAGACGGTCATGGCGATCGGCGTCTTCTGTTCGGACGACTCGCGTTTCTCCGCGGTAACGATCACTTCCTCCAATCCGGACTGATCTGCCGCGGTGGTGGGCTGGTTGGTTTGGGCGATCACCGGCCCCACGCCGATGCAGGCCAGAGTCAGGGCAAGACGGCCTGATACAACGCCCCGGCCGTGCCGGTTTTTCGATACTCTGGTCATGGTTTCCCCTTGAAGTCAGTCAACAGCAACCGTTCTTGTGGATCGTTCTGGTCACTGACATCTCCTCGCCGCATCGTTTGCGTCACGTGCCAATCACCGCGACAGCCGCTCACACGGATCCCGCCCGAAGCCGTCGTCCGGGTTGTCTCGTCGGCGGCGATCGCAGCCAATGAATGGCCCTGTTCCCCTACATGACGTCCGACGGCGACGATCACATACTGGCGATTGTCAGGGCGTACGTCTCGGCGGCGTTGGATACCCAATGCAGGCGCCCGTCACCACTACCCGCCTCGTCATCTTCGACTGTCGTCGCGAAAACTTCATTACTACAGCGCCCAAACAGCGCCTTGAGCGCCAGGATCACGGGCGTCGAAAATGCCGATCGGTGGGTAGGCGTCCGGGTCGGTGACCACGTCCAACACGGTAGGACGGTCCGCGGTCAGTGCCTGCTCGAGCGCTGGTCCGAATGCCTCGGGATCGTCGATCCGCACGCCGTTGGCGCCGCAGGCGCGCGCGATCGCCGCGTGATCGACCGGTGCGAAATGCACTGCGTCCGTATGGGCACCAAACACAGTTTCTTCACCATGCTTCTGGAAACCGAGGATCTGGTTGTTCAGCACGACGATCGGAAATGACACGCGTGAGCGCACCATCGTCTCGAGCTCCGACCAGACGTGTCCGAAGCCGCCGTCCCCGACAATGCAGATGACAGGGGAGTTTGGCCTCGCGAGCTTCGCGCCGATCGCCAGTGGGAGCCCCCATCCAAGCCCCGCGAGTCCGCGCGGCGTCAGGAACCGCATGCCCGGCGCAAGACTCTCGAGATAGTTCCCGATCCAGACCGACGCGTAGCTTGCGTCGCCGGCGACGATCGCGTCGGGCGACAGTCGGCGCTGAATCTCGGTCATCAGGCGCTCGGGCCGGAGCGGGCGCGCGGCCGATCGCAGCAGAGGCGCCGCTTCGCTACGGTAGCGATCGTGCGCCTCGGCGATCTGTATTTCCAGGCGAGCACGCTCGCCGCTGCGGCGGCTCAAGTCCTGCTGGCGCAGAGCGTCGAGCAGTGCGGCGAGCGTCGCTTGGGCATCCCCGGGCAACCGCAGTACCTCGTAGTTGCGACCGAGTTCCTGGCCATCGACGTCGACGTGCAGATAGCGCGCGCCGCGCGGCAGTAGCGTCCAGGCATCTGTTGCATTCTGGTTGGTGCGCGTGCCGACCAGCAGGATAACGTCGCTCCCCTGCACGAAGTGTCGCAGGTGACGCGTCCGGCTCATGCGCCCCATGTAGTAGCCGACGACTCCGAGCGACAACGGATGCCGCTCATCGACCGCGCCCTTGCCCATTGAGGTCGTCGCGACTGGCAGGCTCGCTGTGTCCTGCAAGGCGGCGAGAGCCTGACAAGCGCCCGACAGATGCACGCCACCGCCGGCGAGCACGAGCGGTTGCCGAGCGTTTGCGAGTGCGCGCGCCGCGGCGTGGAGCGCATCGTCGGTCGGGCGCGTCCGATCGAGCGGGAACGCTCCGAGCGCGGCCGTGCGCCCCTCGCCGTTCGCTTCTTCTGCGAACAGATCCATCGGGATGAGCAGTACGGCCGGCCCTGGGCGTCCTGACGTCGCCGCGATAACCGCGAGATCCAGGAAATCTGCGACGCGTTCCGCAACTTCGACCCGGCGCACCCACTTCGCGCAACCGCTAAACAACGCCAGCTGGTCGAGTTCCTGGAACGCGTTGCGCTCCGCCGAGGCGCGCGGCACGTCCTGCACGATCGCGAGCACCGGCACCGACGCTTTCAGCGCCTCGGCGAGCGGTGGCACGAGCAGCGTTGCCGCTGGCCCATTCTGCGCCGTCACGACGCCGAGCCGGCCCCGCACGCGCGCATAGCCGTCCGCCATCGCGCCGCCAGCGTTCTCGGTACGGTAGGTGATCGTACGGATGCCGAACGCGGGTGTCGCAAGGTGGACCTGCGAGGGATTGCTCTGGCCGAACAACACCTCCACGCCATGGCGTGCGAGTCCAGCGGCGATCACTTCGGCAACTTTCATCGGGCAGCTCCTGTTCGGGGTGTTGTGTAGCGGTGTGTCAGGTGTCAGGCGCCAAACGCCAGCGCCAAGCCGGGCTCGGGCCAGCGCGTCGTGACGACGCGTCCGGTGGCGGACAGCGTAATCGCAGCGGTGCATCGATCGCCGCCCCCGAACGCGATGTTGGTTGTAAACAGATCGTCGAACCGCGACATCTGATAGGCGCCCGACGGCACGTCGACAGTCGCGATGCCTGGCTCGCCGACCAGCGTCGCCTGTGCAATCCCGCCGGATTCGAGCACCGCCATGGAGTCCGGAAGGACGCGCCCAGGAAAGCTCGTGACAACACGGCCGGGCAGCGGTGGTAGCGGCGACGCCTCGACGACCCCGGGAGACACGACGTCGAACGCGAGGATCTGGCGATGCACCGTCATTGCGACATACAACGTGCGCCCGTCAGGTGACAAACCGATCCCGTTAGGGCCATCAAGGGGATACACTGCGGCCCGGATATGGCGCCCGTCCGGGGTCGCGTAGTACACACCGCCCTGGTCGCGGTCGTGTGCGCGGGACTTGCCGAGATCGGTGAACCAGAAACCGCCGTGCGCATCGAACACGATGTCATTTGGACCTGACAGCCGCCGACCATCGCAGGCCGAGTACAGCCGCTCGACGCGTCCGCTGTCGAGCTCGATCCGTTCGATGCGCCCGGTCTCATAGTCATGTGCCTGGTGCCCCGGCAGCAGTTGGCCGTCGATGCGCTGCCATTCGAAGCCACCGTTGTTGCAAACATAGAGCGCGCCGTCCGGGCCGATCGCCGCGCCGTTCGGCCCACCACCCGTCGTCGCCAGGGTCGTTCGCCGACCGGACGGCGCGAGACGCGACACGCGCCCGACCGCGATCTCGACCACAACGAGCGAGCCGTCGTCGAGCCATACGGGCCCTTCCGGGAATCCGAGACCATCTGCGTGCAGCGTTACATCGTGCATGCGTACTCCTCGGGCCGCGACCGCGTGAAGTGGAACCACCGAGGTCCTCGCGTCATGACGCGCGCTCCGCGCGATGTTGTGCCAACTCGGCGGCGACCACCGTCGGCGGCTCACCGTACGCGAGAATTCCGCCATCGATCGGCACCGCAGCGCCGCTGATCATCCGCGCCCGCGGGGACGCCAGGAACACGACCACGTCTGCGACGTCCTCGGGCGCGACCAGGCGACGCAGCGGCGTCCGCTTGGCGAGTTCCGCGAGCAGGGCGGCTCGGCTGCCGATGGCGTCGCCGAGACGATCGAGCATTGGCGTGTCGACGAAACCAGGCAACACGACATTGCATCGGATCGGAGGCGTGCGCCCCGCGCCGCGCAGCGCCACGGACCGCGTCAGCGCCAGGACACCACCTTTGGCCGCGTTGTAAGCCGGAATGTCCTCGCCGCCTAGCACCGCTGCGAGCGAGGCGATGTTGACGATTGCGGCTTCACTGCGCCGTCCTTGCATCAGCGCAAACGCTGTTCGGCAGCCAAGAAAAGTGCCGGTCAGGTTCACGCCGATCACGCGCTGCCAGTCGGCGACGGTGAGTGTCTCGATGGGGCCAGCACTGCCGACGCCGGCACAGTTGACGACAACATCCGCCCCACCGAAACGCGCTTCGACGCGGGCGCGCATCGCCTCCCACGAGGTCTCGTCGGTGACGTCAAGTCGACACGCGTCCGCGTGCCGCAGTCCGCCCGCGACCGCCTCCGCGCCGGTCACATTCACGTCGGCGACAACGACCGTCGCGCCTGCGTCCGCGAGCGCGAGGGCCGCGGCGCGCCCGATACCCGAGGCTCCGCCGGTCACGACGGCGATCCGATCGGAGAGTTGAAGCCATGTCATGTTGGAGTACCTCACTGCCGATAACGAACGTTCAAGAACCACTCCGCCGGCCTCGAGAACACGCCGTAGACATTCCCTGCACCGCCGAGGTCCGCGTAACCGGTCGCGAGGTATTTCTTGTTGGTCGCGTTAGTCACACCGGCGGACACCGCCCAGCGCTCGTCACGCGTGGCGAGCTTCGCGATCACATTGAGCAGCCCGTAGCCGCCCTGCCGCAATCGCTGCGTGTTCACCGCGTCCTTGAAGTGCGATCCCTTGTACGCCCAGTCGAGGCGCAGCGAGCCCTTCATGCGCTCGCTGTCAAACACATCAGCGGTCGTCGACGCAGTACCCGTCAACTTCGGCACGTTCGGCAGCTTGCTGGCGAGCGTGATGGGCGCGGCGGCCGGCGAAATCTCCGTGTACTTCGCGTCGGTGTAGCCCGCACTCACGCCGAACCGCAGCCACGGCGCCGGCACGGCTTCGAGCTCGAGCTCGCTGCCCTTGATCTTCGCCCGACCGGCGTTCTGAACAGTCGGCGCGACGAACACAGTCACAAGCGTTTGCATATCTTTGTAGTCGCTGTAGAACGCTGTCGCGTTGACGCGCAACCGCCGCTCGAACAGCTCGCTCTTGACACCGACCTCGACGCTGTCCAGAGACTCGGGCCCGAAGGACGGCACCTGGGTCAGTGGCGGGAACACCCGCTGGGTGAAACCGCCCGACTTGAAGCCACGGCCATAACTGGCGTAGAGCATCGTGGAGTCGACCGGGCGATAGTCCAACGACATCGTCGGCGTGAACTTGTGGATCGAGGTTGACTTCTCGACGCTCGGCAGGAGGAGAGACCCGGCCGCCAGCGCGCCGCCGGTTCCGTTGACGTCGCGAAAGATCGGCGCCAGACCATACAGAAAATCGGAGACGGCCGGACTGATGGCGTCGACAAACTGGCCGGGTGTGAATCGCTTCTGCTCACGGGTGTATCGACCGCCGACGGTCAGCCGCGAGCGCTCGGTCAGCGAATACGTCAGCTGCGTGAATGCGGCGTAGCTGTCGTTCTCAATACGGCCGCCGCTGGTAAACGACAGCGTCGGGTCGCCGGGCAACAGGCTGTTGATGTCGCGCCCCTTCTCATTCAGATAGTAAAGGCCAGTCAGCCACGTGAGGCGCTCCGCGGCGGCCGTACCGGCCAACTGGAGCTCCTGGCTGAACTGCGACTGCGTGTAGTCGTCCGCGGTCGCCGCGACGATCATCGGAGCGCCGTCACTCTCGAGCGCGAAGTTGCTGTTCAAGTCGCGGTAGGCCGTGATGGACTTGAAGCGCGCGCCGCCCACCGGCGCGTTGAGGGTCGCTGTCACCCCCCACACGTCCAGGTCCGAATCGTCGCGGTCACCGTTGTAGTTTGTGTACGGACTACTTGTGAGCCACTGCGCGTTGTAACAGTTCCGGTTGTTGAGCGGCGTCGGCAGCAGAGGCCCGGCTGCGGCAGGGAACTGTCCACATCCGAGCCCCCCGGCGACGAAGTTGTTGTAGACGAGCGGGAAGAACCCGAACTCGTTCAGCGCGAGGACCTTGACCGGCGGCGCGTGCTCGCGCGAGCGCGATCCATCCGCCGCCACCGTCAGCCGCGTATCCGTCGCGAGGTCGAGCTCGCCAACCAGCCGGCCGGAAAGCGAGTGACGGTTGCCGAACTGCTGCCCGTCGTACAGGCTCTGTCCATAGCCCCTCCGGTCCAACGCACTCACGCTCGCCCGGAGGCGGAAACCGTCGGTCAGCGGCACGTTGACCATGCCGCGCACATCTGCGCGCCCGTACGCACCGGTGGTCGCCTCCAGCGACGCCTCGAACTCATTCGAGGGCGGTCGCGTAGTCAGCAGCACAGCGCCGCCGATCGTGTTCTTGCCGAACAGGGTTCCCTGCGGCCCCCGCAGCACCTGCACCTGCTCGAGGTCGGCGGTCTCGAGAAGTCCGCCGATCACGCGGCTGACGTAGACTCCGTCGACATAGATGCCGACTCCCGGATCGATCGTCAGGCTGAAATCCGTCTGACCGACGCCGCGGATGAACATCGTCACTGTGTTGCTCGACCCGGCCAGCGCCGCGCCCTCGTCGAAACTGACATTCGGTACGACTCGCGCGATCTCGGCCACGTTCGTCGCCTGGCGCGCTTCGATCTGCGCGCCCGAGAACGCGGTCACGGCGATCGGTGTGGTCTGGAGGTTTTCGTTGCGTTTGCGCGCGCTGACCACGACCTCCTCGAGAGTGTTTGGCGAAGACTCGTTGTTCTGTTCCAGGGAGCTATTGCTCGCAGCTGTTCCTTGATCCACCTGAGCCACGCGAAAGCGGTCCCAGAACGATGGCTTCTGGGCTCCTTGCGTGTTGGTATCATCCTTGGGGGCGTCATCACCGTGTACCACGTGGGATCTGCTCTCCAAGGGGACGATCGTGACGGTCTGCTCATCGAGGAATCGGTACGTGAGACCCGTTCCCGAGAGCAGTTGGGTGAGGGTTTCGTCCATCGTCAGCTCACCAGTGGCGCCCTGAGTTTGGCGGTTGGCCAGCAGCTCAGACGGATAAACAATCTGAAATTCGCGCTCCTTCATCAACGTACGGAGCGCCTCGGCAAGCGGCTGCGCAGAGATCGCAGTCGAACGGCGAATCGACGCCTGTGCCAGCGTGTGAGAGGAGAATCCAACAATCGCGGCAACGACTGCAGCGACCACACTCGCGCGCATAACCCGTCCCCCATACTGAATGAATGTTGTTCTGGTATGAGAGAGTGAGCGGCGCACGAAAATGGATCCCCTCAATTGAGAGAACGCCGCTGCGGGGCGGCTGAAATGACAATCTCATCATCGCTCTCGCGAACCTGCACACCGGGCATGGCCTGCACGAAGCGCACGAGCGAGCGGGGATCGGTGGAACGGAAGATCGCGCTGATCTTGAACGCCCGCAGCGGTCCTGTCTCAATCACGAGCTTCCGAGCGTTGTAGCGATTGAACTCCTCGGCTACCTCCACCAGGGGGGTGAACTCGAACACGAGTTGCCGCTGCGTCCAGGCAATCGCCGCCGCAACATTCGCAGAGCTGGCCTCAACTCCAGCCCCCGGTTTGACGATCACCTGCCTGCCCGCGGCGAGTCTGACCGGAGGGAATGGACGCTCTCCTTGCTCGTGAGACTGCTCGGCGACAATTGCCGAAGTTGGCGCAGGTTCCGCCTCGTTGTGCTCGACGACAACGACGCCTTCGACCACAGTAATGACGGCGGTCCCGCGCTTCCGATACACGTCAAACACGGTCCCCACCGCGCGCACGGTCGTTCTGTCCGCACGTACGAGGAACGGGCGCGCCGGGTCCTTGGTCACGTGGAAGAGCGCCTGACCTTCCAGTAGCTCGATCCTGCGCTGCCTGTTGTCGAAGCGCACGCGCACGCGAGACTGCGAATTGAGCTCAACAGTCGAACCGTCGGCCAGCGCGATCGAGCGCTGCTCCCCGATCTGAGTGGAGTAGACCTCACGGCCATATTGCCACCAGGCGGCGGCTGCTCCCACGCACACAATGAAGACCGATGCGGCGACTGCCAGGAGGCCGCGAGTGTTCAGGTACCGCCGACTCATCTGCCGTATCCCAGGCGCGAGGTCGGTCACCCCTCGATCCGCTCGCGCAGCCGCAATGCGCGTCGTCAAGTCGAGATGCGAGTCGGCCTGGACATTCTTCGCCTCCATCCAGATGGCCGCGATGTCCAGATACGCCCTCACGTGCTCAGGAGATCGGCGCAACCAGTCCATCAGTGCACCCTGGACCGACGGATCGTCTTCGCAATCGCGCATGCGCACGAACCACTCGGAGGCTTCTTCGTAGATCTGCTGGTTGAACATGAGTCCGTTACTCCCTCCGTAGATTCTGGCGGCAGTAGTGCAGCGCCTTGGCCAGATACTTTTTGGCCACGTTGCGGGATATCCCGAGCTGCTGACCGATCTCGTCCAGCGAGTACCCATCGCGGCGATGTAGCAGCAGTGTCGTTCGCATTCGGGGCGAAAGCCTCCTCACGGCGCGCTCGAGAGCCTCGATGCACTGTTGGACGGCCGCATCACCAGAGGGGTCAGCATCGTCAGTCGGAAGATCCGCGGTCGCCTCATCGAACTCCACGACCGGCGGGGCCGCGGACTGGCGTACGGTGTGCTCGTACACGAGATTCGTTGCAATGGTAAAAAGGTATGCCTCCGGGCTTCGGATCTCACCGGGCCTCTCCACACGCAACAGGCGCAAATAGACCTCCTGCGCCAGGTCCGGCACATCCGCGCGGTTTCGGAGGCGCGCGGACAGATACTGCCGCAAGCGCCGACCGTGCTGGGTAGCCATCTCGGCGACGAAGGCGCGTTTATCTGTCTCCGGTTTCCCCACCTGTCCCCCTTCAAGCTATGACGAGCACACCTCTCCCCTATGAGGATTGAGTGGTCCGGACGAAAAAACGGAGCCCCTCCATTGAGGCCCGTGGGGTAGCTTCGCAGGGGGGCGCGCGACTACCGCGTATCAACCCGGGTCCCATTCAACTTGAAATTCCCAACTGTCGTCGGAACTGCGTGGTGGGCCAACACGGCCGCTGTTCGCCATAGGTTTCGACAAGTTGCTCGGGTTCGCGTATAATGCATAATACATCTTTAGCCTCCAAGAGGCCGAGTCTTGGAGCTGAAGGGCCGGACGGTTCTGATTACCGGCGGTGGCACCGGTCTGGGTCAGGAACTCGCCGTGGCGCTGCGTGACAAACGTCGCCGATCCAACCGAGGCCGAATCGCTTGTGCTCGAGTCGGAGCGCACACTGGGCCCACTGACTGCTCTCGTGAATAACGCGGGTGTAACGCGTGGTATCGAAGGTCGGACTGGTGGCGCTCACTCGATGTCTTGCAAAAGCCTTGCACCCGACCGTTCGCATCAATGCCCTGGGCGAAGGCGATCGTGCCGGCGACAGCGGTTGCACCGCGATCGTATAGCCAGGTTGACTGGCTTCCATTATAATGCATGATGTATCCATAGTGAACACGCTGCGGCGTGCCGGTCGGCTCCACGTCCGGTGCTCACGAGCAGCGCCCTACGAATCCGAGTGAAGCAATGAAGCCAGGATCGCAGCACTTAACGAAATCCATCCGTTGGTGGGACGGTGTTGCCATTACGGCGAGCGTGAAGCTGTCATCGCCAGGTGGCAGGTTCGCTCACCTGAGGTTCGCGCCAGGCGCGCTGGTACGGTTGTTTCAGGTGTGTTGTGCCGGTGCGCTCTGGACGGTCGCCCTCGCTGCCGACCCCAAAGGCCACGGGGGCCTCGAGCCGGCGATTCTGGAGACGGAAACGAGCGATGTAGCTGTGCTACCGCCGCCTGGGCCTCACCGGGTTCTGGTTGGCAGCGGACTCGAGACGGGCGGCTTGCATGTCCTCGATGCTGACACGGGGAACCGTCTGGGTGAGATCTACACGGCGTCGGGCGCAAATTTCGCGATCGATCCGAACAACGCTTACTACTACGTCGCCGAAACCTATTGGTCGCACGGCAATCGGGGAAAGCGGGATGATCTGCTCTCTATCTACGACAATCAGTTAAAGCTCGTCGCCGAGGTTGCCATTCCCGGGCGTCTCATAGCGATGCCCAAATCACCAACGCTCGCGGTCTCCGGCGACGGCCGTTGGGCGTATGTCTATGACCTGCAGCCGGCAGCCTCCGTGTCTGTTGTGGATTTGAGCACACGCAAGCTGGCCGCAGTGGTCGAGATTCCAGGCTGTGGCATGGTCTACGCTTGGAGATCAGCAGGCTTCTCGTCACTGTGCGCCGATGGATCCACAGCGACAATCACCCGCCAAGGCGCCAAGTACACCGTCTCGCACAGCGAGCGTTTCTTCAATGCAGAACTCGATCCGGTATTCGAGGAAAGTCTCGTCGATCGCAGCACCGAACACGCGTTCTTCATCTCCTACACGGGAATCGTCTACGAGGCGCAGCTCGGCGAGCACTTCCGTATCCTCGAGCACTGGTCGCTGCAACAGGCGGCGCAACTCGCACCGGCCACAACCAGTGCCCTGGAGTACACCTGGCGTCCCGGCGGTGGGCATTTCGCAGCCCTCCACAAGGCCAGCGGGCGGCTGTTCGTGCTCATGCACGTCGGCACGCACTGGACGCACAAGCAACCCGGCACTGAGATCTGGGTGTTTGATACGAAGCACCAGCAGCGGGTCGCGCGCCTCCCGATTCCGGCACCTGCCGATACGATCACGGTCAGTCAGGACGCTGAGCCGCAGCTCTACGTCCTGACGAGCCGGGACGCAGATGAGGCGACGGATCAACTCGCCATCCTCAACGCGCAGAGCGGTGAAGTGTTGCGTACCGTCAAGGGCGTAGGCGGACTCTTCGCCGCCGTCCAGGGGTTCTAGGGGTGGAATCCGACGCGCCGGCCTCCTTCACCGCCGTCGCGCAGGCGGCCCAGCAGATTCTGCAGCTGGCGTTCGACTTCATTTTCCTCGTTTCTGCGGCAGACAAGTGGCTGCGGTGGGAAGGATTCAAGGCTGCGGTCGCGGGCTATCGACTGGTTCCGGCTGCAGTCGCGCCACTCGGGGCCGGCGCGATCGGCATCCTCGAGACCCTGGTCGGGCTGGGTCTCGCCTCAGGCATATCCAGGAGGCTTTCAATCTTCGGTGGTGCGCTGCTACTCAGCTTTTTCGCCCTCGCAATCGCGATCAACCTGTTGCGAGGTCGCACCAACATCGACTGTGGGTGCTCCGTAGCATCCCGGGGCCAGCAGCTCGAGTGGCGCCTCGTCGCGCGCAATCTGATCTGTGCGGCCGTGCTGATTGCGACCGCGCCTGCCACGCGCTCGGGAGCATGGGCAGTGGCCCTTCCCCCCGCTCTGGGGCTCTGCCTCTCTTATTATGCCGTGAGCGGCGTCTGGTCGTCCGCAAGCTTTCAGCGGCAGCTGAGGAGAATCTGATCTTGGCGATGTTGGTTGTGTCGCTCATCTTCACGTGGATCGCAATCGCGGTGCTTGCACTCGCGGTGCTTGCCCTAGCGCGCCAGATCGGCGTACTGCACGAGCGCATCGCTCCGCTCGGCGCCCTGAAGACCGACCGAGGGCCTGCCATTGGGGAGTCATCTCCCAGGTTCTCCCTGGTCGCACTCGATCAACGGTCCGTGGAGATCGGCCAGTTGGCGCCCGGCTTGCGTGCGCAGCTGCTGTTGTTCGTGTCGCCGGATTGCCCTCTCTGTAAGCGTCTGATCCCGATCGCCAAGTCGTTCGGCGCACAAGAGCACCTCCAGATCATCTTCATCGGTGACGGCGAAGTGGCCGGATACCGGCGAATGGTTGAGCGATTCAAGCTCGAGCCGTTTGCGTTCGTGATCAGCTCGGACGTGGGCATCCGCTACGGTGTGAGCAAGCTGCCCTATGCAGTGCTGATCGATGAGCGCGGAATCATCGTGGCCGCCGGCCTCGTCAACAGCCGCGAGCACCTCGAGAGTCTCGTGGTAGCGCAGGAGAGTGGCTATCGCTCGGTGCAGGACTACCTGCGGCACCTCGGCGCGCAGGACCCGGAAACGCAGGAGGCGAGCTCGGGCGCCGTGGCGGATAGCTGAGCGGCATCTGGAAACTGTAGAAAATCGGAAGGGCTCATGGTACATCTCGACAAGATCAGCGAGCGCTTGGCCCGGAGACTTGCGCGTCACGTCTCGCGTCGCAGCTTTCTCTGCCGCTTCGGTGCAGCGCTGGTTGCCGCGCCGGCCTTACCGCTTCTTCCTGTCGTGCGAGCGGAAGAGGCGCCGTCATCACGCAGCGAGTTCAGCGAACGCGCGCAGTCGAAGGATCCTGGGCAGTGCAACTATTGGCGATATTGCGCGATCGACGGCTTCCTCTGTTCCTGCTGTGGAGGTGGTGTCCACACATGTCCCGCCGGCTCGACGCCCTCACCCACATCGTGGGTCGGCACATGCATTCACCCGGAAGACGGCAAGCAATACTTGGTTTCCTACCGGGACTGCTGCGGAGCAACACCCTGCGGCCAATGTTCTTGCCGCAGCACCGATCGTGAGACACCCGTCTATCGCCCGCAGGGCAACAACAACATCATCTGGTGCCTCGGGGCGACGAGCATGCAGTATCACTGCTCGACCGCGGCACTGGTGGGTCTGGCCGAATGAGACCTCTGAGGGTGCACATCGCGATCTCAGTCGCGCTCACACTCGCGCTGCCTACCTCGAGTCTCGCCGATACGGTGTCTGCGGAAATGGGGCAAGCCGTCTATCGCAACAATTGCGCACTATGCCATCAAACAGGCGCGCAAGGACTCGCCGGGCAGTTTCCTCGACTGGCAGGCCGCATCGGTGCAATCGCCGCCACTCGTGCGGGACGCGAGTACTTGCTCGCAGTCGCGTTCAACGGCATGGCCGGTCGGATTATTGTCGATGACACTCCCATCCAAGGCGTGATGCCTTCATTTCGTACGCTGTCGGATGAGCAGATCGCCGCCGTTCTGAGCTACCTTGCGGGTATTCCGTCTGGCGTGAGCAAGCCTGTACGCTTCCGTGCTACGGACGCGGCTGCTTTGCGCCTGCAGCCGCAGATCGCTCCGACTGCGATGCGCGAGCGCCGTGACGAGCTGCGCCGTGAGGGAGTCGTACCATGAGGCTCATCGCTTTGCGGCGACCTCTGCCACTCCTTGCAGCGTCACTCGCAGCCGCGAGCGCGCAGGTATCGGCGGATCCCGCGGTGACGCATCTGAGTGCGTCGCAGTCGACCTACTTGGAGCGTTGTGGTGGCTGTCACGGCATTCAGGGGATATCCAACCCGATCGTCGTGCCCACGTTGCGGGGGCAGGTCGGTCAGTTTCTGTGCACCCAGGTCGGCCGCGAGTACCTCGTGCGCCTCCCGAGCATCGCCACCTCACCGTTGTCGGATCAGGAGGTGGCGGATCTGATGAACTTTGTCGTATTTTCACTGGGGCGTGCTCAACCGGATGGGGCGCGCGCACCGCTCTTTGGGTCCCGCGAGGTGCATGAGCTGCGGCGCAGACCGCTCAATGAGGTCGCTCTCGTAAAATACCGTTCGGTGTTGGTTGAAGAGTTGATCCACCGCTGTGGCGCCTCGACAGCGTTGCGCGACTACAGCAGCGGAGCGTTACCCGCGCCGCGGTAATCGAGTCAACCACTGGAAGAGGACCGAGCATGGGCCGCATGCCTCAAACTTTCCACCGGCTGCGCCGAATCCTCCTGCGCCGCGGTCGCTCCCACGAGGAGGCGGAAGACCTCATCCAGCAGGCTTTTCTGAATCTGCACGAATACTGTGAGCGCGGCGGCGAGGTTCGACAGCCGGAAGGCTTTCTGATTCGGACGGTGCTCCGACTCGCAATCAATGCCCGGCGCGACGAACATCGAGACCTCTACGACGACCGCCAGGTCGAGGAGCTGACCCAGCTGATTGACACACGTCCGACCCCGGATGAGGTGCTCGCCCATGATGAGTGTCTTGAGAGAATGTGGAAAATTCTGGATTCCCTGGGCCGGCGGACTCGCAACGTCTTCCTGATGCACCGGCTTGGCGGAATGAGCTACCCGGATATTGCACGGCAGCTGGCTATCAGCGTCAGTGCGGTGGAAAAGCATGTGGCCAGAGCGCTCCGTGCGCTATCTGAAGCGAACGACGACTCATGAGCGACCGCCGGAATACAACCAAGCGACGTAAACCTCCGGCGGCCGTCCGCGCCGAAGCGGCGGCTTGGGTTGCTCGGCTGCACGGACCCAATCGCACTGCTGCGGTGGAGGAAGCTTGCCGTCGCTGGATGGCCGAAGACCCCGTCCGCGCAGAAGCCCTCGAGCTCCTGACAGACACGTGGGACAAGGCTGGGCAATTGGCACATTCGCCACGGGCGAGAAGGCTCCCACAGCAGACCGACCATCGTGTCTTCAACAGGGTCGTTCTGGCGTCAGCGTTGGTTGTATGCATCCTCGGGGCAGTTGTATTCCATTATCACGCGCCTGGCGTGAGCACCGCCGTGGGCGAACAACGTACACTCGATCTCGCGGATGGCACGCGGATCTACCTGAACACCGACTCGCACGCGATCGTGCATTTCGACGACAAGCTGCGGCGCATCGTACTGGAGCGGGGCGAGGCGCTCTTTGAAGTCGCGCACTACCCAGGTTGGCCGTTGATCGTGACCGCCGGGGACCGGCAAATCCAGGCAGTGGGAACAACATTTGCGGTGCGTCGCGACTCGCAGCAGCTCGCCATCACACTGGTCGAGGGTCGTGTAGCAATTTCACCGCAGTCCGCGTCCGCCCCATCCTCCGAAAGTCCGTCAGTGGCTGCGACCTCCGACTCAGTCACCTTGACGCCCGGGCAGCGAGCGATATACGCCAAGGGTCAGTCTGTGAGGCTCGACCATCCCTCCTTGGAGAACGTGACCGCTTGGCGACACGGACAGGTCTCGCTGGACAACAACACACTCGCAGAAACGGTCACCGAGATGAACCGTTACAGCACGCTGCACCTCGTGGTCCAGGACCCCAAGGTCGCGGCGATTCGCATCAGCGGCGTCTTCAGGGCCGGAGATATGCGCAATTTTCTTGCAGCCCTGCAACAGACATATCACATTCAAACACGCGAAGAAGGCCGCGATCGGCTAGTGTTGGAGCCCCCCGAAATGGGCGGTGATCGCCCCCGAGCTCAGTAGAACACTGAGGTCCCCGCGATTCTGTGTGTCTCTAGTCCCCGAGTGGAATATGCACAGACGCGCCGACAGGCGTGCGACGGGGGAGCATCGTGGTCAAAGTCATTCGCCACCGGGCAACGCTGAGCTGGATTCTGCTGGTCTGGAGCGCAGCCTTTGCGCAAGCGCAAGCGATTCGAACATTCGATCTGCCCACCCAGCCACTGGCTGATATGCTGCGGGCGCTCGCGAGAGACACTGACACGAACCTCATGTTCGACCCGCCCCTCGTGGCGAAGCGCCAGGCTCCCGCTCTCAGGGGACGTTTTACTCTGGACGAAGCTCTCACACGGGTGCTCGCCGGCACCCACATTCAGCATAAATTTCTGAACGACAACACGGTCATACTGAGCACCGGCGGCCAGGCCGACGCACCGCACGCCGGCGAGCCGGAACCTGGGACTACCCGCATTTCGCCAACTGAAACTGGGCGCCCACTCGCACAATCCGGCGCCGTTCCCGTACAACTCGGCAGCGCATCTGGAGTCGAACAGGCGCTCGAAGAGATCACCGTCACTGCCACCAAGCGCAGCGAGCCTCTATCCAAAGTGCCCATCAGCATCAGTGCCTACACTCGCGGTGCTCTGGAGGCTTCCGGCGTCAAGAGCGTGGTCGACCTTGCCGCTCTGACCCCGGGGGTGGAATTCGACAACTCGGCCGGTTTCGGCCCCGGCACGTCGACCAACATCGCCATCCGCGGCATCAACTCATCCATCGGGACGTCGACGACCGGCATCTACGTCGACGACACACCGGTGCAGTCGCGAATTACGGCACTGTCCTACTTCAGCAACCCGCTGCCGCTGATGTTCGACGTCGATCGTGTCGAAGTGGAGCGCGGGCCACAGGGCACCCTGTTCGGCGCCGGAGCGGAAGGTGGCGCGCTGCGGTTTGTGAGTCCGGACGCCAGTCTCACGATGTATTCCGGATTCGTCCGCGGAGAATCCGCGGACACGCAAGATGGCGCTCCAAGTTACGAAGGCGGCGCGGCGGTCGGTGGGCCAGTCATCGAGAACAAGCTGGGTTTTCGCGCCAGCGCGTGGTATCGGCGCGATGGAGGATACGTCGATCACGCAAATCCCCTCACCGGCAGCACCGTCAATCCGAATTCGAACTGGACCGACTCTTACGCGCTCCGCGGTGCATTGACGGCAGCGCCGACCGACACAGTGAAAATCTCCGGCTCGGTCTATGCCCAATCGATTCATAACAACGACAGTTCCGCGTACTTCGAGTATCTGTCGAAGCCGCAGAACGGCGACTTCAGGAATGGACGCCTCCTGGCGCAGCCGAACACCGACAAGCTGTTCCTGCCCTCGGTAAAAATCGAGGCCGACCTGGGCGCTGCCTCCCTGACTTCGGTCACCTCCTACGTGAACCGGCGTGGCGATCTGCTCGATGACAACACCAGCTTCGCGGCCGGAACGTTCGGAGGCTCGTTCTCCTACGGTAACCCGCTCGGCCCTGTATATCCCACCGCCTATGACCAGGCCGTATCCACCTCGGTGCGCTCTACGTTGAATCAGATCAGCGAGGAGGTGCGGCTCGCCTCGAACGATCCCAAGGCGCGCTTGCGCTGGACCGCGGGCCTATTTTATTCAAACACCCGGCAGTTCGATGGCATACAGATTTCCGCGCCCTTCATCGTCA
>Ga0307510_10003288_pt1 | contig 18800 bp, 23 predicted proteins | sample 12_EM_MG_FD_207224 | JGI IMG/M metagenome (GOLD analysis project Ga0307510, IMG submission 207224) | Populus trichocarpa ectomycorrhiza microbial communities from riparian zone in the Pacific Northwest, United States - 12_EM | ecosystem: Host-associated > Plants > Roots > Unclassified | place...
GCAGGGCTTGCTTCGGCTTGATTTTACTTTTTTTTTTGCCAAATCAAGCCGAAGCAAGCCCTGCTTGAATGGCTGGTCAGATCGCAAAGTCGTCTTAAGTGTCTCCCAGGCTTATGAACTAATCTATTTCCATCTTTATTTTCATATTTTTCACTATTTGATTTGATTTTCTATCACTGATTTCTCAAAAATATCGGCTCGAGCCCCAGCAACACTATAAGTGACCCCCCGGCTCTTGACCTAATCCATTCACATCTTTATTTTCATAGTTTTAGCTATTTTATTTAATTTGTTATCGCCAATTTTCGAAAAGGTCCAGCTTAGCTGCCAGCAACACTGGCCTTAGTGAATATATCAGTGGTTTGTTCTGGGTCATGGATGCTCACAAATTTGATAATCACATCCTGTACTAAATCACGAACCCAGTGCCAGCATATATCAATATGTTTGGCTCTCTGATGGAAGACAGGGTTCTTGGCCATTGTGATTGATCCCTCATTGTTGCCATGTAACAGCGTCGGTGCATCTGTTTGTAGTATGCCAAGCTCTGAATGTAGACTACAAAGCCAGCATGCTTCTCATGCTGCTTCCGACATGGCAATGTACTCTGCTTCCGTCAAAGATAATGCCTTTGTTACTTGTTTCTTAGAGCTCCATGTAATAGCTCCACTGCTAGCAATAAACACATAACCCAAGATAGATTTTCTCTTATCAGCGTTCGCATATGATGCATCTGTATATCCAATGAAATTCGGATATTTGTTGTCTGCCTTGTAAATGATGCCAAGACTTCGAGTGCCAGATAAATATCGCAACATACACTTAAGAGCAGTAGTATGTTGCAAGCTTGGATTGGCAGTGTATGAGGCTAGCCTGTTGACCGCATATGAAATATCAGGTTGCATCGTGTTTGCTACATATTGCAGCTCCCCTAGCAGCCTTGCGAATGAATTGCTGCAATTCCTGATTTCTCCATCAGGATTAGGGACTAATTGCACATTGGGATCAAGTGGAGTTGAGACTGGATTACAATGCTCATGACCTTCTTTGTGTAAGATTGATTTGATATATTTTGACAAGGAGATTGTGATACATTCTGGTGACCTTGTAATCTCAATGCCGATTATTTTCTGTGGCTCACCAAGATCTGTGACCTTCCATTCTTTCGCGACATCTGTTCTCACTTTATCTCATAGATTGATTGTAGTTGCAAAGATCAATAAATCATCAACCCACACTGCAATAATTGCAAAATCTTCTCCTATGTGCCACATGTAAATGCATGGATCTGATTGCAAACATGCATACCTGTGTTTCCTCATTTTGGAATCAAATTCATGATTCCATTCTCTACCGGCTTGTTTCAAGCCATACAAGGTTTTAATTAGTAGGCATATGCACCCTGTGCCATCGTCATATCCTTCTGGCTGTTTCATATACACTTTCTCTTTTAGGATACTGTTTAGATAAGCACCTTTTATATCTATTTGATGGATGTATAGCTTGCGCTTTGCTGCTACTGCTAACAGCAATCTAATGGTCTCCACTCTTATGACTGGTGAATGCATTTCAAGGAAATCATATCCCGGACACTGGGCACATCCTTTGGCAACTAATCTGGCCTTATATTTCTGGAGTTTTCCTTCTTTATCTCTTTTCTTGGCAAAGACGAATTTATTGGTGATCGGAATTACACCTGGGGGCTTTTCCACAAGCTTCCAAGTCCCCATGCATTTCAACTGGTCAAGCTCAGTCTCTATTGCCTGTTTCCATTCCGGCCATTCTGGTGACACCTTTGCTTTGCGGAGATTATTGCAATCATCATCATGTATGACCGCGAAAGCCTTCTCTTGAACATCAATGATCCTGGCCTCTTCCTCATCTGGAAAGGGGTCATTCATATATTTATAATCTGGTCTGACTCCCCTTGTCTTTTGAGGTTCTTCCAGGTCTATGTCTAAATCCAAGTCACTTGCGGTTCGCTTTTTTGGGATAACTTTCCATGTGTTTCCTTCCTCTTCCCCCCCTTTGCACGGAGGGTTCTCCCCTCCTTCACACTGAATCGGGCCCCCATTTTCTAGCCTTGGCATATTTATGGCTAGTTCTTCGGGTGGAGTGGGATCCACGGGGTTAAGGAAATGATAATTTCTTGCGGTTAGGACATTTTTCGTTGCCACATTATAGAATTTTATTGCTTTTGAGCCCTTGTTGTATCTGACATATGCTCTTCGTTGAGACTTTGGCAGCATCTTTCACTGCACGTTTTGTCCTTGTAATAGCACCCATACTGGGGCTCTGAACTCACATAAATGGGAAACATTTGGTTTCTTTCCATACCATATTTGATATGGGGTTTGATTTCCCAATCTTGGTGACAATGTATATAACATGTTTCGAAGATACACAGCATGAGCTAATGCTGGTTCCCAAAGGAACTCTGGTAAATTCGAATCAACTAACATTGCTTGTGTGAGTTCTACTAGCGTTCAGTTCATTTGCTCAGCTATGCTGTTTTGTGATGGTGAATACAGTGCTGTCATTTGTAACTGGATGCCTTCTGCATGACACCAGCTCTTTAAGTTCTCGTTTAGGAATTCAGTGCCTCTATCCATTCGGATAGCGCACAGGCTAGCACCTCTAGCCTTAAGGTACGCAATATAATTTTTAACCTTTTGTGCAGATTCATCTTTCCTTTTTAGAAACTCAATTGTTATGTGTCTCACGGTGTTGTTGACAAGTAGAAGATAATATTGGTTGCCGTTTATCGATCTTTTGTCATATTTGCCCCATAGATCAGTGTGCGTGAGCTCTCCGACTTTGGTATCTCTGGCCGAAGCGGGACCATATGGGGCTTCAAAGAGTTTAGCCTCCATACATGCAATACAATCGGGCTTTGATGAACATAGATCGATATGTAGGCCATCGACAAGGCTGAGATGTAGCAGTTTCTCAAGACCTGAATAGGCAATATGGCTGAAATGTTTGTGCCATATCTCCCAAGGGACTGTTAATCTTGTGTTTAAGCATATGAGGTTTTCAATTGGTTTTTCTTCAAGAGGGGGAGGTGTGATATTGAATCTTATTCGATATAGTTTACTGTTTTTCCTGTCCCCTTTCATGATTGTAGTTTCACAATCAGAATTTAATATCACTTCTTTGTCTTCAAAATGAGCACTACGTCCAGGGGCTTTATCCTATCTTATGACTGATAGCAAATTGTTTTGATTGGATGGGATATGTAAGACATTTTGCAAATGTATAATACTATGTTTGCCATCACATTCTGTGCTCAAATAAACAGTGCCTTTGCCCACTGCAAACACTTGTACTCCCCTGATGCCAGTTACCCTTATCTCTGGCACAGGAGTATATGTTGCGAATGCATTGCGCCGATTCATGACATGAACTGTGGACGCTGAATCTGCAACCCATTCAAACAAATTTTTATTTGCAGACATTTTGGAACTATTTGTTACATTGGAAAAAGCTATGTTAACACACTTCGAATCCATCAAACTTATTTCGTTTGGACCTTTCGTATCGTTTTGGCAATGATAAATCTCAATTTGTTCATTATCACCTATGTTAATGTCGTTAATCCCTGTAATGGTCACTGCCAATAAAGAGATGAACACTCCATGAATAGTGGTGTTGTTCACCTCAGTGCTGTTTTCTGCACTGTGTGACTGCTTTTGCCTTTTATTGGAGGACTCTCCCTCCTTTTCCTTGCCTCTCCATGGATGCTTACTACCATTGGCCTGAGGGACCCAACACTTGTCGCCCTCATGGAAGTGATCGCAATCCATGCACTTCTTCTGGCCTAAGTACTTGCAATCCTTCTTTTTGTGGTTGTCTTGCCCACAATGATTGCAATGAAGCTTCTTGTGCAAGCTCGAGGAACCGTTGGAAGCACCTTGCTTCCTTTTACCTGAAGACTCAGACAGACAGTTAGCCAATGCTGAGTTGGACTTCTTGTGCTGTTTCTGGGCCTTCATATCTTGTTTCTTTTGGGATTCTATCAGCTCATATTCTTGTCTGATCATCCCGATAAGCTTCTGGAAGTCTACGTGTTTCTTTGGGTCTTTGTCTGCTTCGTCCACATGCCCTCAGACAAAGGGGTTAGTGAACGCATTCCAGGACCTAGGGAGAGATTGCGCAATAACACGTTTGAAAAATGTGTCACCCATAAACTTATTATGGTCACTGAAAAGGGTCAACTTATCCCAGCTCTTTTTAAGCTTTGACAAATGTTCCGGGATATGTGTGCCCTCAGTCGCCCTGATCTCCAGAGTGGCCTTGAGTTGGTCTGTATAGACCATGTAATCTGTGCTTTTGTACATCGACTTCAGGTTTTCCCACATCTTGTGGGCCATTGTGCATCCTTGTGTGTGAACTTTCTCGGATGGGGCTGTATTATTGTCAATGTACAGTTTTGTGTACGCATTGTTGAAGCGCCAATTTTTTGCTCCAATAGGGTTGTGAGTTTTGTCAGGGCATGGAACTCGGCTCACGACAAAGTCGACTATGTCATTCAAGTCGAACAGTGTCATCATTGACTTGGACCATGTTGTCCAATTATTCTTTTTGTTCTCCAAAGTCTCTTTGATTTTGGTTATGCCAGACCCCCCTCCCTTCATAATAAGTGGCACTGCCACCGCAGTTTGCGACACTACAGGTGCTGATGTATTCTGAGGGGCTGGGGCTGGAGCAGATGCTGATGATGGCTGTTGAGAAGTCTGTGTTCCTGCCATCGCTGTCTGCAGCGCTGGGGGTCCTGGATCAAGATTGAGGGCATTGGGGTTATCAATAAGGTCATCGCCCACAGCACCTCTGAGATCCTCATCTGTTATAGTTGCCTGAAATACAGGCTTGGGAACATAACCGTTGTCCATTTTTATAGGGGTAGGTGGTTACAAGGTGATAGGGGTTTAACATACTGGTTTGCACTTGAACGCTAATATGATGTTTTGTTAAGGGCCAAGGACCCTAAGGTGCAACGTGCACGGGTTTGTATGACGGTGGCGGGACTTGTTCTTCAAGGGATAACAGGTGGCTAACGCTGACCCTTGGATATGCTGGTATGAGTGGTCTGCACGCGTGCAAGACACTAGTGGGGATAATGAAAGATGTAGAGGAGAGTCTCGACGATGTTCGAGACGACTTGCACGGAGTGCGGGCGAAAACTGAAGGCGCTGTGGAAGCTACAACACTTGGGATTAAACCAAGTCAGGCTTAAGGCCCAACTCTAGGAAAACACGAGGGTTTATATACATGTGAGGAGGCTGTATGACTAAGGACTAATACGACGAGTATTTGTACTAGTAACGAGTCATAGTCCTAGAAATGGAGTCATATACTGCGGAACTGACTCACGCGTGAAGGTAACAAGAAGGGAGTCAATATGAGTCGTGAAACGAGGCTATGAGAGAAATATAGTAAGCGGGCCGAGAATCCGGAAGCGAAGCTGAGGTAATCGAATAGAGACGAGTCAGGGATAGGGATAGGGTCATGTGAGGTCAGGTGAGGGAGTATCAGGTGATGCGCAGGTGACTTGGGAGCAGGTGATATAGGATAAGGTGACTTTGAGGAGCAGGTGACTGGAATGGCATGTGACTGGTCATGTGGGTGGTCAGGTGACTAGTCAGGTGATTGGTCATGTGATCGAGATGGATGGGTGGTTGGTCACGTGATGGGAAAGGCTTAGTAAGCAGGTGGAAAATAAAAAAATGCACCCTGCGTAAGCCCAAGAACGTAACATGTTTGGTTTCGATAGTTTGATTCTGAGGGTAGTTAGAGCTGCCCAGGGCCCATAACCTCTTCTTATATGAAGAGGATAGCATGTGTGAATAAGTAAGTGAGCACATGGGGTAATGGAGTGGGAAGTCCCACTCTCCTGCAGTCTGACATTGATTCATGAGGACTATATATCAACGTGGATACTACATATATGGGGCATTGTTACTAAGTACTCAGGGATGCCCTTGGGCATGTGTCGGGATGATTCCCAACACAGCCATATGCTTTGCCTTGGCCAGTTGTTTCCTCTGCAAATCAGGGAGAAGGTTTTGAATTCCTCCTGACAGAATTCTGTGACAACCCTGCTGACCATCGGCAGCTCACTGAGGGTAGAGTAGCCCATGTGGCTACCCGCTACAGTGGCTGATGACACGTCCATCGATGCACGGCTCACCCCTCCCAACCGGTTCTCCACTCTGCCCTGCACATTTTGACTAACTGCCCCCTTGTGTCGATTTTTCGAGATCACTTACTTAAGGACTATTCCATATGTTACTTATTCTGGACTGTGAAGGGCACCGAAGCACTGGCCACCTTTCTTCTACATAGTAATTCTCTCCTTTGTCCCCTGCCTGCTCGCCCAGACCCCCTGTGAGTCTCTTCTTGGCCAGCCTCTGAGGCCTGAGGTGCATAGCACCTTTTGTTTTAATTATATCCGACTAGCTTGACAGTCTGTTATTTACCTATTCCTGTGCCTCTAAGTAGTATTCTCTGTAGCACCACAATGTCTTGTAGTGAAAACTGTGGACAATAAACTTCGAATTCTAAAAATAAATAAATAAATCATAGCTCAATGTTGCTCTCTGCTAAACGCCACTAATCTGTAAGTTACTGGCAAGAACAAAGCGCTTCTACTCTACTAAACAGTTTCCGAACACATGTTCTTTTATCTCACCATCTTATGGCAAGTTGCATAGTCTCCTGGGGCGACAATGAGCACATTGTCTCTCCAAACCTTTCAAAAACACCTTCCATTGTCTCTGTCAATTCCATCCTTCAAGACACTTCTCCAGCTATCCAGGGTACTCCCCATGCAGCTCAGTCACAGGGCATGAACACAGCTTCCCGAGTGATTGAACCAAGTAGAACTAGGGCATAGACATTGATCAGCATATACCCAGGGGCTGATACAGCCAATAGTTCATTCGTATGACATCCCAAATACTTCTTCAAAGATGGAAATGTTGCATTTGTGGTGTGTGTTGTTTGGCTATACAAGTGGTGCAACACAGAATCCATTGATTAGACTCTATGTAGGTTGACAGCATGCTGTATTGTGTCCACCAATATTTCTTCTTGCATGATTCAATATACTTCTCCACCCGATTCGCCCAGCTTGACATTCATGACCACAAGGCTCTCCCTACCATTATATCCTTAGGTGATATCAAGCGCAAAGATTTTGATGCCTTTCTCTCTGTCTTATATCTAGAGTAAGATTTCTGATCCATTTTTTTTTCACCAGCTTGCTTATCTATGTGCAGGAATTTTGAAGAAAATGACCTCTGTTATGAAGAGTGGAAATCGGTGCTCCACCTCTCCACTTGCTGGAGCTTCTCTTCGATCTGCAAACTAGTGTTGAGCTCTACCGAGCCACCAACTCTGCATGATCGACTCCTACTCGCATGCACATATTCAGTTAACGACTGGGTGGTTCCTGCATTGTCCGCACTGTATGAAAGGACAACACCCCTTACCCTGTCGGAGGCTTGTCAGATGAACATCAAGGATGTCATAGTTGTTTCCACTGTGCGGGAGCATATCTGTGATCACATGATTCAAGTTGACGCAACCGAAATTCCACTCTGTGTAGAAGCTGAGCAGCTTATTGCTCTCAGTCATAGGGTCTTGCCGCCATCTTCGCGTGAATCAGAGGATGACACTTCCATGGCTGGCGCGTGGCATTCCAGGACCCACTGGGAGAAATCTGAGGCCGAAGCTAGTGCGAAGGTGCAAGAGGCAACAATGCTGCGTCTACACGATAAAGCCAAGGAGCACACCAAGGCAGAGGAGAAGGTACGCCAGGAAGCAGAGGAGAAGACACGCAAGGATGTAGAGGAGAAGCCTGAGGCTCACCTGGAGGCTGAGAATGTACGCAAAGAAGCAGAGGAAATGGCTCGCCTGGAGGCTGAGATGGTATGCAAAGCCGAAGAGGCAATGACCCGCCTGGAGGCTGAGAGGGCACGCAAAGACGCAGAGAAAATGGCTCTTCTGGAGGCTGATAAGGCACACAAGGACACAGAAAAGAAGGCTCACAAGGACAGGGCTATCGCGAGAAAGGCAAAGAAGGCGGCTAAGAAGCGCGAAGCAGAGGCCACGGCTAAAGCGGAGGCCAAAGCTAAAGCTGCTAAGATTGAAGCCAAGGAGATGAAGCACAAGGTGGGGGCCAAGGCCATGAGGGAAAAACGCAAGGCCGAAGCCAAAGCAGAGGGGGGCAGGGTCAAAGCCAAGGAGGATGCGGAGAACAAGGCAAAAGCAGAGGAAGAGGCCAAGGCCAAAGAAGCAGCTAATTGCGAAGCAGAGGTAAAGGCAGTTGAGGATGTGAAGGCAATTGCTGATGCTGGAGCAGAGGCAAAAGCAGCTGGGGAGGCAAAGATGATCGCTGATGCTGAAGAAAAGGCTACAGCTGAAAAAGCAGAGCAAGAAGCTGCTACCAGGGCTGCCACTGCCAAAGTGGAATCCACAGCGGAAGAGATGAAGAAAGAGAGAGAGAGAAAGAGAGCCGAGTGGCTGAAGGAGTTGCAGTTGCAGCCAAGGGGGTGCCGGACTGGGATTCTGGGATAGGGGGTTAGATAGTTAGTCCATCCCCCAACCATGATATGAAAAAAACTGACCCTGAAAAATAAAGAAATTTGAGGTCAGAAAGTTTGATTTGGGTCGAAAAAATGCCGCATCTGCTCAGGCACATGGTAGAATTTTGGGTGTGAGGGCTAAGCGATGGGGGAAGAATGGAGATGCAGCAGCAACACAGCATACAACAGGCAAGGAATGGAGACCCGGCAGCAAGCCCAGCAGACAGTTTGGTTGGGGCTAATGAGTGAAATAGAGTATGGAGAGCACAACGGGCCCTCCCTAGTACAGTAAGGGCACGTGCTCGCTGTCATGGAGCATCAGGCTTGCCAGACAAGAGGGGGGGGATCAAGGACCTGACAACAAAAAGAAAATCAACGTGCTGAGCTCATTCTGAGCCTGGCGTGCCATCCCCAAACCATGTCAGACACTATGAAATGCTTTCCAGAACCTGGAGATGGGGCCAGTGGTGTTAATGCTATGGTGAGTCCACAATAAAACCAGGATATTGTTGATACTCACTGGGGTTTAGGGACTATATGACAATCTTGATGTCATTGATGGAAAGGTCCAATGCCCAGATTGTGGCGAATGCATCAAGGTTGGCATGGGCGGTTTACAGAATTTCGCGAAACAGCACAGACCTGGAGTCAGCAAAGCATGCCACCTCAATCTCAAGAGAAAAAATAAAGCCGCTGCTCACAAGGAATCCCAGCCAGGGCTTCTGTCATTCTTTACAAAGCAACCAAAACACCTCATCCCCTCAACCATTCCTATACTGGCCCCTGTGATAGCATATGGAATGGAATCTCAGTCCTCTGGGACTTATGCGACTGCACCAATAACAGCACCCTTGCCACCTAATACACCTGCCAGTGCCATTAATATTCTTGCGACACTGGAGAAGGCAGTTGAACGCTTACCTGTCCTTCCCAATGCGAGTGATGCCGATGAAATCGCAGTGTTCTCTGCAAACATCCCCACCGATTTGGCCACAGAGGAGGCTTGGGAATACCTTGACCCAATCCTCAATCGCTTTTTAGGCTTCAGAAGGATGGCAGAGAGCATTTATGACAAGTTACATGGAGGAGAGAGGGGGTTGCCAGTGATGGTCCGATATCTTAAAGAGTTTGTTGGCCAGTACCAAATAGACAGCGCACTTCTGGAGGGAAAGATAGAAAGATTAGTAAACATCATTCAGACACAGTGCGTAGCTATGACCAGATCCAAGTACACTCACCTTTGACTTATATCAGACCTGTGCAGCAGTGGCAGCATAAACGCAAACCATTCCAACGTTACACCCAAGGTTACTATCATCTCAGATGATGATGACTTGCAATCTGAGACACCAAAGAGGGTTGTCAGTTTCAAGAAATGGCACACTTCCAATGCACCTCATAAACCATGCCCCAGATATGAACTCCACTTCCCTCCGGGCCAGCAGGCCCATACATCATATCTATTCGCCCTCCATACCATCCTTCCGTTGACCTGGGATTACAGCGGGCACTGCGAAGGCTTTTTCCTTGTCTCACATATGTGCACTGGCATTGTTGGAAGGAATGGCCGATGCACATGATGTGATGACCTGCACAATAATGAGTACCTTCAGAAGATCATTGCAAGAACTAAGAATGGCATACATGAAAACACGCCACTTGTCTTCAATGGCCTTGGTGGCCTTGTCGACATTGTGCACTGGAAGACGCGAGCAATCAATGATCTTTACCTCTCTTGTCTCAATAACTTTAAAAAGCTGGCAGGAAAAGAAGGAAAAATCGATATACACAAGCAACTTTTGTTGGCTATCTTGTCGCAGCACATCACTTGTGTTGACCAAGTCCTGCGTGTGGGGTTCTGTCATGGCATTAGCATTTATACAATGCTTGAGCTGATCAAGAAAGCCGCAGAGGGGATGTACCACCCAAATGGATTTGATGAAGAGGAGGACCTACATGTCTTATTATTCTTACACCTGGGCAGTGCACAAGTCGCTGATGTTGCCCATCATATATTTGGGACACCTGCAGCCTCTACAATTCAGAGATGCACCATTATACCCCAACTTATTGCATCGCCTTCTTTCCCTACATCCCATGAAATTGAGTCCAACATTGCAGCAAGTTTCAAGGCCATTCGTGATATCCTTGGGGCATCTATGCAAAAGGTGTTCCATGCCGTGATAATGTTTGACGAGATCTCAGTAGAACGACGTCCACATTGGGATGACAAGACCAACAGGATACTTGGTGTGTGCTGTGAGCATGGTCAAGATACCAGCCTTGAGTTTACCAGCGAAGAGGATTTACAAGCAATGTGGGAGGAATTGCAGAGTGGGAAAATCCATCTGGCACATGAAGTGTGTCTTCCCATTTATGTTTTAAGTTTATTGATGATCTGATATCTCATGATCCTGGTCTGATAGGCCACTGTTGGTGCAATAGGTGTCCTAAGTCCAGCACTGCAACTGTACAGTGCACATCTGATTCTCATCTCTGGAAGCTGTAAGCGTGAGACAGCAGATGAACATGCTGTGTTGCTCCAGGCTGTTGTTGATGCCACAAATGACGACCAGAACTTGACTACACTTCGAGTTATCTCTTTGGCATCAGACAGGGAATCTTGTTGTGGAAAGGCACTGGCAAAATTGACATATGTCGCACCCCTTGCCCCATCCTCACCGATCTATGATCAACTTGCCCATCTTGACCTGATGGACTACTTTGTTGGGCCGGATGACATCACTGCCAATAAAGACTACAAACATGTTTTCAAATGGCTGCGCAATGCCATTCTTCGTGAGAATGGCTGTGTTGTTCGCAGTGTCCACCTCACGTGTGGACTGATTTGCAAGCACCTTAGTGATAGTGGTTTCACTAACGCTCACATAAACTATGTTCTTGATCCCACTGATAAGCAAGATATTGTGCTTGCATATGCTCTCCTGAAAGACCTTTGGTCTTTACCTCTGGCTGATCCCATTTCAAGCACCCCGACATACATCAAAGTGCATGAGGCACTGTGTATCTATGGTGAACTGGCATATCACCTCGTATTTCCATACATATGCATTGAACTTTCACTTTCCGAACAGCTCAAACATCTGAGTGCAGCAATGCATCTCACCTTGGTGCTCTATGTTCTTGATGATGCACGTTCACAGTTTATTCCAACCCCCCTCTTTCTCAATATTGGTATAATGATTAAAAACACATTTTTCTGTGCTGTGAAAGTGAAAATTGATCATCCAAACCACCTGTTCTTCTTGGTCTTGCTGGGAACTGATCACTTGGAGTCTCTCTTTGGAATTCTTTGCACTGTAAGGCTGGCACATGCACTAGCCTCGGAAACAAGCAGAAGCATGCTGCACAGCCATGTTTTCTGAGTTGTAGCCTGCTCTCTCAATCTGTAAGTCCGTTCCCTGTATGTGCTGATGAACACATGACTTTGTCCCTCAGATCGGCCTGCATCAACATGTCCAAGCCCAACTTCAACCACATCACTCTTTTCTCACATGCTCTCCTCTCCTCCTCCTCCCGCACTGCCTCCTCATCCTTGTCCCTCTTGTCTTCTGCCCCTCACCCTTGTCGTCAAAAGATCGAAGCCTTTCCTCAAGAAGTCAAAGCCGTCCTGCTTGTCACGTACCAGCCACCTTGGCCGAAGACTCTTGGATCGCCCACATTGCACAGCCAACGTCAAGACTTGGAATATCATTGGCCCACATCGTATGTGTCTAACACTGCCTTTGCTGACCGTTCCTCAGTCTGGACTCCTCAAAAGTTGGAAGGGTTTTTGGGATGTTTATAGGAATATTCACTTTTTATTGTGTACATTTTCTGCCCTATTTCGACTTAGACTTGCCTGCTCTCCATTTTTCATTTGCCCCTTTTGATCTAGATCGTATTATTGTATTCGCCATGACATTCCTCACCCTCATTGTGGTTGCGCTTGACGTTGTGCTCCTCACAACAATTCAGTAAAATTTCTTGTTTTCGGACACCGACTTTTATCGCATATGACGCTGCATGGTTTGTCACTGGCAGAACCTTTGTCTTGTTTGTCTCATTCCCTTTTTCCCCATCTACTTATTTCTGCACATAGAGTACCTGTGCTGTATCGTGTATGCGCTGTGTATAAATACCCCTGCATCTGGCCTTGCCAAGGTCAGGCAACTGCAGCCCATCTTCCTCCTCCTTTTCTGTGTGCTTCAATGACCGACGCTTGCAAGCCTGCTGTGCCGCAACTGTTTTTCTGAACTCTTGTTTTCCCGCCTCGTTTTCAACTTCAAGTCCTTGCTGCATTGACGACCCTTGTCTTGCTTCTGCTACCTCCATCTCCTTCTGTCATTGTTTTTGCCTTCACCTTCTCCTCCGCCTCCGTCACACTTTCATCACCATCTTCTTCATCAACACCATTGACATCTTCCTCGCTTCTGTCATCGCTCCTTGACTCCACTGCTCATCTTCACCATCACCTCAGCTTGTCGCGTCGCCACCACCTTGTCTTGTCAACCCCTCAAGACACTAGTCAGAGTTGGTGTCAATACACCGACATCTACGCTTCTCCCATTTTCATCATCTGTGCATTCTCGCTAGTTGGGGACGTGGCCTCTAGTCCTATCTTATCACTCACATCACTGGGGACTTTCCTCAACTTGCATGTAGACACCGATTCTACCTTACAGCACCATGGTGGGAAATGACACTAATCTTGACATTTTACAACTGGCTCTTCAAATTACATCGACTATGGAAGTCTTGACCATTCTGGCCAAGCACCCGGAATGGGACAGGGGCCTGCATCATTTGCGCCTTCCTACAGTTACCAAAAACCTGGATGAACTATTGAAGACTCTTGATCACATAGGGCCAAGAGCGTATCTGTGTCCCAACAGGCTACATCCATCTGGTTTAACATTGGCGACACCATGGAAGCGCAGATGGCATGCACTGGAGCATAAGTACCCATGGATCACACTTATCCTCCAATCCATATCATCCACTAAAAACACATCAATTCTGGCACCATATGGAATAAGTCTTGTGACTTCATCTCTTACAGGCAGTGTCAATGATGCTGCCATGGCAGAAGACACACCCTCCCACCAATCAGATAGAGCTATGTGTCCTTCTGAGATGCTGGGTACAACATTAGGCATATCAGAACTTGAGGATGCCACAGCTGAGAACCAATGGCATAACAGTGCAACCTATGGGCAGGACACATTCTCGCATTCTGTTACGTTCTCAGGTCTACGCAGGGTGCATTTTTCATTTTCCACCTGCTTACTAAGCCTTTCCCATCACGTGACCAACCACCCATCCATCTCGATCACATGACCAATCACCTGACTAGTCACCTGACCACCCACATGACCTGTCACATGCCACTTCAGTCACCTGCTCCTCAAAGTCACTTGTCCTATATCACCTGCTCCTAAGTCACCTGCGCATCATCTGATACTCCCTCACCTGACCTCACATGATCCTATCCCTACCCCTGACTCGTCTCTATTCGCTTACCTCAGCATCGCTTCCGGATTCTCGGCCCGCTTACTATACTTTCTTCATAGCCTTGTTTCATGACTCATACTGACTCCCCTTTTTGCTACCTTCACGCGTGAGTCAGTTCTGCAGTATATGACTCCATCTTTTGGACTATGACTCGTTACTAGTACAAGTACTCGTCGTATTAGGCCTTAGTCATACAACCTCCCCACATGTATATAAACCCTCGTGTTTTCCTAGAGTTGGGCCTTAAGCCTGACTTGGTTTAATCCCAAGTGTTGTAGCTTCCACTGCGCTTTCAGTTTTCGCCCGCATCCCTTCTAAGTCGTCTCGAACATCGTCGAGACTCTCTTCTACATCTTCCATTATCACCACTAGTGTCTTGCACGCGTGCAGACCCGTCATACCAGCACATCCAAGGGCCAGTGTTCACTACCTGCGATCCCTTGAAGTACAAGTCCTGCTGTCGTTATACAAACCCGTGCATGTCGCACCTTAGGGTCCTTGGCCCTTAACACATTCAGTACAGATTGGAGGAACAATGATGAAGAAGTCTCATGCCATCGCCCAGCAGTTTCACTATGTGACATCAGCAAGCTCAGCCGATCACCTTTGTTGTGTAGCCCAAGAGAGCCGATTCAAGCCTACTCGTGGTCTTGTGGTTTCCCAATCCTGGGCAGGAGATGCACACATTGACGCACCCACACTATCCATCCTTCAGCCCATCACAACGGTTGTGGTATGTGAGGGAAAGCTATTCCTATGTATTGCTGAGGTCAATGGCCTCTTTCTTGATCATCAACCCGTTGATGATATTCCCCTTTCAGTACTCTCTGATAAGGCTGCTCAGGTGTCGTACCAAGGGTTGTGATTAGTACTGGCCAGTTACTCAGATGATCAGGACGCAAAACATGACTGGAGATCCTTGGATTTGTTTCGACTTTCTGCAAAAGCTCCTGGCACACTCGTTCTGCCTGTAAACCCAGATGTGGCATCGCACAACCTTTGCGATGCCTTCTTACTATTCCAGTCTGCTGAACTCATGGCCTTTGCAGTCAGTTTGCAAGATGGACTTCACTGCAGTCATCATAAAGTCATTCCACAAGTTAAAACTTCAGACCACTTTCCATATCGTGATCAGGACGGTTGTTAAGGCCTATTGAACCTTAAGGCATGACATGCGCAAAGGTGAAATATGCGGCAGAGATGAAGTTATAAGGGTTGTAATTCCCTTAATAACCTAAGTGCTTTGGAAGGTGATAAAAGCAAGAGGGTCGCTAAGACCAATGTCTGGGTGAAGATAAAGAGGAAAGGGAAGTAACTTCAAGGACTTGAAGATTACTTCAAAGAAAGATAAAAGGGAAATGTTTGTTCAAGCAACAAGGACAGAGAACGCAATAGATTGCAAACTAAGTCAGGCTTAAGGCCCAACTCTAGGATATAAGTCCAGCTTATATACAAAAGGGCAGCTACCTGACTAAGCGTACAAATGAGGAGAACAATGGGGTCACAAACAATAAGGGTCACAGAACAATAGAGTCACAAACAATGGTGGTCACAGACTACCATAAGGAGAGAACAATGGAAATTGTACAAAAGGAGGGAACAATGGAGTTCCTGATAAAATGGCTCTGTTGTACAGGTAAGCGGTCATGTGAGTCGAGGTCATGTGATCATATAAGTACATATCAGTCAAGAAAAGAAAGAAAAAATGTGGGCCAAGTGCCCAGGAGCGTAACAACGGTAAGTCTTTGTGCTACTAGTGTTGAGATATCAAATCATTGACGTCTATCAGGGAATGCCTGTTTCATAATAGACCATGCTGGTCTGGAATCTGGACTTGGTCACATTGGCCTGACATGTCCAAATTGTCAGCCTACTGTGACTTTCAATCCATCGCACCAACAACCCATTGTGGAGCACATCGGTGCCTATATTGTTAAGGTCCAAAGAACCTTAAGGCACGACATGTGCAAAGATACAAGTGGTGGCAAAGCGTAGTTGTAAGGGGCTACTAACCCTTAGTACAATGTAGGGGGTAAAAGGATAAAGTGGAACTTAATCCAGGGTCTGGGAGATGAGCAAGAGGAAAGGAGAGTCTCAAAGGGGACTTTGAGACGACTCAAGAAATGAAGGAAAAGACTTAGAAGTCTCACAGTGGAAGCAACAAGATTTGGGTATTAAACCAAGTCAGGCTTAAGGCCCAACTCTAGAAATAAGACTGGCTTATATACATGAGGGCAGCTACCATGACTAAGGAATAATACTACTAGTACCTGTACTAGTAATGACAGAAAATAAGTACAGTAGTTAGCAGGAGTGATGAATAACTAAGAGAGAGGTCCTAGTTATGAGCTGGCGCTCCTAAGATGACAAGAAAGCAGTCAAGTAAGCAAGAAAGCAGTCAGGTGATGTATCAAGTAAGCAGTCATGTGATGGGAACAAGTTGGTAAGCATAAAAAAGAAAATTAGCCCATGGAACGTAACACATATCCTTCATGACTCCTCAGTCAACTGCTCCTCAGAACCATGTGGACTGTGTCTTCGGCTGGCGCTGCTCTGCAAGATTGTTTTGAAGAAGGGGAAAGGTCAGGCAGGCAATCTAGCTATTGACATGAAGGCAAGCACATGCCCGAATCTTGTAAGGTTCTCCATTGTGGTTGCTGCAGTGTGTTCCAATTCGTCCCCTTGTACCAATCATCCATTTATCTGCCCACATTGCAATGACTCTGAGCTGCATTCAGTTGTTTGGTCTTATAATTTCCGATTCCATCTGCTCCACAGACACCCCAGAGTCTCCATGGAAGATTACAACAATATTATTGTCCTAACGAAGCTCAAGAAGGAGAAAATGAAGCACGCTTGGACATGTCGCCTTGTGCAGCGGAATGTGCGCCAGAAATCACAACGCACACCCCTTGTGATATCGGAAATGCATCGCTCACACCTTGTATTAAAGTGCGTGTTTACATTCTATTTTAACTTGAACAATGACTCAACTTATACACAAACTCCAAAGTAGCGAGGAGGTGTTGGAATCAGACACATCCGACAAGGACGGCTCCAGTGAGTCTTGCAGTGGCCAAGACAAGGGGGTAGCAGAGTCAGATGGTGAAGGCAATATCACACCGGTTGTGACAGAAATAGGTACTGGCAGAGACGGGCATGGCCTGGAACATGCTGGTGAGTGGTATTTGAAGCTGAGATAGGTATTCCTGTTGACCTAGAGTGCAGCCAACATTCCTCCAATTGATGGGCTTGAGTCATCTGGTTCAGATGCATTGTTCTTTGACTCTGAGCCGACACGAGGGGGCCGCAAGCAGAGATGCAGGGATATAAGTGGCTTATCCCAGTGCTTGTGCGGAGAGGGCGCGAAACTGGATGATGTAGGTTCAATAAGATGTCAGAGGGCAGGATGTGAGACGGTTTGGGTGAGTAATTGTGTTGATTTTGCAAGCTCCAGGCTGAATCAAGTTAATCAACTTAATATCACCTTCACTGTGTTGGCTATGAGGGTGCAAGACCAAGAAATTGGACTTGCGAAGCATGCACACTGACAAAGAAGACACGACGGTAATTTTGAACTCTCCAAATAGCTACTTCTAGGGACATCTGGAACATGCATGCATTTTAATATCTTTCAAAGATAGCAAGCTTATCTTATCGTACATATATAGAATGACATTACCATATATGGACAGGCGCCCGCTTACATACCTAGTTAGTCCATGCCCTGCAGTCACTTCGAAAAAAAACGACCCCGGGTCTTGTTTTGCAATCCCGCGACCCCCTTGGTTGCAGCGTGCAAAGGCGGCCGACTCGGAGGAGCAAGTCGCAAAGCAGAGAGCTGCAGACAAGGTCGCAAGGCTTGCCGCTAGTAGTAATCTTGCCTCCGGTTCAATAAGTTCACGGCCTTACGAAGGCGGTTGGCTGTTCAGCAAAGTGACTCAGGCTATCCCAGAAATGGCCACACCTGGGCAGCCAGATGATCCGAGGTCACCATCGAGACCCGCTGCTACGGGCAGTGTAGACCTGTTTTCGAGGCGCCCGACCAAAAATCTCGCTTCTCCTAATGCGGAACTCGGTCCCCGCAATCCTTTCTTACGCCAATCGACCTCCAACTTGTTTCGTGACCCCCTTTCCTCATCCTCCGCAACATCTGGCACCGCGGCTGGACTGTCTGCCAGCATCTTGTCATCGGAGCCCACTCTCGTGTCAGAGGAAGTCAGTACGACTAAGGACAAGCGGGAAGGTACGTAATCTTGGTTGATCCTGCTGTACTTTGGCTGACAGTTCCCTAGGCGCAGAAGGCGAAGGCAAAGGCACCCAGGCTCAAACAGCGTCCGAGACGCCGGTTGCCCCTTCAGCGGAGCAGGCGGGCAGTAACGAGGCCACGGCCCAACCAGAGAGGCGACGCAGATAATGTAAGGTAAGCCTTACAGCCACACGTGAACAGCCACGCACAAGTCTTCTTGCCACTCTTCCTATCTCATAGCCTCGTTTCGTAGTTCCCTTCCTTTGCTATGCTCATCACCGCCTCTATTCAGTACTTACAGTCTCAACTAAGGCGCTCATAGGTACCAACATGTATATAAACTCACCTCCCCACTGCAGAGGAAAAACCACCCATCGATCGAATCTAAGAATCCGAAGTTTCCGTCTTTCGTTCAGAGCCTTTCGTGTGCGCGTTCGTTCCTTGTTCCC
>Ga0307510_10003289_pt1 | contig 18798 bp, 12 predicted proteins | sample 12_EM_MG_FD_207224 | JGI IMG/M metagenome (GOLD analysis project Ga0307510, IMG submission 207224) | Populus trichocarpa ectomycorrhiza microbial communities from riparian zone in the Pacific Northwest, United States - 12_EM | ecosystem: Host-associated > Plants > Roots > Unclassified | place...
CGAGTCCGTCGGTGAATCCGTCGGTATTGGTTTCACCGACGGATTTCATTGCTATCACCGACGGAATTAATCCGTCGGTAAAACTGGATAATGTTGTAGTGTGATAAGCAAAGCAGTCCATTACAAGAATTCATCAACTCAATATTTGCTGTGGCTGGTAAGTTGGTTTCAGGAACAAACTCCATTCTCTCAACCTTGAAAGTTTTACCAGTTTCCTCATGAATCTGGAATAAATGGAATATACTTGATATGCCTCCTTCAGGCAAGGCTTTGATCAAGATTCCAGGGGGAGATCTTGAAAGGTGGGGGTTGGCAAAGTCTTTATCTGAAATTAAGCGAAGCCAAGTCTTGCAAACGCACCTGAAGCTCAAGATGGTCTTCAAGGGAAATCTTGATAGTATGTCAATCATCACATCCGCTGAGAGCTTGGTGACTATGGTGTTTGGCACTTCTTCTTTCGTATCATCCATGGACACGTAAAGTTTTCTTGTATAAAGGGACAAGATAAGGTAAACTTTGTTTCAAGAAGAGGGTTTTTGGAGCTTAGGCTGTGTGCTTGTTTATCTAAAGTTGTGACTCACAAGTCTCTCACTGCATGCGCATATATATATAAGCAAGATTCAGAGAACGAAGATGCAAAGCAAGAGAAGCCTGAGGAAGTTGGTGGGGTTTTGGAGAGGGCTTAGAGAAATGAATGCAAGATGAGTGGCCATACTTAAAGGAAGAATGAAGCTGAAGAAGGAAAGAAAAGTCGCAATGAATGGGATGAGTCGTCAAGGCTTGTGCGTGAAAGAAAGAAGAAGAGAAGAGTTGGCAATCTTGGTTCAGTTTTGAAGTTTGTTAAAGCTATATAATTATCGCCTCAGAACAGAGAATTTGATTCAAGAAGGTGGATCAGATGGAGCATATTCAAGGTTTGAGAGGATTTCATAGTGCCAAACTCTTGGGCTTGAGATTTGGTTTATAGATTGAGTTATTATTATCTAGCAATGGCATAGGTAGGGCCTAACTGGGTCTTTTATTAGTATTTATTTTATTGAAAAATCATAATGAAGTTGAAATTAGAGGTGTAATCAGAGCAAGCTCTTGATTTATACAGACCACGCAAGCGGATCAACTTTCTGAAAAAGAAAAGAAAAGGAAAGATATAACGAGTATTTACCGACGAGTATCTTGTTAAATCAATGTACCAGTAAAAATATTATTATCAATTAAAATAATATGATATTTGATATATAAGTAATTGATTTTAGTACAAGTAAGAGATTATTAGTGTATATACCCCGTAGTTAATTAGTTGATTATATGTGACATTGATTATGTTCATGTAAATATATTTAATTTATTAATAAAGACATATTTATTTTTGATATTCATCAAATATTTGATTAATGAATCTAGAGTAAAGATACAATCATTGAAAAAAAAATTATGCAAATGAAATTATAAAGTTATAATTATGAGATTCTTATTACATCAAATCATTATTCATAAAATATTCATAGTCAATGCTCTATTTATAAGATTGGTTATTAATTAGAGATGTTAAGACTGATACATATTATGTTTTTTTTTCTTTATGAAAAGAAACAACTGTTCTTATAAGCTGAAGTATGAGAGATAATTAGAACTAATATGTAAGTGTTTGTCAAATGACATGTTTACTGAATTGACTCGCATCATAATTCAATATGAAGAGATCACTTGTGTCTATGAAAAAGCTCAAGTGACAGTTGTTTAAGTGATCCTTAGACTTGAGATCACTAATATCTTATATATGGAGTGTTATGTCTTGATCCTGCTACACGGCCTAATCAAGGGTAACAAACGAGCAGATATTGAGTATAAAATGAATTATATGAAGATATTTAAGTAATCAAGAGAGAATTCAATATCACCCTAGATGAATTAAGAAAAATATTCCATCTATTCTCAAATAGTATTGATTGTAAATCCTTACGCAAGGTGAAATAAAATTTGTAAAGAGTTTCAAATCTTATTCAAATAATCAATGACTATGATGTTGAGAACACATATGATTTGACATAGTAGACACACTCTATGCTATAATGTTTAAATTGAAACATTGTTGATGAAGGGACAATAATTACACTGAGAAACTCATTACTGAAATGTTAAGACAAACTACTTATGACTTTTCTAATATTTAGAGGATCATAATAAGTTGCTAGACATTGCATTTGATCTTCAAATATAAATCAATCAATTATTGAATTGATAATAAATTAATTTGTTTAATTTATTAAATCCTATTTTATTTAGGATCGTGACTTACATTTGGATCAACTTAGAGTCACACACATAAGAACCATTAGTCAAAAATTAAAATAGGATGATTAATCAAGTATGACTTGATTGTAAATACGTTTAAGAAATAAAGGACTAAAGTGTAAATTATACATGAAATTATAATTCTAGACCTAGAAAATCAAGTAGGGACTTTGTTGAATAAATTTCTAAAATTAGCCTAAAATAATATATGTGATATTATTTAAGGAGAAAATTGATATTTTGCCATTTATAAGGTTTTTAGGTTTTTCTATAAATAGAATGCTATGTTTTTTTATTTCCTGAGAGCTTTAAGGTAAGAAGAGTACAATAAGTAACACCTAAACACAAAAAAAAAAGAGAGCTAGCACTATAAGGTATAACAATCATTCTCTTCAAAAAAGGTTTATGATATTTCTCACCGGTGGTTTGTGTGGATTACCATTAGGGGTCGAACAATTGGACATCTTGTGGTTTGCGATAACCTAGCCTTGAAACATATATTTAATGCTAAAAAGAAGTTCAAATCTTTAGGTAATCTTCGTATAAACCCTAAACAACTCTAGACCTGTCTAACAGGATCCTTGAGACTCTAATGTTTTTTTAAATTCACCTTTTTCATTGTGTGTATATGTTTCGAGAAACCCAACAGCCAGTGAGTTGAAATATGGAGGTTGACAAAGAAAGGCTCTAAAACTAGGTGAAGTCAAGTTTTGCAAATGTGAATGCATAGGAAAAGGGTATTTATTAGCAACATTGATAGCATCAATATTGAACTGATCTTTAGGTTCACACAATAGGTCATCGGTGTCCAACAACAGATGCTCATCATTGTTGTTGTTTGTGGTACCAATGCAGACGAAAACAACACAAGAATAAAAAAATAAAAAACTCTAATTTAAAAATTTATTACTGAATATTTTTCTTTAAGTAGGCTACTGATATACAAATTAAACAACTCTATTTATGCTAATTCTTGGCTTAAATTGAATAATAATAAAAATTATTAAAATGAATAGGAAGAATAAAACAACATAAAGAAAATTATTTTTCTAAACTAAATAGGGATAAATATAACTAAGTAAATAAATAACTTCCCCTAAAAATCCTCATGCATCAGTCTTTCCAGATTGGAAGGAACTCGTTCTCGTGTTCAAATTATTTTTGTCTCGATCTTATGAATGTCCAATCAAGACTCTCTAACCTCTTTTCTTTCTTTGTTTAAAGTGTATAATAATTTTGTATATTAACTTCAATCATTTCACGTTAAATTTTGCATAAAAAATATCAATTGACAAATTATTTTTCTTTCAATTGCTTCTAAAGTAATGAATTGCAAACCTTAAACTTACTTCATCAATATAAGTTGTATCCATATAACTTTAGAATAAATTTACCATTGTGATAACAATAGACTTGTAATCAAAATGATCAACTTTTTATGGTACATGTTCCAAAGTGACGCAATCAAATGATGTCATCAGTTTCAGTGCATATTTGTGATTTGGCTTTTTGACTTCATAAAGTGAGAGGAGTTGCATGATGACTAATTGAAAATTTCCAAAAACTTTAAAGTAAGACATATTTATATTTACCACCATCTATAGCTCAAGAATCAAAGCTTGATATTCGGCCACCTTATTGGAGCAACATTCAGTAAGTGAGAAGGCAAATGACAATACCTATCCTTCAAATATGATAAAGATTACTACAACTCTGGCTCTATTTTGTCGTGATACACCATCAAATAACCTTTTCCATGGTTCTGAAATTTCAATGAACAAGACATCCTCATTAGGCAGGTCTTTATAGAACTTCCATTCATTGGGAATAGGACGATCAACAAGAAAATCATTTAGTTCTTGCCCTTTTATCACCTTTTATGAGACGTAAACAATTTCAAATTCTTGAAGTAATAAAGCTCATTTTACCAATCTTCCCGATAGTACATGCCTTGAGATGATTTACTTTAGAGGGTTAGCTCAAGAGATTAGTTGTACTGAATGCGCTTGGAGATAATGCCTTAATTTCTTTATTATAAACATCAATGCTAGACATGACTTCTCTATTGGAGAATAATTCAATTCGGCCTTATTTAATGTCATGCTAAGGTAGTAGAGAGCATTTTTTGCCTTCATCATTTTGTTATACCAACAACACTCTCAAGGAATGTATTTGAGCTACAATATAGACGATAAACGAGTGTTCTAATACTGGTGCTTGTAGGATAGGTAGATTAAGCAAATACTTTTTAACCTTATTGAAGGTATTAATACAAGATTCATCCTAATAGAATGATGTATCATTCTTCATCAAATGAGTGAATGATTGACATCGACCTTTTAAGTTAGAAATGAACCTCCATATATAGGCCAACTTTCCCTAGAGACTCTTCAACTCATGGATGTTTCTTGGCTCTAGCATTTTTATGATGGCATCAATCTTAGACTGATCAATCTCAATTCCTCGATGTCGAACTATAAATCCTAGAAATTTGGCCGAGGACACACTAAATACACATTTTATGGGTTCATCTTAATCGGCGTAATCGTTCAAATACCAGACAAAGATCTTGCAAATAATTTTCTTTTTCCTTTGACTTCACCACAAGGTCATCAAAGTAGCATTCAATATTTTGGTGAAACATATCATCAAAAATCTTTTGCATCACTTTTTCATAAGTGGTGCCTATATTTTTCAAGCCAAAAGGCATGACTTTATATAGCAATATATCTTTCGGAGTCTGGAAGGCTGTCTTCTCCTCATATGTGGGTGCCATTCAAATCTGATTGTAGCCTAGTGAACCATCCATAAAGGTTAATCTTTCATGGCCTATGGTAGCATCAATAATGATCTTGATGATTGGAAGTGGAAAGTTATTTTTGAGACAAACATTTTTAAGGTCTTAAAAATCCACGTAAACACGGGTTTGTCCATTCTTTTTTTTTTTTATCGAGATGATATTTGACCTCGTGAATGAAGCCCACATGAATAATTTTATTGACTTCAACCTCAATATATGAGATGAGTTCAGGATGAAAGTGACACTTAACTTGTTTTATAGGTTTAACCCTATTTTTTACTGCTAACTGATGAATAACAACCCTCTGGTCTAAACCTGACATTTCATCATAGAACCATGAAAAGATATCTCGATACACCATCAAAAGTTCCATGTAATTCCTTTCTTCTTCAGGTGATAAGTTTGTGTTGATGAAGGTTGGGCGTAAGTGTTTAACAATGCCTAAGTTAACCTCTTTAAGTTCATCCACTGAAAGCTTATTTTCTGATTTAAAGGCGAGTGAAGCCTCCTTAACATCTTCTTCGATGGGAAGCTCATCATATGATCCTTTTTAATAGTGATGTGATTTGAAGTGAATACATTATTTCCTCTTCTTTCTCTTTATTAGAGGGCTTTATGATCATTATCGTTTATTTTCCCCCTTTCAATATCACCTTAGCACTCACCACTTATTCATATTATCTCTTACAAGGATAAGCTATCTTTATTAAATGTTTGTACCTCATTTGGTTCGATGAGCTTAAAAACTTCTTGTCCCTAGTCAGAGCCACACATGCATTGACATATTTAAGCTGATTGACGGTCAACCTTCCAATCAATGAATGTAGAGTTCTGGACCTCTAAATTAAGTGTGGTTTATTCCTAATGATAGATCTACATACCATTTACAAGATTTAGGTCTATCAATGATATGTCACAATCTCCACAATGATCTTGACAAAGTACCCAACCTAATCATCTATGACTGAAGAATAAACTCACCATGGCAGAAAAGACTCCAAGGTTGTTTTCTCATGCTTGATTACAATTTACATGAAGAAAAAAAGGAAACCAAACACCATCAATTTTGGGGAGGAAGGTTTTGGAAAAGAAAGAATAAGAATCTTCCATAAAATCTCTTGGCAAAACAACCATGGTTTTGCAACTTATTTTTTTGGTTTGCTTATAAAAAAGCTGATGCTCTTGACCAGAAAGAGAGGAGGTCTATTTAGAGAAGAAAATATAGAGAAAACATAGAAGAATTCTTGAGTAAATAGAGAGAAAACGTTAAGAGAATCATGCAAAAATTTGAAGGAAGAAAGGAGAAAAAAAAGAGTTCATACAAGCTAAGGATTACAAGCTGAGAACAAAGGGAAAGAAGCAACAAAACCCAGGAAAAGAAAGTTGTATTATTAAAAAAGGTATACCTAAAACTTTGGTGGGATGATGCAGCCCAATCGACACACCTCTCCTTTAATGTCTTCCATGTTTGTATTTTTTTTATTTATTATTGATTCTGTTGATTTCATTTCAGTTTAGAAGCTATGTTTAGTATATTATTGTTCTTATATTTAATATGCTTTTGTTAAGAAAAGCAAGTTCAAAACAGTTTTGAGTATATAACTTGATGTATTTTGATTGTTAAAGATATGTAATTAGCATATTGGTGTTGCTACCCAATTTTTGACCCATGTTTTGATAAATTTAAAAAAAAATAAAAAAAATAAGGGTTTACATGTGGCGATAACATAGAGTATCAGGGCTAATATTAAAGAAGCAATATGTCAAGGAGATAACAACCAAATCATATATAATCACTGCAATATAAAATACCATAGATACGAGATTTGATTCGTGTTGGTTATGGAAAATAATCAATGCAATATAAAATACCATATATATAGGATTTGTGGGTGCTGGTTATAGAAGACAATCTCTATAATAATTATTGCAATATTTTCTTAAATAGCACGTGTAGAGATTTTCTATATAAGTGAACCTCCAGCCATATGCACTAAGGGGGGAGAAAATTTACAAGGATACAATTTTAAAAATAAGGAAACCCAAGAAAACCTAAATCATCTCTACAGAGGCCGCGACACACTACCCCTCGGCAAAAGAAAAAAACCAAACCTTTTCTTCTCCCTCACCCAAGCCGCTGCTCACAGTCCCCAACCTTGGCCAAAAAACAAACAAACAAACCGGTCCCCCTCTCCTTTTGATTTTCTTCTTCCTGAGCCGCCGGACACAAGCTCCCTCCCCTCACCAGAACCTCCCTCTCTCGGCCACACCCTCATCTTCCTTCTCCCCTCAGCCACGACCTGACCTCATCCTCCCTACACACAACCTCTCGGCCACAATACCCACCTTCTTGCTCCTATTCTCCCAGCTAAGAGAAGTCGCTCCCCCTCACCTGACTTTTCCCTCTCTCAGCTATCCCTCCCCACAGACAGCCGGCTCATCTCTCTTCTTCCCACGTTTCCCACTCACAACCCCGTGTCTTGACCTCATTAGAATCTCCCTCTCTCGACCAAGACCTCCCTTCCCATCACCATTTCACTTTATTTCTCCTATCTCAGCCGCTCCTTTTCAGTCCCTATCTTGGGCCAGCTCGTCAAGGCTGAAAGAACACGGGGAGAGTGGTCCCTATTTCCCTCTCAACAGCAGACCTCTGCTTGCCTCATCGACGACCAAAGAAGAAAAAAGGGTCGGCGATCTGTCCGTTCCAGCGGGTTTCTGAGGGTAGTCACACTCCCCGCTTTTCCAGCAATGATGCCCCTCTCTCGTCCGTCCCTCCTCCTTGTCGCCAGCCATCTGAAGCAGAGAAGAAGAAGGTGAAACCAAAAAACGATCTGCAGTGAAACAGATCTAAAAAGAAAAAAGACCGAGAACAGATTTGCTTGCTGCGTTCTTTTTGTTTTGCAAGTCACCATCGACAAGAAAGAGAAGAAAGGAGGAAGCCAAGGAAGATCCCCCCGTCCCCTGTTATTTCTTGCGGCAGCGCGTGGGTTCTGTCAGTGGCGTCCGCGCGTGGAGAAGACGCGCCGCCACTATTCCTGCAGCTCCAGAATGCCTTCCTTGCAATTCCAGGATTGTTTTGGGTTGATTTGTAAATTTTAAATTGTTTAGTGTTTTGTTTGGTTTATTTTGAATTCATATATTTTGTAAACATGTAATTATGGGTATGAGTAAACATAGTAAAAAGTGAGGGACGTGTGTGTTTGTATTTTTTTTAATATGTTATTGAATTATAAAATCAAAAAGAAAAAAATGAATGTAATGTTTTAATTTGTATATGGTCAAGTATCTGAAGCACAAATAAACTCATGTTGTATTTCCCGTGAAAATGTAAGAACATGTTTCTACATACTTTTTTGGGATTTAATAACTGATTTATTAAAGCCTTAAGAATTGGACTAATATGTGGTTTTGTTTACTTTAATTGCGATTAATTATGATGTTTGTGTTTTTGACAAAGAAAATATAAAAAATATTTTTGTGTGTAGCATACCACCAATACCCTAAAATGTTTTGAATGTTCTTTTTATATAAAAAATATTGGAAGTTTCGAAAATGTGTTTTCGCATGGATTTCTTAAACACACCAAAATTGTTTTCTTGCATTTCTGGATTTTACAACATGTTTGTAAAACTTCAAAGGGTTTGGCCAATATTCCAAAAAATACAAAAATCTTATTTTTGGGGCAATTTATCTATTATTCACCATTAATGTTTGGATAAAGAAATCCCAAAGGGATGAATATCCAAAATATTATTGGGAATTACTTGTTATTATTCACTGTTAATATTTGGATAAAGAAACCCTAAGTGGTAAATATCCAAAATAATTTTCTAGGAATAACAAGTCATCACACATCCTTGAAAGAAGCCTTGATTATAATTGAGGACATTTCAATTTTTGACTCCACGGTTTACGAGCCGTGAGAGTATGAAATACTAAGGGAAAAATGAGCTTTTAAAGCACATGGAATCTCCTTGGATTTTTATCTTAATAAATTTAATTTGAATCAAACACAGATTTCAAGAGATTTGAATTGGTTCTCCTTGGCACTTTGTAGACATATCTAAAGGTATGATCAATATTGGCCAAGGATTCTTGCTTTTAGACGTTGAACCCAAATCCATTCATCATAGCAAATCTATCCTAGGAAAACTAATTAAGAGAACACCAACACCATAGCAATTATAAGGCAAACCAAACACCAAACATCTTACTTTAGGTAGGCCGTACTAGGGGTGCTAATACCTTCTCTTTACACAACCAATCCCTTGCCTTAGAATCTCTGAAAGACCAATCAGGGTTTCTAGTGACCATAATACTAGGTGGCGACTCCTTTATTCACAAAACAAAAACCCCGAAAGCAATCGAGGGTCGCCGCGCTCCGCCACGAGGGTGCGATAATTGGAATGACAATTTTGAAATTTAGGTTGATCGCCTCATTTTGTTTTGATTTAATGCATTGATGTTTGATTTGTTTAGATTATATTTTTCTCTTCGACATGATGTTAGGTTTAGTCCAGCTTTGTACATGTTAAGGATGATGAAAAACAATGTTAAAATTGATGTAACGATGTTTATGATAAAGGAAATGCATTGTTGAAATTATGGGGTTTGATTTGGTCTAACTACTATTTTATCCTCTTTTCTTGTTTCCTTGAATTCTTTATGGTTTTAAAAGGTCAAGTTAGGATAGGTTCATGTTTTGTTTACGAGGTTTACGCCAAATTATGGGTTTAAGGCACATTTTGGGTTTTCTTTTGAACATTCATAGTTGCAAATTTCGATTTCCCACCAATTGATGCTTCAACTTGTTTTATGTACTTCGATCAAAGCAAGGACCTATATATAATTTATTTATTCCATTTACTTTCCCATTAATTGCCTATCTTAGATCAATCGACCCTTTTTAGTTTTTGAATGCCTATGTTAGGGTTAAAGGTTGTCAGGTATGATTCATGCAATTTATGGCTTGTTTATTTTTATTTTATGCATCATTTTGCTTTAATGTTCCATATCTTATCTCTTTGTGCCCTTTATTTACTGTTATTTAGTTTTTATCATCTATTCAATTTCTGGGTTGGTTTGAATGTTCTTTATGTTATTGAAAAAATTCAAATGAAAATCCCTTTTGATCTTATTTCTTTATTTTCTCATTGTAGGTCATGTTAAGGGTGTGTTTAGTATGCCAACCATTTTCAAAAGGAAAAATTGTTTTTTTTTTTCCTTAAGGCATGTTTGCCAAATGTGACCTTAAGATAATTTTTAAGCCTTTGACTTTTAGCGAAGGGTGTGTTTGACAAACGTACCCTACTAATTTCCCAGCAGTGCGTTCCTTTTTATTAGTGTTTGCTAAACACAACCCTTGTTTTTTAATTAATTCAATTTTATGCTTTCAATGGACCTATTTGCAATAATTCTTTTTATACCTCTCTTATTTTGCTCTTTCATTATTTAGTACTTGAAGTTGTGACCTACATGCAAGGTGCTTTTTTTATATTAAATAAATCAGTTTCTTTCACAAAACAATAAAATCTTCCTTTATTTAAAATATTTTAAATTTGCATATGATCAGGCATCTCAAATAAAAATCATATTTGAATAAAAAAAAATACATGGCAAGATTTAGCATTTCTAAAATTCCAAAATTCAAGAAAAGTAGTTTTTATACATCTTTGAATGTATTTTTGGATTTAATAACAAGTTTATTAAATCCATGAGAACTTGACATACTTTGAAAAAAACAAAAAAAAATCAATTTGTTTATTTTAATACCAAGGAGTATGTATATGTAACGTGAATTCCTAAATATTAAAAGAAACAAAAACATAAAAAAAAATGTTTGAGCTTTAGAATGGCTAGGCATGACCTATAAAGCCATGATCCACTTTACTTGAGTAGACCTACTTTGATCAATAGACAAGTCAACGGTTAGAAAAACATAATAGTGTCTTAGTAATCAGACAAATAAACAATTCAACTTATTTTAGGTAGGGTATATTAGAGGTTATATTGTTCTCTCTCTATATATAATTAGTCTCCTTATCCAGACTCTGAAAACCAGTTAAGGTTTCTATTGACAAGAATACTAGGTGACGACTCCAAACCTATTTTACTGATAAAGGACAATAATTTCTTGTTCTTTTCACCTACACTTGAAGATCTTAATCCCAGAGGATGATCAATATGATACTGCACACATATGAAAATTTAAAAGTATTTAAAGAAGTATGTACCATCTATTTAGGAAGCAAACAATGGAATATTAAAAATTCATTAACTCTTACCCATTCTCCTTACACATACAAGAAGTTCTAACAAAACTCAATAACAATTTCATCAACATCTATAATTTCTCTTTTGTATGTTCATGTTCATACATGCATTATATCACACAAACAATATCGTATTTGCATTAATTTTTTATTTTTTTATTCTTTCTTTGGTCGACACCAAGATTATCAAAATCACGAGTTGGCTCGTAAAATCATATGATTTTACGAGTCAACATATATATAATGTGTAAAAGCAGGTTAAAAACTCAAAAACCAACAAATTTGGTCAAACTCGGTAAACTCGGACCGAGTTTATAAGTCTGAGAAAAGCAAAAAACTTAATTGACTCCCTTTATGAAATAAGGATCTGTGTTCTCAAGTAATAATGTAATATTTATTCCTCTTCCTCGTGTACGAGTTTTTGCTTCTTTTTCTCTATAATGATCGATCAACATCATTCTTGCCAATTGCTTTCTCCGGCAAGTTTACTCTGCTCTTAAATTTCCTTGTTCATATAATTGCTTTGATTTTAGGACTAGTTATTCTACTAGATCTGCTGCTAAACTGACTTTTTAATCTCACCATTCCTTCATCTCTATTTTTTGGGTTGATTTTAGTTTTCAATTCATTTGAATTTCTGGGTTTAACTCATTTGACCTTTCTTGGTTTGATTAGTCAAAATAGTCTGACCATTCTGAAAATGGTTTAGCTGATTTATGTAAACAAGTCTAGTTGTTTCTCAAAATGGCTAAACTGTTTTTGCTACTGGAAAAATTTATATTTTCAGCCAAAAACTCTTTTTTTTTAATCTTCTTATCGTTTTTTTCTTTTCATTTAATATTTTATTTCATTACACCATAGTTTCTATTATATTATTATTTATTTATTTTTTCTGGGGTTTACATTCCAAGTGTAGCAAGGATTCATTAATGTTTTGAAATCCTTTTATTACAAGAATTCCTTATTCATCCAAGCTACACAAGGAAAAAAGAGCTAGTGATATTTAATAATAGATTGGTTTCTGGGATAATTGAGTTATAACTGAAATAATAAAAATAAAACTCATAAGTTAATTCCTTATGCTGTTGTGAGAAGAGAAGAAGAAAACAAAACAAGTCTGATATGAGGTATATTTAAGCCTAAGTTTTTTGGGCTCACGAATTTGCATTGTTACTCGTGAACTCATAATCATAGTTTTGTTTTGTTTGTTTTCAGTATATTTATTGATTCTTAAGTCTATATTTATAATTGGATTGCGTTGCAAAGCCATTGACTTTGGTTCATTAATTTTCAGTTTCGAAAGAATTGCAAAAATGTGAGCTAAAAGATAAAAGGCGTAGTGAGAAAAATTTAGTGAAAAACCTTGAATTGTGTGAAATATGATAGTAAGGATATATTTTTCTTGGCATTAATAATTTTTTACAGATTCAAAGATGTCTGAAAATAACGACTCCACGACACTGAAAATGGATTACACCTTTCAAATGCAAGCTTTCACCAAACAACTTGAGCTGCTAGCTAGGGTGATAAAGGAGCTGAAAGATGATATGGATTCGATGAAGCAATAAAATAGTGGGGCTGATCAGAGGAGATTCAATATGAGTAAGGAAGAGAAATGGAGGTTACAAGTTTCAAATATTTATGATTATAATGCTTCTGTGAGGTTAGATAAAGTGCACAAGGTTGAACGACTTGCAAAGATTTATAAAGAAACTAATAAAGAACGTGAAAAATGAAGAGCATCAGTTCAGCGCTAAAAAGATAAAAAAAAAAAAAAGAAGAAGGAGGAAAACAGTGGTTATCATTCAAAAACAATATACGCAAGTTGATGGTAAGACATGCTTGTTTGAAATTATTATCAGCTATTATTTTTATATAATGTTGTTGGAGGCAAGTGTGTGCATGAAGAGAACTCCAAAGGCTTCAACAAGAGGCTAAGGAATTGTCCATTAAACCTATTGGTGATTTAAGGACGAATTATCTTTAAGAGATAAGGAATGATACGATCCAAGCAAGGTCAGATTTGGATTTTGACATAAAATTTCCTATTGTTCTGTTTTACACTATTGAACATAACTCTAAATTAGACCGTTGTATCAACTGAAACTTTACCAGAAGATTCCAAAGATATGTTTCTATGTTAGGGTGAAATGTCAGGTAAATTATATTTTCAAGTGTGACAAGGATTCATTAATGTTCCGAAATCCTTTTCTTACAAGGTTTCCTTATTCATCCTAACTACACAAGGAAAGAAGGGCTAGTGGTATTTAATGACAGATTGATTTATAGGATAATTGGGCAGCATTGTAGGCTATAAATAAACCTTATGTCAGACTTGTATTATTTTCTTTTCTTCTTCTCTTCTCACAGCAGCATAGAGAATTTACTTAAGAGTTTTATTTTTATTATTTCAACTATTAACCAAGGCTTGTTTAGGTCTAATTAAAACTTTATTTTTAACTAGGATCCAAGGCTTGTTTGGATCAAGGTTTGAGCTTATTAGTATAAGTTTTGGGTCAGTTTTGTAAGGGGGTCAAATTCAGCCCACAGGGGTATATCCATTAAAGTTAATGTTTCAGAAGTACTTAAATCTCGTAAGCCTAAGTTTCATAAAACTTTTGATCAATAACACTTCTGAACTTTTCAGTTTAACATGCGAGAGAGATTCTTGTATTTTTTGGTTCTTTAACAAACTAAATTTGACTTATCAAAAATCAATTCGCTTCGTAGCATCATTCGAATAATGTTGATGTCTTGGGATAGGTTTCTATTATGTCACACTCATTTCAGACCTCTTTCGGCTTTTCAGGATTGGATTTCAATCTTAATTGTGGGTTACGTGATTACGAGGTTTGCGTCACAAGCCCAAGCCCAAAATAGGTTAGAAAAAAAATAATTGTTTATAATTCAAAAAATTATTTTACAGCAAACCTAAGCCTAAGTCCAAACCCAAGCTAGGATTAAAGGTCATGCTTGTGCTAACAACATGGGTATGACTTAAACTCAAAGCCCATTTTATTTAGGCTTATTTATCACTCTTCAACTTTTCACCATATAAACTATAAGAAAGTCTTGTACTTTTTGTTAAAGGTTTTTATGTTTTACAAAAGTTTCCAACAAATGATTTTTTATATTAATTTCTCATTTATCTACAATTTGATTTAATTATGTTCATGTTCCATTTTAAAAGAATTTTGTTGAAGAATATTTTTTAATAAAGTTTTAACTCTAAAAGTAAACGGACCCTACTTTTAATTCAACAACAAACACTATACTTCACAGGCCCAATGTTGAAGAAGATGATCAACAACAAATCATGGGTTGTAATAGGGTATTACAAGGTGTTTTTTAAGTGGAAAACCAGCAATAACACTTGAAGCTTGAACCAATACTCTTTGATAATGGGTTGCAATATGATAATTTAGAGTCTTTTTTATTGTGAATCACCAAATTTGCAAAACTTCAAAAATGATTTGATGGTTGTTGAATCATATATTTCATCCATTATCAATGTTGCAACACCAATTGTTCCAATGTTAAATTCTACAGAGAACTTGCAGCCAATTAACAATGATATGGATGTTGCTATTATTGGGATTGGTTTTATAAAACATGTAATGAGCCCTTTTAAGACTAAATTATATGTGAGGTCCACTCATATTTGAGGTTAAAACCATGTTGAATTTTGTGATCTAACATGAGTGCTTTAACATGGAATATTAACATATTTTAAAAATCAATTAAAGGTGAATGAAAGATTATTCTCAACGAACCTTTGGATAACAAAAATTTCAAACCCAAAATAATTTTATGGATTAAGCTATGATCTTGTGGGCTTATAAGTTTGGGTTTGGGTTTGATTAATGAAAAATACCTTTTCTATTAAGTCATGTTTGATCATTAATTTATTTTTAGTCCCTAAAATATTTTAATACATGAACCAATACATTAATTATATGATAAGAATAAATGTTATTAAGAGTAATTCATAAACTATGAATATTCTTGAATTATGAGTAATCCATGAACTATGAACATTTATCATAATTAATAAAACATCCATGAATTACAAAGATTCATGAATTATGAGTATTAATGTTTTGGTTTTCAAGTCCTATAAATAGGTGTATTGGATGAGTGGAAAGGGATTAAAAATTTTCTTGAGTTCTTACCCCTCTTTGTTGTTAGTTTTTCTAAGGACTTGTTCTTCCATTCTTTCTTTCTACTCTAAAGCTTAGGTTCAGTCTTTGTGCAAAGATATTGAGTATTGTTCCTTCGAGTTCATTGTACCTTATTTAGGAGTGCACCTAAATAAGAAGTTATTGGAAATTTGTTTAATCAATATGATTTAAAAAAATTATGGGTGAATGAGAAATTAATCTCAAAGAACTCTTAGTTTTTCTAGATTCGATTCTTAATTTATGGTGGCTAATCAAAGGTTGATAATGGTGGGAATTGATTCTTATCAATTCTTCAACCTTTTAGCTTCCAAAACTCACTAAAAAAAGGGTGAAGAAAGAGTTTCTAACTTGAATTTTTTAGATTTTTTCACACTCTGCCTCACCTTATTTTTAGTGTTTTCATTCTCTTTATGCTTTGGTTTTTTCTCTCAAATCTAGAGCTTAGGTTCATACTTTATTGAGAGATATTTGAATTCTTTTATTTTGGTTAAAAGACCTTATTTAGAAGTGCATCTAAACTAAAGTGATATTATTGGAATCTTGGAAGGTTTATTACAAAAATTCTAGTTGTACCGTTGTTTCTTTTGATTTAAGTCTTAAGAACAAAGGATTCCTCTTTGACAATAACAAAAGTTTCATGCATTTAAAGTACTTCAACAAGTAAGTACCGTTGTTTGTTTTGATTTAAGCATAGCTATTTTTATTATTAGTATGCATGCTAGAACTTTGATCTTATATATATTGCAAATTTGAATATATGCTTAGATGTATGCTAGTATTCTTTTTATTATATTTATATTGAAAGCATATTTCTCTTAAATTTTATTTTGCATATTTATAAATTTAAAATTGTATGCACTCTAAACTTACATTGAACAATCTTTTGTGCTTTGAATGCTCTTATTATAATAAACTAAATATTGTTGCTCAATAGTCTAATGTAATACAACATATTCTAACAACAATCTTAAGACTTTATTTTTTATATTTGACTTTGTTTAGTTTATCTTGTGGGAATAATAATAATAATAATAATAATAATATAGATTAATTTTGAAAAAGGGTTTTAACATATTTAAAACCTAAGTTATAATTTAACTTTCTTGAATTTGCTATATTCTCACATATAGATTTGATTTTAATTCTATATGCTTTAATCTATAACTTTTCAGTTTGTTATAATTTCCCCCATTTTTTTTTGTTAAGTTTTATAAGGTTGTTATATATCTTTTTTTTAGTTATAATTTATGTTCTAAAATTGTTTTTCACACTTCAAAAATTCTATGATCGTTACTATTCTCATATATGTTATTGTTCACATATACGAAAAATTAATGCAGTGAATAGATACAATCTAGGAATTTTTATCTAAAAAAATTGGGTTTTAAGCAGGATTATTTGTGACCCCTCTAATCTTTCGTGAAAACTTACTTAGTGAAAATATTATTTAAATGATACTATTTTTTACAATATAGTTTGCATGTGAAATAGTGATAATTGAACAAATCATGGTGAACAAAATAGGGCTCAACTTAGTAACTCAAGAAAGAGAATAACTATTGATTTTATCTTGCATAATTTAAATATTTTTATTAATTAAGTTGCTTTATTACAAGTTTTTTTATTACTTGCTTGTTATGGAGCTAGAATATTTATTTATAAATATTATCGGTTATATATATATATATATATATATATATATATATATATATCATGTCTCTACTCAAGATTTAATTGTGTCAATTAATGTTGCTTCAGCAAGTATTACTTCAGTAGTGAGGATTCCATCGTCACCTTCTATGGTGTATGGTGAAAAACGTTGGAAATCTGTTTAAATAATAAAATTTAAATAAATTATAGGTGAATGAAAAATTAATCTCAAAGAACCCTTGGTTTTCCTAGATTTAATTCTTGATTTATTGTGGCTAATCAAAGATTGAAAATAATGGGAATTAATTCTTATTAATTCTTCAACATTTTAGTTTCTAAAATTCACTATAAAAAGGGGGTGAAGGAAGAGTTTCTAACTTGAATAATTTTTATTTTTTTCACTCTTTCTCACCTTATTTTTTGTGTTTTCATTCTCTTTTATACTTTGAATTTTTCTCTTAAATCTAGAGTTTAAGTTCATATTTTGGTGAGAGATTTTTAAGTTTTTTTTTTTTTGTTCAAACACCATGTTTAGAAGTGTATATAAACTAAGGTGGTGGTATTAGAATCTTGGGAGGCATATTGTAAACTTCCTAGATGAACAAATAAGGAGCAATAAAGTTTTAAGAACAAATGATTTATCTTTGACAATAACAAAATTTTCATACTTTTAAAGTGTTTCAACAAGTAAGTACATTTCTTTATTTTAATTTAAGCATTGTTATTTTTATTATTAGTACGCATACTAGGAATTTGATCTTATATATATTACAAGTTTGAATATATGCCTAGTATTCTTTTTATTATATTTACGTTGAAAGCTTGTTTGTCTTGAATTTTATTTTGCATGTTTATATATTTAAAATTGTATGCATTTTAGGCTTACCTTGAACAATTTTTTATGCTTTGTATATTCTTGTTATGATAAACTATATATATATATATATATATATATATATATATATATATATATATAGTAAACAGTACGTGGCGTTGTTATACCTGAGAATGATCTTAAAAGATCGGGTCACAGGTTTCCAGCCTATATACTGATTGTATAAAAGAACAAGAACAGAGAAAAGAACAATATAAATAGATTTCTGATGCGAATGATCAAGGCAAGACCAACAATGTCAGGATCCTTGATCAAACACAGAGCATACTTAAAAGTAACAAAAAGAACAACAACAGATATAACAAAAAACGTAGATAAAAATAAGATTATCTTACTTAAATTTGTAACAAAATTAAGACAGGAGATATTGGTTACAGAGGAGAATGGGTTACAAATTTTTAGGGGAGAGTAAAATTTTCTAGGGGAAAGATTAGTCCGCCCTCTAAGGGTTTTGAGGTGGCCTTTTATAGGCGAGTTGGCATGGAAGAGGCCAAATTGTCCTGTTGGAGAAGCTCTTCAGGACCCATGTGCCATTTGGCAGAACCTATAAAAGCCCATGTGGTGCTGTCTGCCTTGATTGGATGGCGACAGAATGGAAATTGTCCACGTTTTTGGTTGAGCTTCGTTTGTTGTCGTCTTGCCACCGACACTTGATTTGTGGGTTTGTAGTAACTGGTAACTTTTGTAGAAAAAGGCCTTAAAACATAT
>Ga0307510_10003290_pt1 | contig 18798 bp, 19 predicted proteins | sample 12_EM_MG_FD_207224 | JGI IMG/M metagenome (GOLD analysis project Ga0307510, IMG submission 207224) | Populus trichocarpa ectomycorrhiza microbial communities from riparian zone in the Pacific Northwest, United States - 12_EM | ecosystem: Host-associated > Plants > Roots > Unclassified | place...
GGACGTGTCGGCAGTGGTCGAATTCGGGCGTTCCAAGCCCAGCGCGCATGCACTTGTTGAAATGGTCTAAGGAACCCATCGGTAAGCAGGTAGGTTATTGTTCAAAGTTGTCTTACGCCGTCAACAATGAGCCCACCGTATCAGGATTCGGGTGAGGCGTTGGCAAAGTAATCCATGGGCCATGGCACAAATGCCTAGCAATATTCGGGTCATCACAAAGATCCAATCGAAAGGCACAACAAAAACGGACACTGGTCTAGCCCATCTGACCCACCTCCATCCAGGCCCTTGACCTGGACAGCGTGTCCAGAGTAATCTAATACAATACAGGATTCGATGAGGAAAAGCGTCAATGTACAGACCCAGGCTATATGATCACGCACAATGTATTGAAAAACAAGTCATGGGGTGGAGCGTCATGAATCAATGCCGCTATCTCCCTCAACTGATGACATGTAAGGGTAAGAATAGGAGTAACACCTCACACGGGGGACTCACGATTTTTTTTTTCTTGGTTGGAGGATAAGTTACCACGGAGAACATCCATCGGGTCATGATGCGAGTTTTCGCGTGCAAAGCCCAGGTTGTGTATGGGGAATATAAGAGAAAATATAATGCTGCGTAACAAATAGTACGGGAAAGAAAGTTTGCTATGGCATATGCGTCCTCGACGCAATACCTTAACCGAAATTTGGGGTGCGAGTCTGGATGAAAAGTGTAATTGGTGCCAATCTTAGATGCATATAAGAATCAGCGTGTGGTATCCGTTTTTCCGCCACGTACGATAAGCGCCCTTCATGTGCCTCCGCCTCCAAAATAGGGCCGTGCATATGGCATCTGCAGTGTCAAGCGGTGTTCGTCGGTCAAGTTGAACCGTTGCGACTGGACTATCCAATCTCTTGACCTTTGTTCGATGCCAGCGTCAACGAGATCCGGCCATTGTCTTCACGGGTGTCGACAGTTGCGCCGTTCTCGAGTAACGAACGCACGACATCCAAATGTCCACTGTGCGATGCCAGCATCAATGAGGTCCAGCCATCGTCTGTACGGGGGTCGACAGTTGCGCCGTTCTCGAGTATCAAACGCACGACATCCAATTTCCACTTTGGGCGTCGAACCGTCCTTGTCACGGGAGTCCACAACTTTTCCATGGGGCAACCAGTGACACAATCAGGACACCTACCGGATATTCCGAACTAGCTCCTTGTAGGTAATGTTATTTCAAGGCGCTCTCATGCAATCAATGAATGCCTGTGAGATGTGACTCAGATGCAAATGGCAATTAGCTGGATGGAGCCTACCCGTTGTGAGGCATCACCCTTGGTTGTCTCAAGCCAGAGAGATCCGCAGGCACACATCAAGGTGACACTCTCGCTTGGGAAAAGTGTACTTACAACATCGGCGCAGCTCAACTTCGTATGTTTCAGGATGCGCGAGATTCAAATCTGTGAGGGAATCTGAATCGTCTGACAACACCATTCGAGCTATACCGCATAAAATACGTTAATGGATCTCGAAGCGGACTCGAAGAAGAGCGTACAGACAAGATAGGGAAGATTTAAAATATTATGCAAATCACAAGCATTGGACACCAACGAACCAAGGGTCCCGGAATGACAAGTCTGCATAAATGTGTTTGTAATTCATAGTGAGTCTGGCTCAGGTCGAAGATAGCCGTCAAGCGACACCGTGACGGAAGAGGCTTCACCATAATTTCATGCATGACCTGAAACGATCAAAGATTGTTTGAAGTGGCTTACGCCGTCAACAATCAACCCAGGAGTACCAGGAGTTTGTGTCTGTCGTCGCACATAATCTATGACACAAATGCCTAATAATATTTGATAACATCATAGGTACCGCACTGAAAAGGCCAGAAACTTACACTTATTACAGCCATGGGGTCCGACTCCATTCAGGTTCTGATCTGTTGAGTATGTCACAAAAACTGAGCAGGAACTGATGCAGACAACCGTCAATGTAAGAACGCATAAGTGACATGAGTTACTCACAATAAAGGAATAAGGTGTCGTGGGGCTGGGCACCTTGGACCAACATCCTCATTGTTTCTAACTGACAAGATGTAAGGGTAAGAGTAGGAGTAACATCTCACATTGCCACAGGAACTGACGATATTGTCCGGTTGGAAGATCCTACGGAGAGCTCTCACCAGTCATGATACGGATGTCTTCATGTACAAAGCCCAGGTTCTCTACGGGGGGTATAAGGGAAAATACGGCGCTACGAAAAGGAAAATGTGGTACCGCGAAAAAAGTTTGCCCAAGCCAAATGCGGCTTCGACGCATACCTCGACGGAAAGTAAGTTTTTTCCATGCAATGTGTAATTTATCAATCTAGGATTCAAGACACTTTGTAAGCAAATACGTAATTGTTCGAAAGCAACTTACATCGTCAACAATAAGCCCAGGAGTACCTCGGGTCAGATATCTGTCGTCGCCACGGTAGTCCATAGCATCGAAACAACGTGAAAAGCCGCTAATGCATGGAATCTCAGGCTTTCTGATCACTTTCAAAGGTTACCTATCGCGGGGCTCTAGCTCGCCCGCAATTTGGCTAGCCTTACCAGCCTTCAGAGAGTCCTACAGGAATATTACAAGAGACACATATGCTGAAGAAGACAGTACTTACAACGTCGGCATAGTCTGACTTCACGCGCAAAATTGCGGATGTTTGATATGAGGGGCAGTGGGCAGTGTAGTTGTCAACAACGGAGAGGATGGTGGCAGCCGCCTCATCCAGGTTGAAACTCTGCTCATTCACCCTTTGACAACACCTTTCGAGGGATATCGTGCAGAATATGTCAATATGACCCAGGCCGGACTTGAACAGCTATACAAATAAGGAAGATCATCGACAATAAGACCAGCGAATCACACAAACCACAAGGATCGGACACCGACGAACTAAGGGGGTTCCCAGAATGACGAGTCTGCGGACATGTCAGCAAATTCGCGGATTAGAGTGGATCTGGCGAACTGGCCTACATCGCATCTTTGCGTATTGTGGGCCCATCTACTTGATCCGGCATTCTACGCGACGATCGGTAGTGTCATGATGGCAATGAGACCACAGTTAGGTTGACGGAGACGCCCGCGGCCTTGCGCTCGTTGATGAATGGAAGAAACGTGTACGCGGCATTGCCCTTTGAATAACAGACGAGCTCCTTTAACGTAGGTAACAGCTCTAAGGGTCTTTCTCCATAGTCCAATCGTAGAGAGCGAGAAAGTCCCCCAATGAGGCTATTACCTACGAGAAGGGTCTTCACATTGCTGAATGACTTGAGAAGTCCGTGCCACTGTGTACGGTCAGACTCGCTGTGCCAATCCAAAGATGAATGATGTTCATGATAGTCGAGGGTGAGGTGCTCCACTGCAACAAAGACAGGACGAAGCATATTGACGATCTGCGCTGAGATCGCTACTTGCCAGTCGAAGTGACTGCAAATGACTCGTATGTAGGAGTTATACCTCTTGGACCTCTCATGAGGGAATGTGGCCACGATGACTGCGTCCCGGTGGAACCAAAGCTTGGCGCTCTTAGATCTGCAGTTCTCTGTCCTGCCCATAAGTTGCACGAGGTGAGGGAGGTTGAAACTAAGCTGGTTGAAAAACACGACTTGGAGCGTTTCTAAGAGAGGCATTGTGACCCCAGGAAGAAGGGCCTCTAAGTAAGCGCTGACACCTTGAAATGCGAACCGACGAAGATTGGGGAGTATAACGTGTGTCATCATTGGGGCGTAGGATAGTTGTTCAACATAACGACTGGCAATGGGGGAGTGAAAACTGATCTCCAGCGTCTCGAGCTGGGGCATAAGGGAGAGTCGCTGGAGTAAAGCTGCTGGGGGGAAATAGGCTGATGGCAAAATGTTATGAAGTGATAGTGTCTTGAGACCGACCGCAGTCAGGAATAGTGGAGATTGGATAGGAAAAGCAAAGTTTTCCAGTCCGACGTGAAGTAGTTGTGGTGCTTTCAGTGTTTTGGGAAGAATCAAGGTTGTCTTGTGCTTGTTCGGAGACCCGATATATAGGAATTCCAGAATCGGGAACTCCCTGTCTATGGCCACGATGAGATTTTGCAAGTTCGCAACAGGCATCCGAAGACGAATGCGGAGTACTCGATCACAGTGCTGTAGTGCGAGCAATATACCCTCTTTGTCGTCGGGAGTCATCTTGCGCTCCCCGGTGAGGTAGTCAATGACCAGTGGGAAGGGGGGGGAATGTGTCAGCATTTCCGCCACAGGCGTGCCATGAGTGCAAAGAAGGCGAAGACCCAGGTAGGATGATGACCCGATTATGAGCTGCCGCCATCTACGGCAGACGTGTGCGAGTTTGTACCACCAATGTTCGCGATCCCATGCCCCCCCTTGTATGAGGAGGAGTTCATCATTTTCGTCTTCATCTAGGAGAACAGGGCGACAGAGATAGAATATGTTGAGAAGCGAATAATCATCGAGGATGTGTATTGATGTACTATGGCGTCTGTTGTACGTAGGGTTATGGTTATGCTCAAGCTGATCAACATGACAGAAGGGAACGTACTTTCGGTGTTGAGACTTACGACTCGGTACACTTCTGCGGGAGGCTACAGGGAACGGAAGGCGGAGGGCTGTAGACAAGCAATGAAGCATGGGGAGAGGGGGAATGACTGGGGGAGGTCGTGTTGGCACTGGCACCGCCTGGGCACTGGCACCGGGCACTGGCACCACCCTTTGGCACCCCGCTGGCGTGTTGCCACATGCCGCGGGCACCAATGGGCTTGCGCGTCTGAGTTGGTGCCGAATTGGTGCCACAGTCATTGTCGGGCACTGGCACTGGCACCGGGCACCGTGCCCGGTGCCGGCCCTAACACTATTTGACACCATTTGGCACTGTTTGGCGCCCAATTGGCACCTACAAATCGCTGTTTTTGGCCGTTCAGCGCCCAATGAGCTGGTCTGAGCCGACAACTTGGCTCCCCTCACCCTAACCCTAGCAGTTCTAGAGAGTTGATAGCTGGGTCTGTCTGTAATGGGCAGCAGTACAATCAATCCCGCAACCCTAATCCCACGATTTCATGTCTAACACATGGACAAACTATTGGCTTGGCTGTGAGCACTCAGCCTTTGTTTGTCTATCGCTTGAACTCATCCCACGTACAGCTGACAGCCGAAGCGTCGTTCCTAAGTTTCTTTTCTGTGATCGCTTTATATATCTATATTGGTGTGAGCCTGACTCCCCTTCACGCGTCTGTCCGGTTTAATCAGATGTTGCATAGCGGAACATACGATGGTACAGAAGGAACGTTCGAGGGATTGAATGGAGGTTGTTTCAAGGGCCTGCTGACATCTACATAGTCTGTCAGATGATTTCCTACCTTGTCTTCTTCACCTGACTCGTTTGTTTTGAATGACAGGCGTCCCTTTTCGTATTTGACATTCTGCAGGCCATGGGTGGCATCCTTGACGTCCGGTGGGCTCACAGAGGAATCGTCACGACTGGACCATATTGCACAGCACAAGGCGTCATCCAACAACTTGAGGAGAGCTAACGAACTGGCTCAAGCCGCCAGCTGCGGCTCAGCTGACCGACCTTTCGTGTTTCAGTGTGCTACAAGCTTGCTCGGGCATCAGCAAAGTAGCCCGGGAGGGTGGAGTCGTGGGCCAAGGTACACGGGTATGATTGGAGCTAATGGTATCATTTGATTGATTCGGTTCTTCTATAGCCGTGTTGTCTTCTGGCAAGCGACACAGCATGTACTATTCGCGTTGTGGACCTCGAAACCTTTTCAACTCGAGATCGCCTCCCAAGTTGGTTCCCCTTCGGGATCGCAAAACCTTTCTCCCGGGCAGCAGACCCCCCTGTGACGTCTCGTGATAGCAAGACACGCTTGCACTTGCGCCCATTTGGGGCCTCCTGCGGCATCGCCTTGGGCATGCTTGGTCCTCTGTCGATGGTTCTGTTTTGGGCCCGCGCCAAGCCTTGCCGTTCACCCCGAGTTCCAATGCCTCGGACTACTTTGCGGTTGTGACTCTCAGTCATGCCAACAAGTTCGATGCTGGTGGTGTTCTTGGTAGGGATGGGTGCAGCGTTTGCAAGCGGAGTTGTATGAGGCACTGCGGCAAGATTTCTTACATCGGTTTGGTGGAGCAGACACTGAGCGTACTTCCCTTTCGCCACTTGCTCTTGTCCTCTTCTCGCGGGATAACTTTATAGACCCTGGAAAAGATCTCCGAGGAGTTCCCAAGCTCTATCGTCTGTGAGAACGGCCTTACTGCACTACTCAATTAACCTCGATCTCTTTTCAATCGCTGTGCGGCGTACTGCCCTGCAGGCAGCCTCGAACTGCTGTCGGAATGTACCCCCTGAACACTTCCAGATGGTCCGCGGCGTGTGGCACATCATACGCAACTGTCTAGGCTACTCAGATCAACACTTTGGCGTGCCTCTGCATTATTCGCGTCATTGACTCGTATTATCGGCCGTCTCCAGAGAATCTCGAGATCCTCATGGACTCTGAGCTCATTACAGCCGTAAATGTACTTCTACTACCTGCGGGTGGCTCGCCTTTGATCACTGAAAACACCTTCATGCAGTTGCAACGCGCTCTGGCCACGTCTGCGCGCGCCAGCGCCAACACCACGATCGTGTAACCGGAGGCAAGGATCGTTGACACGCTGTACCATACCTTGACCGGTGTTCTCCTGTCGACCCGCCCTGCGAGTGACGAACAGGGTAACTCACAGAGCGGCCAGGGCCTAGGTGGAGGACTTGTCGATATGACCGGGATGCAGAACCTTGCCCACCGGCCCAAGGACCGGGTCGAAGAGGCCCTAAGTCTCAAGCTCCTCCCACCCCTGCTAAAAGGTATGCCATGCCGCAGCTTCCCGGCCCCTGTATTCTTCATTTTGTGTTTGTTTAAGATGGCGTATATGATCACAAGGCATACGCCGAGAAGTCTCCTGGAAGAATGATGAAGGCTAAGGCAAAAGCCAGTACGCCACACAACAAACGCAAGTGCATGCCCATATTGGCCCATCCACCGCCATCTTCCGTAACGGTCACGCCCGGACCCTCATCGGAGACCGCGCAACGCCGGCTGACAGCCCACATGAGGCCGACGAACCGCCTTCCACGAGAAAGGAGGCCCCTCGCCCTCGCCCTCGCCCTGGCCGGACCAAGATGTTACGTGGGAAGCCCAAGGTCGTCGGCAGGTTTATCTAGCTCATTGTCCCCATCTTGGTGGACGTATACGCAGCACGCGTCATCACAACCATGAGAATATGGGGACTACAGAGTTCTCAGCGAGGAGATAAATCAAATTTCCTTTCCTAGTCGGTACCTATCGCGAGTTTGGAGTTTGCGTCGTCTATCCTATCATCCAAGGACCACCCGACCCTCGTTATTGGCGCTTTGCAACTCGAAGGGCTCCTCCTTTCCAATGCCCCAGAAAAGTACCGAGCGGCCTTCCGGAGGGAGGATTTATTCCATAAAGTCGAGCCACTTGTTGAGCGTCCGCTCGTCTCCTCGAAGAAAAAGGGCAGCAGCAGCGACAAAGACAACGACAAGGACCTATCTGATGCTTCGTCGGCGTCCAACCTCCCCCCACCCCTTCCCATTTCGGTTTCTCCCGCGATCGCTGCCAGCATTCCCGGTTTCATGATGCTGTCGTTATTGTTGCTTGACCCCGATGACGCGGCGACACTGCGAGGGCGCGTTATTCGTCTCCGGTACCTCACTGGTAAGGAGAGCATGGACACTGACAGTGTATCCGCGACGCTTCGCCGTCTGGTCAAGCGCATTTCCTGCCCGTCTGCCAGTGAGGAGATCAGCAACGCATTGAAGGAACTTGCGACGCCACCTATCTCAGCGCATACATTCGTGTCTGGCTCTGAGCTTCTGCAGAACGGTGTCATAGGTGGACTGCTGCAATTCGCCACCGACAAGTCAAAGGACAGTACGTGAGATTTAAGACTTCTTTCTATGCGTATATTTAATCGATTCGCTTCAGTCTCCGTCGCTTGACGCCAGGAGCTCCTGCTTGATGCTTTCACTCCTCGCAAGTCGAAGACACTCGCTGGTTTACAGACCCCTTCGCCATTTTCATGAAGAAATTATAAGAGAGCTTGACGTGGATGGAGGCTTTCGACGTGGTGACCGTAACCCAAGGGATGGGCGGTATGCTCCGCCAACTTTTTGAGCGGGCAACTTTCTCATGTCTTTCATAGATTCAAAGAAGTGCTCCGTCACTCCTAGCCCAGCAACTGCGCCTTCGTCTAGTCGCTTCCGAAGGTTCTGACATCCCGAAAACTTCAACACCATCGTTGTGTCCATCCATGCTATTGCGACTTTGCAGGCTCCCATGACTACCTCCGGCCTCGTGTTTCTAGCTTGATGCACCACGGTTCACGTCCTGAAAACTTGGTGGCCTGTGTCCGAGTTCATCTGATGCTTTGATTTGTCCCTATTTCGTGATATCGCAATCTGCAGCCTTCGTTCCTTCATGGTGCGGATATTCCTCAGGAATTTGAGGAAACTGCTTTGTCCAAATGTTATGGGCTTACCGCGGGCGAGGTTGTGGGTTCCTTGCGACTCAATCAAGAGGTGCTGTGGCCCTGGTTGGTTCTGTCCAAATGTGATGTCCAGCAGATCACGCCCCAGCGGCGTGCTCTTGCTGTCATCACATCAGGTCTCTCTTCTGCTTCAAAGACACTAGAACAACCAAAACCTAGTACATCTGCGGGCCTGTCCTCCACAACTGTCGAGCGCAGACGTAGCCAAAGACTGAGTGCGAAGAGCTAGTGCTGGCGGCCGAAACCCCCTGGAAGCCGGCCCGTCGAATCCGCCGCTCGCCCCATTAAGCCCAAGTGCAGAACCCCTAGCGTGTGCAGTAGGGGAGTGCCCACATAGACGTCTTGATAGATGGATGTGTAGGCAACCGCCCAGATTGCAATAACGACTTGTAAAAATCTCCATGTTAACCCCCATTCTTAGTCTACTTTCAAGCACACAAATCATGCGTGACATGTCATTTCCTTTATTTGTTACACAATCAAATAGGTATCCTTCTCGTACGCTCTATCCTACAACCCCTACACACCACAACATGCTACCAAGTCTCAACAATGTTGAACGGTCACCTCAGTGCTCGTCCTGCCATTCGCAGCCCTCGGAGTGACGTCGTCCATGTTCCACTCCCAAGAATCAGGATCATTGCTAGCTTTAGAACGACCCAAGGATCCAACCCTTCGCCTAGTTCGTCTTGGCGTCTGCCATGACGTAGCTGATGAGGAAGCACGCGCCGACGAGAAGAATGACCTCAAACAGATCTGAGTGAAGTGGCTCTTCAAGTCACCCTGGTGAGCCTATTGGACGAGGAAGAGGCCTTTACCGAAGAGCAGGGACATCAGCTTGTTCAACCATCAGCCAAGCAACGTGACAAATGGCATCCAGAAGAGCAGGAGCACGCGCTTCAGTGAGGATGTCCAGATCTGACGGCGCGCGGAAGAAGTGGCACAGGCAGGAGCGAATGAAGAACCAGATGGCGAGGACTGCATCGGCGGAGAAGGGCACAACTGGAAGGAGGACAATGCCGAAGTACTACACGAAAAGATTGAGCGTGCAAGAAGATATCACCGAGGTGAAGAAAAGCAGAGAGGGAGAAGGCTCACTCTTCCTATATGCGGTCTCTGGTTCGCAAGGTTTCTACGCTGCTAACAAGCTGTTGGGAGAGATTACAATCGATCAGTGAGGGTACGCAGAGGACGTATGAATTCGGCTGTGAGGCCATAAGGGTAACGTTGGCCATCAACAGGATGATACACGCCCAGGGGTTAACTTCGAAATCTGCTCTTTCAAGCTTGCGTTCCTTCCGGTACGTCTTGCGGGATATCGGGATGTGGCCTGAACACGTTGCCCTTGCCTGGAAGGTCATGCAGGTAGAAACGCGAGCAGACATAGCTGCGAGTTTATGTTAGCTTATATCGACATGAGGTGCCTTACCACCTAATTGAGGGGCACCCATTACGGGGAGTATCATCGAAAAGTCACGACTGATGCGAAGAAAGTCGTCACAGCAAGAAACCGTCCGGCTTGTGGAGCCCGAATCGCCACTCGTGTTATTACCATCAATTGCAGCAGCGAAAAATGCTGCGGGAACGGTCAGCACAAGGACGCTGCTTCAGAATCGGCATCGCCTGACAAGGTAGACTAGAAGAGCGTTACGGACCCGACTGCGAGGAGGGTGAGAATGACACCCGCGATGGATTAGATGTGAGGATGAACGCCCATGGCCATAACGTAGAGCACCCACCAGTGATGGTGGACTGGAGAAGCTTGAGGCTACGTAAGGCAGCAACAGCCTATAGTGCGCACAAGCACGAAATAGGTTATGAACACGTACTCGCATCGAATAAGGAGAATGACGGTGAGGGTAGCTTCGACAGCGCTGCAGGTCACAGATCACGGTCAGTGATGCGCTGATAAGTCGGATACACTCGTTCAACATAACTATGATCAAATCCCCAAAATCCGGACTGCAATACATTGCGAGTTGCTCTCTGCCCCCAGTCGAAGAGCTTTTTCGAGCGCTGTGAGGGCCATGGAGCTCACCGAAAGCATGTTTTGTGAGTCCATTAAGGATAACACGAAAAAAAAAGTATGATAAATATATACGTGCAAAGGTACGCCCAGGGGACCATCTGTCGTAGTGGGATGCCCGTGCGATAGGAATGCAGACAGACGAGAAAGATATTCAGCCGTCCATAACGAGAAAGCAAGTGGGTATTCACGTGTGTGCACCGTGCCCCCGTGCCGCTCGCGGCACGGACCGTCGGGCGATGCCATCGCTTCGGTTTCATCGGTAGAATGTGTTGATACAGGAAGAAGCCCTGGGACGGGGCATGTTTCAAATTCACGTGAAGATTCGCCCCAAGGTTTTCCTGTCGGATTGGGTGATGGCTTTCTTGATTTAGGTGCTATAGATATCATGAATGTTAGAAACAAAAAAAGCCTGTGAACTCAATGACCGCGAAGAGAAGATGAATGGGACATTACCAGGCTTTGTGGCAGGCTCACTGTGCGCCTCCTCATGGATCCCCGCTCTTGATCTTGATGAGGGGCCTGTGTCGTAATTAGCCAAGGATAACAATTTGAGTAGGAGAGTGGGGAGGCGGTAGAGAGGGGGCCGTTGTTTCCTGCAGAAGGGGTATATATGTATGTGAGCACTGCAAGGTCGTGATTGGGAATGCATAGCCACTCGATGCATGGAGTAAATCATTATCATCCAGCCAACAAAAACATCGTCTGTTGATAACATCAAACAGGTCATCACGCGCGAGGAGGGATCAGGTGACACACTCCCTCCAGCCCAGTTATCATTGGAACGTGCGTTCGTCTTCAGGTCATCGCACAGTTTATGACCAGAGATGGAAGTGGATGGTCCATCATCCATAGTGTTGGAAGAAATTGTTGAACTGGACAAGACCAGCGAGTGTGTATGAGGACACGGACGATACTGTACTATACAGTAGTTGTTGCCGAGGACTAAGTTTTGGTTGATTACCAAATAATTTGGGCTGATTCACAATTTGGTTCAACGCGCATACCAAGCAAAACAAACACACGCCAAACACTTAGGTGACTAATCGAAATGGGACAGAGCTTCATATGCATAAATCACAGAGTGTCAATATAAGCCTTGCCAAAAATACCAACAGCACGACAATCCGAGAGGACAAGAGTCCATGCGAAGCAGGGGAACCGCTACAATTGTACTAATGAAGATAATTGAAATGTGATGTCATTACCGCTACCGGACTGCTATCCCCACGGGCCACGCGGTTGCGGCCAGTAGCAACTATATGCTATCCTCCCTATCTCACGTTCTAGTCTCTAGCGCAACATTCCTCTCATGTATTCTTCCCATGATGTGAAAAGTGATATTTTACATCCGCCATCACCCCCGGAGACAATCCCGCCAGATGTACCGCCTCACGTCGACCAATCTTATCGACATCACTCTGCCTCGTGTCCAGCCAACGTCTCGTCAAACTCTGCGACTATCCACCAGATCCATAATAACTCAACAACATCGCTTCCTCATCGGAGAGCCAAGCCACGGAAGTTGTTAGGGCTATGGTCCTTCGCGAAAATCGCCGGGAAAATACCCTTTCGTCGCACTCCGCGTCTCGCAAGCGAGAATCACGTCACCGCTTTTGCTCAACCGTCCCGGAGGGAACACCATCCAGCAGATAGTTCATCCTCCCCTATCCCAGGTACGACCTCATATGACCGAGGCGGCCAGGTGAGCCCTCTATTCGACTTGATGCCGTCTCTTGTAGTCCTTACTAGTAGCCTCGGCTGCAGGCTGCCGCTGGTGCAAACCGCGCCCAAAACGTTGCTGAGCGCCCCGTATTCTTGTCTAAGTTGTATGATATATTCTCTTCAAGCGCTCGAAGAAAGCAACAACAGACCGTAGCGCGTCCTCATTCTCTTACCATCTCTCCCCCACCTCCGGGGTTACCGGATCGCACATTGCAAGACGCCGGCAGCGATACCTCGCGCCCCGAGTCAAGACAGCTCGGGGAACAGAATCAGGCACCGCGCCGCCGGGCGCACTCACCTCACAAACGAGTTGATCGTACTACCCCATCCGACCAACCGCCTGTTGGAACGTCCACTTATCCTCTCGCATCACTAAACCATCCGGGCGGATCCGCGTCACCCTCATCGTCTCGCCCAGCACAACCATTAAAGACATACACATCCCGGGGTCTACCTCCAGAGAAGCTGAAGCCACCACGGGTTGGAGCTCCTTCCAAATCACCCCACTTTCCCAACGAGGGCGAAGGGAGAACACTTCCTAACGAGCATGATTCTAAGAACCTCTCTGTCATACCAAACGACCAAGTTCATACGGACCCTCCTTGGGATCCAAAAGGGGGGCCTTCTTCCTCAGGAAAGGATTCACAGGTGGGTAAAAATATCTGGCTCTCACATCCGAGATCATAACCCCACATTTCCAACCCAGGCGGTCGCGCACAGTGAAGACGACAACCGTGAGGTCTTCGTCGATGCTAACAGTGTCAGCGACAACGGCCCACGCTTGCCAAAGTCTGAGTTGGCAAGTTATGACTTACGTTCGATGCTGGCTACAGACAAGCTGACTTAACCGGTGATCAGATATCAAGCAGATCAACTTCGACTGAGAGCACTTTTGGCACAGGTACTAGTAGTGAAAATGGACCAGGGAGTTTATGTTTATTTTGTGTCTGTGCGTAACTTATACGATTACGAAGCATGTAATATCTACCATTACCCCTGTGTGGGTAAAAATGTACTTTTAGGGCTCCATACAGATTTCTGTGAAAGGAGTGCGTGCGCCTACGCGGCAACTTGTGGAGGACCCCAGCACCTCCGTCTCCAAAACCGTCGAAACGTTCCCACAGCTTTTCTGTTTCTGTTTCTCATCTCATGATAATTACAGGAAGTAACTGAATAAATTAACAAAAACAAAAATACTGTAATAATTCATGAAATTGTGTCACCACGCCCAGTCGTCGTCAACCTGGCCTGGCGGCTAATTGACCTTCGAACTTCTACTCTGTTCTGCCCGCCAACGTCCCTTCAAGTTCTATATTCGCTCAAATTCTGTATCACGCAACATCTCTTCAATGTCTCAACGTGATCGCCAGGATCTCGAGAGGGGGAATGAGACTAGTATGTTTAGTACAAGACGTTCTGCCATGACCTCGCTCAGTTCACCAATATGTGTGGTAGATGTTCATTCTGACCAGCCCCAACCAATACAACTTCTGCCACTCCAGTCATATCAAGGAGAAATCAACTATAGTGATAGGTCGTGGCCGCTCTACGCCATGTACTCTAAGGTCACTCAGGAAGAGGACAATAAATTGGCTGAACGTTGGCAAAAAGCCTTAGATGGGCTCTTAGTTTTTGTGAGCGCCCATTTCACTCCCCAATTTTTGCATACCTCAATCGGAAATCATAGACTGGCTTATTCTCTGCCACTGTCGCTGCATTGCTCGCAGTCACAATCCCGGACCTCAAGCCTGGCTCTCGGGATACCTCGGCCTTCTACCTTGAGAACATTTACCAGCTCTTGGCAAACCAAAGCACACCTAATGGACCGACTCCATCCATTTTGTCTAAACCACCAGCATTCTCTCCACCAAAGTATGCAGTCTGGGTGAACTCACTCTGGTCATTGGCCCTGCTTATCAGTCTAACGGGTGCAATGTTCGTGACGTTAGAACAGCGTCGTGCATCCCACTATCTGAGGCTTACTCAAAAGAAAAGCCATTCCCCCGTAACCCGAGCGAGGTTTCATGCAAAAGTTGCAAAAGAGTACGGGGCATTGATCTTTGACGACAGTCCATACATCTTCTGTTTACACCTTTCCCTCTTTCTCTTCGCGGCTGGTCTTCTCGTCTATCTCCTCAATATCAACCGTGCCACCTTCGGTGCTGTGGTTTGGGTGATCCCAATCACCGCCGTGCTATACGCGTTTCATACGGTGTTCCCTTTTTTCAACCATAATATTCTATATGTCACACCGTTTTCTTCAATGGTTTTATGCTTGTATCTCGGTGTTCTATGGGTAATGGCTCAAATCTTCTCCAGGATAAAACCCCTCCACGGCCTTTCCATCAAGACAAAAAGGCACCATCGTGACTTGAACGACCGTTACAGAGCGGGTGTCTTGAAGGGTAACGCAAAGTTGCTCGAGAAAGCCGCTTCGAAGCCGTCATCAAAAATCGATGCCAAGGTCTTGGAACGCATATTACTTGTTCTGGATGAAGATCACTCATTCGCGACATTCTTCGACGCTGTCCCTGGATTCTGTGGCTCAAGACTAGTCCAACCTCTCTATCCTCGAGTTAGGACCAAATTGCAGCAGTCGTTGGATGGATTCTTAGACCGCACATTTTCATCCCGATTGGTCCCCGAATCCGTTAGAAACGATCGATTCATCACCTGCCTCAATGCGGCCCATTCGGCCCTCGGATCCATCGAAGCTTCGCAGATCCTAGGAAACTTTTTCCATAGACACAAGGACGATGAAGCTCTGAAATCCGTTGAATTGGGGCATTCTCTGATTTGCTGGGGCCATAGCATCGATGATTCGGTTAACCCGATTCAAGTCGTACGAAGGATAGTGGCCTGCATCATCGCCCACGCCCAGGATCGCGATGACCGTTGGACCAAGCTCGTTAAGGAGGCATTTGACATACCTGATAAAATCATTCGGGACTACGTCGCGCATGGCAATAGCATGTTACTTGCCATCTTGAATCATGTCACACGCGAAGCTCTTCGTAATGGTCGTTCGGAACAAGGCGTCTTAGAATCGATTTCTAAATTTGAAAATTTTGACATATGCAATACCACTACTGAGCTGCGATACGACTTCTGCTCTCTATGGAATGAAATCGTCCAAGAGGCGGGGAATGAGGGATTTGGAAGCACTCCCACTCAAATTCTTGCTGGGATCCGCCATCTTTTTATTACTTTACATCAGGACACTAACGCTGCCCCGAACCAATTCCCTCAGGCTGCCCCCCTTAATTCCACCGACGATTCCGATGCCATTCTTAATCAGCCGTCATCGTATCCGTTGTGCAACATCCCCGGTCATCGCCCAGCCTCGGCCGCACAAGATCTTGCTATCGCCCCTCCTACCATCCCTCCCCCTCAATTTAGAATTTCAAGCCATTCTGAACCCGCCATCGGGGCATCTGTTGTGCAACGTCCCCAATCATCACTCAGACCCCGCCGCACACAGTCTTGCTCCCACTTTCCTACCGCCGCTCTGCCCCCCCGGCCTAGTTATCCACACATATCTCCACCCCGCCCTGCTCTAGTGACCCCGCCTCCTCTGACTAATTCCCCAGACGTAATCACCAAAGATGCCATACCAGATTTCGCTGACAACTCCCTCACCTCGGACACAGCTGACCCGACCCATGGCCCTTCTTCCAGTTCTGGCCCTACTGTGCAGCAAGTAGAGGAAACTAGAACGACCCCCCCTCCTGTCGTCTTTGGCTCCTTACCCACACCTATCCCGACCCCAGGACTCAGCCACAGCGCAATTTCAGCCACACTACCGTCACCCATGGGCCCTGTCACGACACAAACTCACTTCCTCCATCACCCACCCGGAGCTCCGACCTCGACCACCACGCCTTTATCTGTTTCTCTGCAGGTTACCACGGACTCCGATCAACACCCTAGCCCTGGAAGAGCTCTTCAACAAGACGATATCCAGGATTCCCGCCCTCTCACTCCGAGGGTGGATCACGGTCAACCCCCACCAGGTGGTGCAACCGTCCTCTGATATTGCCACTGGACATTTTTGTCAGGAGGATCAACTTCACGGTACGTAGAAAGTCACGGTGCTGTCAATGGTTTCGCCTGCAGAGATCTTACCAACTATCAAGCAGAGCTATTTGCCATTTTTACCCTCTTGTGAAAACCCGAAAAATATTGGATGTTGCTTTTGTAGTCACTTCAATCATGACGGGATTTCGGACCATTTGACCAGAATGATTGTATTTCGATGGGACTGGTTTTACCTCCTGTCGTTCTTTCCTCCCTGATCACATTCTGTGTGTTCGAGGTTGGCTTGATTGTATACATCGCCTACCTGTACTAGTTTCTTATCTCGTTATGTTTTGAATGGTATGATGTCGCTTTTCCTCCACACGTAGCATACAGTACACCACTCATCAAGTTTTACAATATCCTCGCCGCAAAAAAAGTCGCGCTACAATAAAATTGAAATACAGCCGCTTTCAGGATGACGTAAGGGCAATGTTTTGCTCTTGCCTCTACTGACATTAATATTGCCACTGGCCCTCTGAACATTGGACATAATCGGATAACCTTCAACTCCTGGATAGGCTGTCGGCAATGGCGAACCATGAGAGTATCAGTAGAGTATCACGGTCGCCCGACTGTGCATCGCGTGGGTTGCGGCTTTCCCCGGATCCTCATGAGCTTTCTTTTTCAATTTCCCACTCTCACACCCCCGCTCGTGGCTCGTCGGTCATCCTGTCCTAATTGTCAACCCCCGTTGCGGGTGCCGTAGGAAAGCGAAGCGTATCTTGGAAAATCCGTCGACAGGTGACTTGGAGCTGTCGACGGAAGACCTTGCAGAAATTGCGTGGCTATTGGAGGAGTATAACTTACAAGGAAGGGCGCGCGACATGTAGATGGTCTTGCAGCGGAGCAGCAGTTGCACCTCTGGGGTTGAGCGTTGATATTCGGCGGAATGAAAGAGGTGTATGGTACGTTTGTATGAATTGTCGATGCGTTCGAAGTCTGTGTCCCTGGTTGTCGTTGTAACTAACGTCTTCTGCGCCAGTCCAGCATTCCAAACATCCAAACACGACTGATTTGCACACTCCATGAGATCCAGCTACATATAGCCCGCGATCCCCTCACCTGCTGCTTTGGGTGATAAGGCCTGAGGCCTGAGGTTTCAAACACCTTGACCAGTCTGAGCGTGCCGCATCGTTTCATCAAGCTCTGGGGCATAGTACTTATGGAGCACGTACGGAGAAGTCCCATTGACACAATGTTTGAACCTTCGTCAATGACCCCAGGTTCGATGTCTTGATCTACTTTACTTCTGGGAAGACGTGGCCAGCCTAGTGAAGTGCATCTTCTGAGGACCACTGGCACTCCTGCCATGCGAATTCGACTCTGTTACAGTATCCACACTACGATCCATACCTGTTCCTATCGTGTACTGTATATCTTCCCGCCCTACTTCAATCTACTGTATCATGCTGCCTTGCCAGTGTATCAAAATGAAGCACAACGAACAGATTGACCGAAGCACCGGCACGGGAACCATCGTGATCGTGCCACTGGCAAGGGTTGGCTTACCATACCATATCATATCCTTTCCCTGGGTATCATGGCCAATTTCTGCATGTGAGCGGTGCTTGCCTTGGGTTGCGCGGATATCTGAGCCGGTGCTGGGAGGGAGTACAGGGTTATAGCCGAGTGCCTGTTCATGTGGTATCGTGCTCATGGTGGCGCATCCCTGTGGTACGAGAGAAATGAAGACGTAAGCGCTAGAGTACAACTTCCGTGTCTCGCTCACTCTTGCGGCTGAGGAGTGGCTGAGGCTGAGACGCGCCCACCATCGCCGCCCACCATCGTATCATCATGTCAGAAAACCCATCGGACGTACCACCGACCGTACTGTCCATATTGCAGGCAAAGGCACCTTCCATTCCCGCCGACATCGCCGCCGCGAGCCTGCATCCGTTTTCCGCCTCGAACAAACCGTCGCGCTCCTCCAAGCCCTCTTCGGCACCACCGAGTAGCTCACGCAATCCATTGTGCAGCACCCAAACACCGTCGTGAACGACTCGAGGACTGTTTCGTTCCTCCGGCAACAGTCTGCTGGACAGCACACCCTTCACCTCGTACGCCCAAAGCCCACTCCCCCCCTTTTCCTCCCACGGCTCAGATCTCGGGGCTCACATGATCCCACGCACGATACGACACGACTTTTACACACCTAATTCTCGCACGCAAGTGGCGCGGACCATGGGTGCAGCCGAGGAGCGCCGATGCGCCGACACGGGCCCAGGGTACGACGGGCCCTCGGACGACTCGAGCGTGCTGGCGCGGATCAGCCCGTTGAGCTCAGCGGCAGGCATGCAGGCGTACCCTCCCGAACCACCGGGTGTGGACACGATGATGCTCGGGGGACAAGTGGTCGTGCTGGACGTGGGGGCTCGCACCGGAGCCGGCGGTGCGCGCG
>Ga0307510_10003292_pt1 | contig 18792 bp, 8 predicted proteins | sample 12_EM_MG_FD_207224 | JGI IMG/M metagenome (GOLD analysis project Ga0307510, IMG submission 207224) | Populus trichocarpa ectomycorrhiza microbial communities from riparian zone in the Pacific Northwest, United States - 12_EM | ecosystem: Host-associated > Plants > Roots > Unclassified | place...
CAATAAAAAGTTAAGACTGTCTATTAAAGATGAATGAGCACTCTTTAACAGAAGAGTTGAGAAGAACTGACAGCTCTGTTAGCGGTTATTTCAAGAGGAAATGCATATGATCCTCCTTCTGTTTCATAGAATTCGCTGGTAAGTTGATCAAATTTGACAAATAGCAAAACTGATACTTTTAGTTCCACCTTTTTCTTAGCACTTGAAAAATAGGCTTATTCAACTGATTGCATCGGGATAATGTGTTTGGATTACTTTTATTTACTTCACCTATGTTTTGCTAGTTAGAGTTTTTTTTCACCCAGTTAAGGTTCACATCCCATTCTCGGTCATCTGATACTTCTGGATGCATTATCATCTTGCTGAAGCTCTTGGTTGGATAATGCAATAGTCTATCAAACTTACAATCATGACCCTTAAATGACTAGGGGATATTTAAAATAGGATTTAGGAGTCATTACTTCATCCTTTCCTGTCAAGCATTAAATTCCAACTCAGTAAAATGATTTTTTGCATGCTCTTTGTGTGCTTCAAAACCAGAAATCACAATTATTTTGATGAATCAAAGATATATTATTTCAGATGTGTTCGTTTTGTAGGAAAACTGTCACACACTAGTTAAAACTACCAATGTATGATCTGTGGCATTATTTTTCAGGGGATGATAGTTCCTGCAAGGGGACCTAATGATTTTGGATGGGACCCAATCTTTCAACCTGATGGCCATGAGCAAACGTAATCTTCCTTCTTTGATTCCTGCTGTTTTGTCTCAGTGTTCCATAATAATTGAACCAAGGTGCTGCTGGATTGTGTTATTTTTTTCTTTTACAGCTATGCGGAAATGGCAAAGGATGAAAAGAACAAGATTTCTCACCGCTCCAAGGCCCTTGATATGGTGAAATCCCACTTTGTTGAAGCTGGATACATTTTTCAAGACAAATGACTCTAAAAGGAGTGAGCTATAGTAGAATTATTGGCAGTTAAAAAGATTTACTTGTGCTGCATTGGCTGCCCTTGCTTATCTCTATAATGGTTTTGTATCATGAAAAAACGAAGAGGAGGAATAGAGAAGGGTTTTTTTGAGGGGAATCAAGAAGAAGGATTTCAGACAATTGTACTACTGTTTTGTTGCATGGAGAAATTCAAAGTCCTTTTAACATATGAATGATTTCCCTCTCAAATTCAGGTGGAAAAGGTAATGTTAAAACCTTAATTGAAAAGCAAAATTTAACCTCTGACTCTCTTAGAAGATTATCAGTGGTACCAGGAAAGGATGCTCTATGAATCTTTGGATATCTCGTTCACAAGTGTGCTGATTATATCATTGCATGTTTGTTTTCTTTTGGTTCTCTTCAATGTTTTTGATAAGACTAATGCTACTGAGAGTTTTCAAGTTACATTATGCTGGTTTTGTTATATGACGATGGTCATATGGATCAAAATGGACATTCCATGCACAGATTTATTGTTGCATGCCCCCGGAAAGTGGGAGCTGCAGCTGCTTAGCAGTTCAACTCCTACAAGATAGTAGATGCGTGCATTTTCAGGGCTGAAATGTATCTCTCACAACGTTTCAAGCTTTGAGCAGGCACTTAGGAAGACTGGCTGACAGCCAGTCCAAATTCAGTATTCCCTGCTGGAACTGAGCCTCTTTTGGGCCTTATTTTCCCCATACACGGAAAATTGTGTTTCTGGGGAACCAATTAACGGAAATTAAATAAACATTCCCAGGAAAGTACATAAAAATATGCAAGCACCTCTCTACCTGTATCAAACAGAGCAAAAAACAGATTTGGTTTTACATTTGCACCTATAACTAACGTTAACAGTTGCTTGTACCAGTGTTGAAGACGCCTAGATGAGATCAGCTTGACATTGAATTGGTAGTGCCGGTGTTTGAACTCATTTAGCCTCCACCTCCTTAAACAGAGATTCTGGGTTGATATCATAATAGATCACCAAACTAGCGACTTGTACCAAATGCTACAAAAACAAGTGTTAAAATTCTATTCCTGGAACCGTATGCCACCTTTTCTACCCAAATAGGCCAGGCACCATATGGTGGTGAAATCCGGAATTTGGGGCCCTTCTATTTCTGCTTGGACAAAAATAAAGAGCACAAACAACTTATCCATTTCACTCTTTTAGCTGGCTCATGTGTGAGCTCCATCAAAAACAGTAGCAGTCTATTATTATGTTATGATAGCAGTTACGAGTCATTATGTCTAATAAAATCATGAAACAATTTTGGCTTAATTGTTAGGAACTTGTCTGCGACAAGCAGTATTCAATCCTACTCTTGCCCTACTCATCCAAGTTGGAGCCATCAATCATCCTTTTCATAATACAGATGCCTGCCTGCCTTTAGTGTGTGCCTTTAAGTCTTGGGATTTCTTTTAGATTCTGTGGATGACCGTCATGACAAAGATAATTTTTCCCACAACCCAAAAGCAAAACACTTGTTTTCCTTTCTGGTTTTCATCCCCTAGATTTGTATACGTAAGATTCTGATCTTGCAAGAATAATCTTAGGATTCGCAAGAATAACGAACAAGCTGAAAGATGCCCTCCCTCCATATAATTCTGCCCATGATTTCTTGGGTAGAATTCATGACACGTAGAAAACGTCGTATAACGACTAGTTTCTGCTTCCAACGTTTCTACATTTTGTCAGTTTCCAGTTTGTCCACGATGCTTCACTGCAGTGTAACCAAAGAATGGAGCTACGGTGTCAAGAACGAAAGAAATTCAATCAATCCAATCTGAACATCTTGGTGTGAAAACAATAAAGCCATATGGAAAGTTTTTGAAGCAGAGCAAGCTCGCTAGACGTAAATGGTTACTGCAAGAGGATGGTCTGAGATGACAGATCTAGGCTCTAGCAACGTTCATATGAATAGTATGTATTGTTAATTAAAAATGAGCGCAACTTGGCTAAAGAATTAAATCGGTCCCATCACTCACAGGTACAGAACTTCTCACATGCCATATGGGACCCTAATTCACGTGCAGATCCATGCGTTTTTTTATCAACCTTCCATGTGAATTACACCTATTAACTACCTCACCTTCGGGTTATCCATTTCCCTCTGTGGCCATTGTCTAAAAAGCATCACATGCTGAGAGACTTGTCCATAAATCAACAGTTGAGTTATTGCCCAATGGTGGTGGCGATCCTTGTGAACCACATGGAAAGTGACAATTCACCATACCATTGCGTGTGTGTTGATTTTATCATACGACTAGTCACTATTTCCTGAAATGATTTATAAGGGGTTTAATTAGCTATGTAAAGAAATTTTACAGAAACCCTGAAATGCTACCCGAAGCAGCAAAGTAGAATGTGCCCTTCTGGTGTTGGTCGACCTTGAAGCTTAATGAAGGTTTTTGCTTGTCCAATTTGCCATTTGAAGGAAGGGTAGCTTAATACATTAACATTATCATGAATTCAAGCTCGTGGCTGATCTTGTCATAAATGCTGTCGATATAGATTCAAGATATAATTAATAAATTACGAAGTCCTTGGCCAGCGATGAAGCATAGGTGCAAGTTACTCCATTGGATAGGTTATCATGCTAGTGACTGCCTGGTTAATAGCTTTATATCATGTGACGGCAGCGGGTGCGCACATGACAGAATCATTGCCACCGTAGAAAGGAAAAGATATGCGAAGGAATCCATTGCCAAAGAAAAAGCAGAGAAGGGAAAAGGTAAAGAACATCGTTGCTATTTCTATGCATTGTCCGTGACAAAGTTTTTTCTTTCTTTCCATTGACTCAAATTTGAAATCCGTAGTATTGCTTGCTTGTATCACTACACAAATAAAATTAAGATCACAAATCATTCAAATCCTATAGACTCTAAAGACTTGACAGTATGTGGAGACCGACAGAGACCGACACAGAAAGATAGATGCATGACTGGTAGTTAGAAGGAAAGGAAATGTGAAACTGGAAAGGGCAAAAGAAAGGTGGGGGGAAAGGAGGGTAAAGGAAATCAAATGAACAACGCTTCCGCACCTGCTCCTGGAATAATGGTGTGAGGAATTGTTTTTGAACTGAAGCAGGCCGAGGTTGAGAAATAACAGAGGCAAACTGGGATGGAGATAGTGTGGGTGTGACAATACAATGACATGTGTAAAAAATGTACACTTGCCAATGTATGTGATTGGTGAATGCAGATAGACAGGACAAACATTGGCTGAGACATGAGTAACAGTAGTAGGAGGACTGTATAGATGTAAGAAATTATAAATAAGAAAAAACTAAGTGGCCTTTTTTTGGCCAAAATTTTAAATTTGAGTGAAAAGACTAGCACTGGCGGGCCCTGCGGCAGCCAAGAGCACCAGCATTAGCAGTCATTGCCCCGACCATGGAAGAAGACTTGGCACCCAAGCTTGAAGCGCGAGCATAGCTAGACGAAGCTCCAGCTCCAGATGGAGTGAAGTAAGCACCATTCAGCAGCAGGTCTCCCTCTGACCTCCAATTCCAGTTTTTCCAATAGCCCGCGGCTGTATCTACCCTCTTTGTCACCTGTTCAAAGCAGTGAATCATCAACAACCAGCCTATGCGTGGTGCATTTCACCGTAAACGTTGAAAACAAGGAGACAGAAAACGATAGGAGTTAGCTAGTTGTATAGTACCTCCTTTGCAAAAGGGTTGACTGGAGCATTATATCTGTTGCCCTGGCTGTTGATGGTGGGTTCTGCACTGCCACCGATGGCATACATTTCCCAGTGAGTGTAATCATTGTTCACCACATGGAAGTACCCGTGTCTACACCTGCATGATTCATGATTTAGATTCATGAATTGAGCATAAACAAAAATAAACTAAAAAGGCCTCTTTCTCGCAATCTATTTTCAGTAGCTATCATATCAAGCAAAAGATGGTTTAGTTTCATGAATTAGGCAATTTTCTTCCTTGGCCAAGTTAAAAAAACTATTTATACATAATTACAATTTGGTCAATTATTGGGGTATGATTTCTATCATGTTATTTTTTTTAGACAATTTTATAATAATAACAAAGCAATGTCGGAAAGCCAAAGTCCTTTCAATAGGAAAGGTCTAATTAAATGTTACCTTGGCATTCTCTGGATCAGTCCCTCTCCAAAATGGTTGTACGCAATGGTCACTTGCATTTGCTTGTCTCTGGTGTAAGAGTCACTATGGCCCAATAGCATTACCTGTATTAAATGGCATGGTAAGCACCATTAGCTTCCGTCAACAAGAAAAATAAGTAACATTGAAAGTACCAAAACAAGCAGCAAACCAACCTCATTATGGTGGGTGAAGTGGTTGTTGGAGACGGTAATGGCAGTAGAACCCATGACAGCATCAACCAGACCATCAGCGCAATTAGAAAGCGAATTGTGATCAACCCAAATGTGGCTTGATCCAAAAATAGATACGGCATCACCATCAGCCATTGTCCTCCATCCGTAGTGAGAAGGCGAGCTCCGCACCATAGCATTGCCAGTGGGCTTGCAATCATGAATGTGTAATCCATGAATGATCACATTGGTAACAAATTGGATGGTAATGCACCCTCCATTAGCGATGTGAACATTGACCCCACGGCCGTCAATTGTCTTAAAGCTGTTCATGATAAGTTCCTGCTTCAATTGAATCACCATGTCCCTTTTGAACACAATCCATAGAGGAGCGTCCTGGATCACAGCATGGCGCAAAGTACCAGGCCTTGGGTTCACAGGGTCATTATCACTAGGATCAGTAACAACATAGAAGCGACCATCACGGCCACCAATAGCATTTCTTCCAAAACCAATGCCACAGTCAGCAAGGCGCTTGCGGTTCTTCTGCCAGTTGGGGTCACAACGCCAGCAATCATCAATAGGATTGCCTGTTCCACAAGAGAAGTAACCAAGTCTCCTCCTTTCAGTACTGTTGCGGATGCTCCTGCAATGTCAAATCCAATGCTATCAGCATTAGTATTATAGATGCCATTCAACCAATTAGTCAAAGCAAGCTTATCATTGATAATTCCAATTCGATTTTTTAACAGCATTAAACATTTTTTTTTACTATTTGCATCAAACAATTACTGATTGCATTTTAACGCTAGCATCTGTTGTGTCGGTGGCAACAGCCAGGGCTAGCTAAATCAGCATAGTGGAAGCGTATGATTAATGGCAACAGGAAACAAACAATTTGTCATTTTGTGAGGGCCATAAGGTCTTTAAGTTTAACGGAAAGATTTATCTTGGCTTCTTGGTGTACATGCCCGTTATGTTTGTCCTGCTTACATGTATATGAATGAAGCTGTCACCTTCAAAACTACAATACAAATTAAGAACCCACATGCCCTCGACAATCAACTACATGAATTTTCAGTATCCCATCTTCAGCTAAGCCTTAAAAAAACTCCATTAAATTGATTTTGAGCTGAAATTTTAAAAGGCCGGTCAAAAAAAAAATGGGAAGATGACAAAAGTACTAAATTGTCGGTCACAATCAATTAATATCATCGGAAAACACAGTTAAGACTAGCGTGTCATAAAAAAAGCATTCGATTAAGACATCCTTTCATTGGCGAAGCTTCATTCTGATGCATTTAAGAAGAGAATTGTGTGAAGGAGGTGTCTAAAACTGCAGGTTAATTAATTAAAAAACAGTGGGTTATAGAGATATTAATGAAGTGGACATTTTATTCATAATCAAGCATGATTTGTACCTCCTTAAGTACAATAGATGGATAAGTGAAACAGTAGACAAAAGACACAGATCTCACTCCCTCACTGCCCCTGCTACTACAACTACAGTAGCTGGCAGGTAGTGGAGAGAAACAGCGTGAAAAAGGTCAAAATAACAACAGCACATCAGATATAAGAGAGGAACGTGCAGGGAGGATATTCCTCGGAACCCCGCTAACCCTTTTCATAAAGTGCAAGTTCTACAAAAACTCAAAGGGAAATTTCCCACGGAAAAAAATCATTATATCATCAAACATTAAACACTAATCAAATCAGTAAATGGGGTTTTAATAAAAATCTGAAAAGGGGACAGCTGAGGTAGTTCTCAAAACCCTTTTCTAAACACCTTCCATAACCACCAAATCATCCCTCTATCAGTCAATTCAAATAGATTCTAAGTAATAAGTTGCATTGTAATTAAAGGGCAATAGCAATACCACATTATTGTTAATTGATTACTCAAGTTTTAAAGAGAGAAGAAAGAGACTTACATCTCAACCATTGAAACAACCTCTTCAGGGTTATCGGCAACTGCTTTCTCATTTAATGCATCCGCCTCTTCTTGAGACCTGAAACAACCGCCACCAAAAACACATCAACACCTTCCTTGTTGTATGAAGGAGTACATGAAATTAAGGACTAGCGACACGTGCCAATCAAGGCAGGGAGTAGACAGAATGTGGGACACACAACAAAGTACAATGTACGAAGAAGAAGAAGAAGAGAGTATAGTGTGCGCATTGCTCAAGGCGTCAGTCACTGTCTGCTAAGTGAAACCGTTTAGACGCGTTTCTCCACGAAAGAGGAACCACCGGGCCGAGACGACTCGTCGGCGAGAAGATAATCCTGATGACTAAACTACCATTGTTTTGTCCTTAACTGAGCAGTGAAAACAAACGTGGAATTCAAGAAAATGTATGAGGGCAATATGGGAAAGAAAGGACTCCCTGGGGTTTCTCGTTAATCTAACCGAGGAATCCACAGTTGTAGTAAAAAATAACAGAATAAACGATCCAGATCTAAAGATCTCAACGGCCAGAGATTCTTAAAAGACGGTTATTTTGGATAAATAAAAGACACTCGACCGTCCAAAAAAGACACTACATATGAAACAACGGCTCAGATTAACCGTTAAAATTAGCGTTATACCTGGCCGCCATAGTTGTGTTGCTTGAGCTCTGTACCTTCTCTGTTTCCACACTCCTGTAAATACAACAAAAACAAAAACCCAAAATGATTTTTTTTTAAATAAACTAGTGAAAAAGATATTATAGTTATCAAGTCGTTGGGAAAAGTAAAAACAATGGAATTGTACGGTCTCTCTCTCTCTCTACCCCCCCCTCCCCCCCTCCCCCCCTCCCTCTCTCTCTCCAGCTCTCTCTGTCAAGTATGTGTGCTCCATTAATGAAGAGAAAGCAACTCTGTTTAGTTTTGTGGAAATGGGCATTAAAGGAGTTGTGTCAAGAAACAGAGAAGTCAGCAGAGAACCAAAATGGTGAAAAAGAGTAATTAAGACCTTAAAAAGGAACCTCTGCTAATTAATCTTTTTCCTTTGACAGAATTCCATTAAAATACCATATAATGTAGCTTTCTTTTCTAATAATCATGAGATTTTCAAACCCGGTAACAAAGTATATCAAAAATTCTCAATTACTACCTCAAAAGAAGTTCATTACACGACAGTAACCATTATTTTTTTCGCACAGAATGTTTCGCGAAACAAAAATCATAGAAGAGAACTGCGTGTAGCAAAATTTTTGGGGTTTAAAAAAATTCACAGTTGAAATCAGATTTTAGTCCAAAAGATACCCATATAGAGACCAAGGGATGCAGGTGAGATTTTGATTGCAAAACCAAAAAATGAAAACTAACTAAAGAATTTTAACCAGAACATAATGAAGAGAGAAAAAGGACAGGGAAAGCTTTGTTTCTCTTAGCCCAGAAGGACACACAAAACAAACATAGAGACAGAGGAAATGAAGAGCTAATCTGGTTTTTTGACAAGAAAAAGGCATATACATATACATTATGTGTGTGTGTGTGTACACGTATATATACCTGGTAAGAGCAGAGATCCCACCATTGGTTCCTGAAGTAGTAGGCATTACACCAACGAACAACAACAGAAGCACAGCAGAAAACATACAAGCCCATTTCCTAGACACCGCCATTGTCAATTTCTCTCTTTCTCTCTCTCTCTGTAGAAAGATTTGATGATGCAGAGAAATAGTTAAAAAAAAGTTGAGAGAGAGAGAGAAGAACCAAGTGTAGAGTCGGAGTTTAGAGCTACCACAAAACGACCTTTTTATAGACCCACCCATGCAGTACCTTGCCAACATAGCAGTAAAAACTATTAATTAAATTTCTTTTTCCTAGAAAAAAAAACAAGAAAAGTAATATTAAACAATTATATTTTTTCTTCCGTAACCATTATTTCCTAATTAATTAAACTTTCTTTTCTCTCATTCTTTTTTTATAATTTTTCAATTTTACTTATTCTCCAATTAATTAAACTTCCTTCATAACCATATTTCCTAATTAATTAATTTTTCAATTTTTTTTCTTTTTTATATAATTTATCATTTTTTTAATTTCTACTCTCTTCAATCATATATTTTTTAGTTCCTGTTATCTTTATTCACATATCCTCTCTTCTTTTTATTTCACTTTTAAAACTTTTTTTATTTTTTTTATTTTTTCTATTTTTCTATTTTGTCAACAAAAATTATTTTTTATATAATATTTCATTATTATTTTATATTCCCCTCTCTTTGGTCACATATTTTTTATTCCCTATTATCTTAAGTCACATGTACTCTCTTCTTATTTGTATTTCACTTTCAATGCTTTTTTTTATATATATATTCTGTATTTTTTATCTTACCATAAAAATAAATAAATAAATACACACAAAAATAAAACAAAATCATGAAACAATGGAATTTGATAAAACTTCATTGAAATTTTTTTTTTTGGTGGATTTTCTCTTCCTTTTTTTTCTATACTTACACTACAAAAATATTGAAGAATTCATTGTTCTTTGACTTTGTATAATAAGTTTATATAGAAAAAAAAACGATAATACATGAAAATCTAATTAGGTCCAAATTGTAAGGTGACTAATCTCAAAATAAAATTTAAATGGAATTTCAACAAGTTCAAATTGTTAGGTGATTGGCCTCAAGATAAAATCTAGACATAATCTAAATAGGTTCAACTTGATATGAGAATTAAAAATGGATCAAAATTGTTATATGATCAAACTTGTCACGAAATTTAAAAATGAATCCAGATTATTAGGTGACTAACCTTGTTATAATTTTTTTTTAAAAGGATTAAAATTATCAAGTGACCAACATTGTAATAAAGTCTAAAACAAAACGTCAAAATCTTGAATTGTTAATGAATTAATATTTTTTATCATTCACTATCAACATAAATCCTAAATCAACTTTCTGTATAAATTCTTAGCATTGTTAGTCAATATCGCTTCTAACAAACAATATTGGTTAAGGATGCCTCTCTCGATAAATCTTTTAACCACTTTTTGAGTAATATTCATGTAACAATTGCTTTAACTTATTTTATAAAATAATCGATTGCCACCAAGATGAATCAATTTGCATTACTTACTTTCAATTTTATTTGGCAATCATATTTATTCCCCATATTACAAATGGCTAGGGTGTTATCATGTTATGGAGAGGACCTAGCGGTGTATTTATCTTGTCTGCAAAAATCCAGCATTTATGATATCTTTGCACATAGTCTTTGCAATCTTTCTCCATTATAGTCTAGAAGTATCCACTAATGTGTATTTGTTATGTCATTATATGTTTATAGGCATGTTTAGTACAAACACACTCATGCATTTTTTTTTATAGATTTGTTTATTTTCTTTTCATCCAAACATTTCAGCAAAGTCTGTCAACCTCTTGCATAGTATCTCTCCATCTAAAAAATAATTCATTTCTAGTCTCCTTAAGATTTTTTTATCTATCTTATACGCACTAACGCTTCCCATCTAATTCCTCCTCAACTGATCTAAAATAAGTATGATCATTTTTTTTTTATCTTAATGCACACAGGCTATACTTTTCGTCACAACCAATTTGGATCATTAATGCTAATATGGCAAGTGCATCGAAAAATCAATTCTTAGCTCTACTAAGATGAGTGAGATGGATTTCCTCAAATTGGTTAGCTAGCTTAATAAGGTACTCACGACATTACTTTAATTTCTCATCTTTTATTTTTCATTCCCTTTTAACTTGACAGATTATCAATAAACGATCATTATATCTATTAAACCTTCTTTTTTAACATGGCCTCAAACCCATGGATATTGCTCGTTAGTTAGTGAAATGAGCACAACACCCACATCATTGCCACAAATGTTTTTGTCTTATCAAAGTATAGGGTCTGCATATCTTTATTTGAATTCTCTTTCTTTTAAAGGCTTGTAATTATCAAAAACGTTATTTGCTAAATGATCTGTTATAGTATTGCTTTTGATTAACTTTATAGCCATGTAAACAATGTTATACTTCATTAACATAACTTGTCATTGTGCCACTCTATTAAATAATCAAGGCTTTTAAAAATGTACTAGATTGAACCCATTTTAAATATTAACCAAGTTGTATGATAAAGCATGTATTAGTCGAGTCTTTTTTCACTCCATACAAAACCACATTAATTTTTTTCAATGAAGATATACTGAGACGCATAATCAATAAACTTATTGCTTAAGTAGTAAATTGTTTGCCTTTTCTTTCTAGAATCATCATATTGGCCCAAAAACGCATCCTATAATAGATTTCATTACAGTTAAATACTTATTTAATAGTTCACTCATAACCAATAGAGATGTTTTATCAAACATATCAAATAAAGTTGCCACTAACACTTATAAAGATGTTTTATTCCGATCAACCATTGCATCCTTGAATGACAACACATTCATACCTCTATTATTGCTTGTATGATTTCGGAGAGGATTATTGTTCACATTAAAAGAATTTGTATTTTCTTTAAAGGTTATCCAGCTATGTTTGATCAACAAATTGACATGTCTTTTAAATTCATTTCACGTCTCAATGTTATGGTCTATCTTTCCCAAGTGATAATCATATCTTTCATCAAGTTTATATCAACAAGGGTAAGGTGGTTGAGTTGGTTCATAAAGGAAAATGGTGGTAATTGTTCTTGGTATCGATTTGTGTTTTGGGTATGTTGTTACTATTCTTTAAACTAAAAGGAACAACACCAACCCATAAATACCCAAAGCCAATATTTAAATTTTGTTAGTGTTGTCATTTTGCTCTTTCAGCTTTTTATGGAACAAATCCTCTCACACTTCTTAATTCTACCCTCTAATGTGTTTTTTTTCACTTTACCCATATTTTCATTAACATAAATAGGTTCTGAAATCTTTTGGACAATTTCATTGCATCGACGATAATAGTAGATGGTGTGCACATCTTGAGGCATTTATAATAATTAATGATACTCTTTAATGGTAAATACCATGTCAATATTTCCAAAAGTAAAAGCATATGTATGATGAATCCTGAAATTGTGTCATGGCTTTGATGGCTAGCTTTTGCAACAGTGTTTTCATCATTTTGCTAGATTCTCATACCCTTACTTAAAGTCATATTTATCATGAACATTCAATTTTTCCCAACATATTTGAAGATTGTTAACCTTGATAATGAAGCACAAATATCTTAGCTCATACAATTCATTATAAAACCCATGACTCACTCAGTCCCCCTCTATTTATTGTAAAAACTCAAACTCGTTCTAGAATTGTTTCATGATATACTTTATATTTATAATCATCTCCTAAAATATTATATGTTAGGTTAATATTTCATACATGTTAGGCTTGCTCAATGTGATATTATAGGAAGACATTCCTAAAAAAAAGTTTTAGTCATTACATACAGGTAGGTTAAATACTTATAGTCTCAAAAGGGTTTCTTTCTATCTGAACAAACCTTAAAAGGTTGATCCAACACTTATAATCACAACTAAATAGACTTTCAATGAGAGTTGAGGTTCCATGTCAATGAGAGTTGAGGTTCCATGTGTGCTAGTTTGGGCTGAAACTCATCAGTGCACCATTAATTCCTTGTTGCTAACCTAAAGTAATGCAAATAAAAATAAGGTGTAGTGGATGCATGGACATAATTCCATATTCAATCCACGTATACATGATAAACCAAATATATGAAATAAAATGAAAGAAATAATAACATAAATAAACAAATATTAAATCAGACAAAACTATGCAAAAATAAATAATCAAAATAAACATTACAACAAAACACATCATTTTTCATACAAACAAACAAAGCTTATACTTTACTGGGTAGGTACATAGTGAAGTTGTTATTCTATCACAGGGGACATCATGAAAAATTTAAAAGTAAAATTAAAATAAGAGTCGTCACCTAGTTTTATGATAACTAGAAAACCTCAACTGGTATTTCAAAGGTTCTGGGTCGGGGGTTGGTTATATAATAAGAAATATATAATCACCTTATTCATCGTATTTAAGGTAAGATGCATTGTTGTTTGCTTAAAAATGACATAATGACATGTGTTTGTTATGCTTGGAGATTAACTAAACCTAATGTTTTAAATTGAAATTAAAGAGTGGTTTTGAGTTTGGGCATGAAGATGGTCGAATCCCTACTTTAACAAAAAGACATGTATTTGACCTGACATAAACATGTATTTGCTATTTCAAATATATAATAATCAATCATCAATGATCAAATCCGATAATAGGTCATCTAATCCCGGGTTGAACTAACATATATGACGGCCAATGCGTCACAATGAGCAATATTTAACTACGTATTTGTGAATTAAAACCCAATAAATATGCCACAAATAATTATAAAAACAAGTTAATCACATGTTGGGGTTCAAAATTGATCTTTTGCAAGTTGGTTGGAATTAGACTAGAGAGGCTGAAACAGTGTTGGGGGAAAAACAATGTTGACGTATGCAATACAAGGGCAAGATGATAGTATGGTTTTTAGAGCTTATTTGCACGCTTTACCGGGGAAGGGAGGCATGTGGATGTGTCCACAATGTAGAAAATCCCCTCTTTCTATTAGTGTGGGCGGTGTCAACCACCTCCCACTTTGCTAAGAAATCGGAGCCCGAGCTGGTGGTTGTTGTCATTGGATTTTCTAGATTGGTGCTTCTTCTTTTTTGTGCTTGGGTTTTTGCTAGTTTATTTTGCAAGAATAACGTCTTCCAATCTTTATATATGTGTCCCTTTTCTTTTTATGTCTCTTACTCTATTTATGTTGCTTGAGATCCTTTGTAAAACAAGAAAAAGTAAATTGGAGAAATAATATTAGGTAATTATATTGTTTTGTATTTTACCATGGTTTCCTAATTACTCAAATTTTCTTTTCTTAACGTGTAATAACTTTTTCAATATATATATTTTTTAAAATTTGCTTAATCCTCCAATTTATTTTTTTTTTCTCTTTTATATAATTTCTCATTATTATTTTTTAGCGTCCGCTCTTCTTAGTCCCTCATTCTCTTTTCTTCTTATTTTAGTATCTAAATTCTTTATATCACAAAAAACACACACATAAAAATAACAAAAACCATGAAACAACGGAATTTGATCATACGTAATTGAAAGTGTATTTTTTTAGGATTTTTATTTTTATTTTTTGAAAGTACATGGGAAAAATTAGGTTAATAATGGGTTAGGAGAGAAATTATTCAATTAACTGAAAAGGGGAGGCCGAACATGAGCATGGAGGATATAAGACACGGTCACGACTCAATCGTTCAATTGGTACTCTTTCCAGGCTTCAATCTCTCTTTCTCTTCCTCTGTAATTAGTTGCCGACTTTGTAGTTACGATGACGATTTTAACCCTGGAGGTGCCACGACAGAACATGGCAGATTGTCACGGTTCCCTGCTGATTTTGCGGCATTTGGATAAAAGCTAGGCAATTGCGTGTTTACAAATGAAATTATTGCTAGAAAATGTGCTTTATTTATTTATTTGTTTGTTTATTTCTCCTTTCTTTTTTCTATTCTATTTTCTCAGGCGCCAATCACGGCATTGGAAGCCCATTCCTTTGACCTACCAAACTCATCACCGGCTTCAAAACTAGAAGAGCAAAACGGCCAATTCCTAAGAGGGTTTCAGAGTTTTTATCATTTTTGTCATTATTTTTGGGGTTTTCAAAAAGAAATTGAAGAATTCTTGTTATTTAGTACTTTCTTTTTGTTCTGTAAACCCAATCATGATACCTCTCTAACAGGTTTATGCATGTTTTTGGATTTAAAATCAAGAAATTCTAGAATATGAACCCAATGCGTCACTTCTAATTAGTATTTCGGTATATAGATTTTGGGTGGATGTGAATTTTTCAATCTTTGACGGAGACCATGGGGTACATTTCGTGTAGACCTTTGTTTCCAGATTAAGGTGAAAGAATAAAGAGGAATGTAATGATGATCTTGACCTCAATTGTCAATGGTTTACTAAAAAATGGATTTTGCAATTTGGTCAAAACGAAGGAAAACTCAATCAAGAGGACTCCGATTCATTGGTTATGATTTGTTTTTGCGGTTAAATTGACTTTTTAAATTGTTTTCTATTTAAAATGATATTAAATTTATATTTTTTTTTATAATTTTAATGGGTGGAAGTCAGAAATAAAAAAAATTGAATATTCCTTGAAATTCAAGAACTAATATTTTTATTCCTTGAATATAAATTTTTTTTAAATCATTTATTGCTTTAAGTTATTTTATATATAATTTAATTATTGGAGGGTTTTTAATCCTCCCGATTGGGACTGTTTTTATATGTATTCAAACTTTTACTATGAACTTGTAGTTTCTTTAATTAAGAAGAAAAAATCCAAGCGACTGAATGTATTAATATCCCAAACATAAAATAACATTTTAGTTATATTTCTTGGATTTCAAGATATCATCAACCCCATGAGTTTGTGAATTGCATATAGTAAGAGACAAATACTATATATTTACAATTTTTACATGAACAAAATTTTCAATATATAGCATGGTTTAATTGATTCACCAGCAAATTATAGTTGAAAATTGAAAGCCCTTTTTGAATTTTATACTTCCATGACCATATAAACCTCACTGTAGAATATTTACATTTGAACAGGAGAATCCCAGGGCAAAAATTTAAACCAATGCCCTCTTAATTGATGATGATTATTATTGAGATAAAGTCTCTTATTTAATTATATATACTTAATCTGCATGTTTCAGGCCTTTTTTCCGCTTAATGTTTTCGAGACCTTCACTGTTACCTTTCTGGGGGCAAGATTATGTTGCCTTGCATCTAATCCAAGTGGTTCCCATCATGGCAATTTCTCACGCTTGTACACAATTTTATTACAGTTTTACCCTCGATCATCATGTACAAAAAGGTGCACCCAAAATTATGATATGCCTACCAGGATTAGGACCATTGACCATGTGGACCAATCCACCATGAGTTAAAACTTAAAAATGGGTTAGTTATTTGTTTCGATTTTCGAGCTCTTGCAGTTAAAATGCATCATTGACTAGCAACTAACCTTCGATCATTGCATGCGATTGTCTTCAGCTGTAGACCGAGGGGATTGTTTGAGGAGTAAACGAGAATTTAATTAAGTTGATTATTATGGTTTTTAAACTTGTTAATGTAATGTATTTTAGTCTTAAACACCCAATTAATTTGTTGTTTTATCAAAGCAAACTAGTTAAGGAAAGACATGTCGGAACTTGATCATCGCATATGTTGTTCGATTATTAAGCGCTAGATATTTGACATTAGGGAGGATTAATCTAGTTTCTAGATTTAAGACGAATTTTCACCCAAGTAGGTTGAGTCGTTTGCTCAACCACTCCCTAGATTAATAATGATTTAGTTATTTGATTAGGAAAAACACCCACCAATTTTCATCTTTATGGCTTTAATTACTCTTCCTTCATGCTTAATTACATAGATGAAGGCCCACAATACCCATGAGAGCATAAACCAATTTCATACCTTCATGTACAAGCAAGAAAGAGAGAGAGAGTGTGTGGTATTAGTAACTTTTACTCAATTGCATTAATTGTTTACATAATGAAAAGGAAAAACAATAGATTTCGCAGGACAAGGATTAATTTATTTACTTTGATGAATGCAATAGATAAAAGGTGGATTTCAAAATTAAAACTGTTTGAAAATATATTAAAATAATATATATTTTTTATTTTTTTAAAATTTATTTTTAATATTAATATATTAAAACGATTCAGAAATATAAAAAAATAATTTATTTAGAAAAAAATAAAAAAAAATGATATTTCAACCACGTTTACAATCCAACCCTTTAAAACAAGAGAAATGAAGGGCAGTAGAAGGAAAAACAATAGATTTCATAGGCCAATAATTTAATTTACAAATTGATATTGGGGTAGAGATTATGTTTCAAAATTTTTATAATTTAAAATATATAAAAATAATATTTTATTAAAAAAATATTATTTTTAATGTAAGTATATTAAAATAATTTAAAAATATCAAAAAAATATTAATTCAAAAACAATTTATTTTTTCAAGAAATAACAAAACAATAGTAAACCGCAACATCAAAAGAAGCCCTTTAAAGTTTAAACCAAAGAGAAATGGCGGGTAGGAGTTCAATTAGCTTTTTTTGTTTTTTTTAGCTTTGCGTCTTTGTCCAAAGTGAGGTGCAGAGAGACCCAGGCGGTGTCTTGACCGGACCTCGAAATGCGCTCCAAGTAATGTTCTGCAATGAAAAGGAATATTTTTTTTTATTGACCAAGAATCCCGGTGCGAGCCTGAGTGAGAGTGATTGCATCATTATTGGCTCAATTCAAAAGACAATATAGATCGCTATGGTTTGATCATTTTAAGCTGGGTTAATAGCTTGTTTAATAATATAGTTATGGTTGTATTTTAAAGTGTTTTTAACTTGAAAATATATTAAAATAATATTTTTTATTTTTAAAAAGTTATTTTTAATATTAACACATCAAAATAATTTAAAAACACTAAAAAATACTAATTTAAAATAAAAAAATTTCAATTATTTTTAAAAATATTTTTAAAATCTAAAAACAAACAGGACATAAGTGACCGGGTCACCCCCGGCAATTCTGTATCCTCGTATGTAAGTTTTCACGTTTATGATTAAAAGGTTTTAATTTTTTTTTTTTTTAAGTTATATAAGGAGCTAATGACTTGGAACTTATTGTTGATACATTCATGAACTAGATAAATAAGATAACATCCACGAAAAAGACAAGACATGGCAAACATAAAGTAAAGTAATCCAAAAAATATTTAGTTATGCTTATCTGATTAATGTTTGTTTGATAATGGAATTAAAAAAGTTTTATTAAGTAATTTTTATTTAATTGATGTTTTTTAAAAATGCTTTTGATTATTTTAACACGAGTTAAAATCATCAAAATTACTAAAAAATCATTTTTAAATAAAATACAATTTTAAAAACACTCTAAATTACTTAAATTTTAATAAAAAGTGATATTATATATATTTGTCTATATACAGCTCGCTTATCAGTGAAGTGAATTTGTCCATCTATTATATACTCAATTTCAGATTGTCAAACGTGATGATCAAGAGACCAAATCATTCCTCGGAGGCTCGGGCAATGACGGATTTAGAGGAGCCATCAAGGGTCGTGGTCCCTTCAGAGTTCCATTTTCTTTTTCAAAATTGCACGAATTGGTCCTCATTAAAGTAAAAATATACAATCACGCGGGTTCGTGGAATAATCCATAAGAATTTCTCTGAACAGATATTACAAAGGGTAAATCACTTGTTGAATTTTCATATAAGAAGATGTGAACGTGATGCTACAGAGCTCGCTCAACCCGCATACTATATATCATATGAAAATTGTGAAATTTAAATAAAAATTCCCATAATGTATCAAGAATCAATGCCTGAGTTGCTCGAGTTAAGCTGTTAGCTAGTTTGTTTTTGGCATATTTTAGGAACAGATTTGTTTTCAGGTGTATC
>Ga0307510_10003293_pt1 | contig 18791 bp, 10 predicted proteins | sample 12_EM_MG_FD_207224 | JGI IMG/M metagenome (GOLD analysis project Ga0307510, IMG submission 207224) | Populus trichocarpa ectomycorrhiza microbial communities from riparian zone in the Pacific Northwest, United States - 12_EM | ecosystem: Host-associated > Plants > Roots > Unclassified | place...
CTCTGTTTTTTTTTGTGTTTTCCTTTCCCTTCTGCCTCCTGTCTCTATCGTCTCCCCCTCTCTGTTTCTGTTTTCCCCCCTCACTGTCTCGTTCCCTCTTCTATTTTTCTCTTTTCTGTGGTGCAGTGCTGGTGCGGTTGTGATGGAGAATGGCAGTGGCTGCTGGACGAAGAAGATGATGAGCTGACGATGGCGTTGGCAGTGCTGGTGCGGCTCTCTCCCCTCCTTTATTCTTTCCTCTGTCGTTCCCCTCTGGTTTTCCCTCTCGTTTCGTCTTTTTTTTTTCCTTTCAGTTCTCTTCTGTTCTCCTCAGGTCATCTCTGTTTTCCCCCCTTACATTCCCCTCTCTCTCTGTCTTTTTTTTTCTTTCCTTTGTCCCTCTTTTCTCCTCCCCCTGGTTTCGGTCTCTCCTCTGGCTTTCTTTTCTCCTCCCCCTGGTTTCGGTCTCTCCTCTGGCTTTTATAGCCAGAGGATGCATGCGTTATTGCATGAATATAGTAATGGCCGGCGTGCATTAGCTGTGAAATGCTCCCTATAACTGAAGCAATCTGCGGCTTTTGTTGCTGAATCAATTCCTCTGTCTGTTGAAACGGCTCCTGAAGAAGAGAATGAATAGTGCCTCTGAAACGACACCGTTTTCCTATTCAAAATGTATATTTTTGATTTGGTCATTGGAGTTTGTATTTTTTATAATCAAGTCCCCCGGATAAATTGTAATTGGATCCCTTGATTTTAGCGCCTTTTCTGGTTTGGTCCTTGGTTTGGATTGTTTCAATTAAGTCCCAAATTGACCATTAAACTTTAATAACTATACAATTAAACCCCTGATTTGACTAAATTAACTCTTCAAAATTATAATTGGACCCCAGAACTTTAATTTCATCCAACAAAAGCCTAAATTGACTTAAAAATCAATTTTTCTTGCAATCAAACCCTCCATAAATTCAATTAAACCTTAGATAAGATTTAATTGAGTCCATAAACATCTGATTTTGGACTTTTCTTCCTCAAATTGAATTTTCCTTGTCAACAGGGCTCTCACTGTCAAATTTCAACCTTTTGCATTTTTGAATCTCCTCAACCAATTTTGGTCGGCATTCCAGCATCCTTTTTTCGCTCCTATTATTTTTTGGATTTCTTCCGAATATTTTTTTTTTGATATATATATATATATTGTATTTTCTCATTTTTTTTTGGGAATCCAAAAATGGATAACAAGTACCATGTTGGCACTACAAGACACAACATTCATACCTGCAGTTTGTTCAAGAAAAGGCTCATGCATTTGATCAAAGCTGGGTAGATAACATTTGAAAAAACTCGAAACATGAGTACAAACCCTCTACTCAATCATGCTTCAAGGAGTGGATCGGAAATTCACTAGAGGCGGAATGCCCAGGAAACCTCAAACACTGACGGCAAGAGTAGGGTGCGAAAAAGACAGTGTGTAGAGGACGAAGTTCTGCCATGGAATGGGAGGATAGAGCCTGACCAATTATTGTCTTTTGCTTGATCACGTCTATTTCAACATGTTTTAGTCTTATTGGCAATTTGACTTGTAATGTCATGAGACTTTCTCTGTCAAATGAGTCTTTCTTGTTAATAAGATTGTGTGTTTTTCTACGTCCATAATATGTCTTCATGCAAATAACACATTGAGCACACCCTTTACTCACAAACTATAACAAAAAGAATTTTTTGGTGTGTTCCTTTTTTTCTCCAAAAACAACTATACATGATCCCATGTTTTCATAAAGATTTTTAAAAGTCAAAGTTTTAATACAAGACAAAAAACTAGTGCATATTGAGTGTGTTTGGGTGGAAGGTGTGGTGACTTTTTTTCAATCAAAAGCATGTATATTTCTTTTTAGGAGATATGGTAGGTGTTTTAAAAAAGTTATACCTTTGAAAAAAAACCACCACACCTCCCACCCAACCTCCCACCCAAACTAAAACTAGTCGACAACCTGATGCTCCTCTTATTATCATCAGAGTAATATTTCATCCTTCCATTCTCTGGTAGCTTGAAGAACTCCCTTGCCATAAGTATTGCATTATTCATCATCTTCACCGGAACGCCATGGTTCTTCACCTGGAAACACGACACATATATGTTGTCAGGTTAAGATTTCCTAGCATTCACCTCAGTAACATCATAATGCACATAAAATAAAGGTATGAAAAGTAATTTTTTATTTATTTTACTAATGTAAATTATCTGGCTATAAAAAAGAAACCATATATAGTACTCTTGGCATGCTTGACCAATCTGCTTGATGATCTCGTAGCGGTGATAAGAGGAATGGAATCGAATCTTTCGACCTCGGAAAAACTCGGACGGTCAGAGATAGGAATTTGTTTTACATATGATGAAGCAAGGTCAGCTAGAAGTAACTTTGTGGCCATCGTTTAATTTGGGTGTATGGATGTGTTGATCCTTTTGCCTTTGTGATCCCATTGTAGAAGGAAATAAGTTGTGGGACTGGCACGGCGACGAATGACATAACGGTGACTAGTCATAGCACCACAGCCACTAAATTACCATTTCCTATTGCACTTGTTTATCCAAAAAAGACAAAAAAATAAAATGAAAGAAAAAAGAAAGAAAAGATGGTGACAATTTCTTAATGCGCCTCTTGTCAATACTGCTAGGAAGAGACAGCATTGTCGTCGGTGAGCCGTCATGAAAGTCTCTACATTCATGTGATGATATGAAGAGATTGTATTATTGGATCAACTGTCTTTATTAGTTTTGTAGTGTTTCATTTTTTTATTGTTGATTTGATTTGATTTGATTTGATCTGGTTTATTAAAAAATATATTTAAATAGAAAGAGTTTTATTTTATCCAATCAAAAATTGTCCCGCATAATTAAAATTTTCAAATCAACTCTAGATGTAAAATCCTAGCTATATCTATAAATAAAAAGATTAAAACATATCATTTGAACAAACAGATTAAAAGTCCCTAAAAATCTAATCTTCTACAATGTTATACACACTCATGTTATTTACGCAACCTACATGCAATATAATACAACTAGCTTTTTGACTCAAGTTTTGTCATGATTTTTTTTTTCAACTTTATTTTTGTATATGCAAGTTATTTCAATGCTTTTTATATATAATACAACTAGTATATTGGCCCATTCTCTATAGCGGGTTAATAATAATAAAAATTTCAAATATAAAAAAACATATAAAGAGTATAGAGAATATATTAAGTGTTTTGGATCTGGCGGCAATCCAACTATATCGAGTTCTGCTGGAGGCAAGGCCCAACGTTATTGGATCCTCTAGTAGCAGGACCCAACGCTAAGAGAAAAGAAATTCAACCAACATGTAACAACCCCGATTTTCTACATCTTTTTCCATGATACATTGGAAATTTTCAGGTAATTTTTTTTTATACAGGTTAAACCAAAATTTCAGTAGAGTCTCCCCTATACTGAGAGGTTTCAAGTTATCGACAAAATCATATTACACTTTCAATTTTATTTCACATCCCGATCTAATCATCTGGATCTCAACTTAACTCATCATCATCAACACAACAAATTTTATTCAATAACATCATATAATGTAATTCAGGTGAAAGAATCTATTTCAACTATAAACATGCATTGTTAAATAGGTACTTAGAGTTACAAATATTAGATTAAAGTCATACATTCAAATTTACGGATTAATATTACATTTCAAGTTTTAGGAGACAAGACCCTTAATTTATAAATAATTACATGGTTAAAAGCAAAAGGTAACTAAACTAATATCATTCCTGACACGACCCTGATGGACCTGAAAATAGAAATTAACGTGTACACATAAATATAAAAATGTAATAACAAGCAATAACAATGATACGTATATTCCTCTCTTGATATCATTAGTTTATCTCATTCTTTTGGAATAACTAATCAATATTTCCCTCCTATTTTTTTTAAGGTAATTGCCGATACTAACGAATCTCATTAGGATCATTAGTCTCCCAATATTGGATTAGACTAATCAATTACATTCACGTGTCGATATCCTTCCCCAGAATAGTTTATCAAATCTTATTGATATCTGGTTTACCATCAAAGTTGTTGATGTCAAGAACCCTTGACATCATTAGTCTCCTTACTTGGAGTAACTAATCACACCCGAAATGGTTATCGATACCAATGTGACTCATTGATATCATTAACTATTCTCGACCCGGAATAGTTAATCAACTTATCCTTTTCAGTTAACCAGGAGTAACCATACCAATGTTAGTAATCTTTACTAACATCATTAGTCACCCAATTGCCCGGGATCGACTAATCAATTTAAGAAATGTCGGCACTAATGAAACCCCATCGATACTATTAACTATCTAAACCCGGATAGCTAATCAATGCCATATGAAACTTCCATTCGTACCGAACCCCTTTCATTTTTCTTATTAACATCATATGCATTGTAACTACGGTTGCCATGTATCATTCACACACAATCTTAGTTATCGACATTATGATCACTAAGCATCCTTCACATAACCTTGGTCACCCTCATCACAGTGCCAAGTATCAATTTATGCCCTTAACCACCGTCACTATGGTGCTAAGTATCATTGTAATGTATCCTTAGCCACCAACACTATTGTGATCAATTATCTATCAATTCCCCTCCAATCTCCAAGTCATTGTGTATACCCAATAACCACATTAATTAATTTACTCAATATCATAGTCATATATTAATTATTTTACTCATAACTTTTAGAATTTACTACTTCTAACTTCAATCAATTAATTCACATAATCTCTTCAAAACTTAAATATCCGGTTAACTCATCTCGATTGCTAATAATTTTGGTAATTTCATATAATTACCCACACATTTGCTTAACCTTCCTCGGTTACCAATAAATCTGGTGATTCCATATGAATTACCCAGCCTCCAGCTAACCTCTTTTGTTAGCCAATCAATCCGGTAATTCCATATGAAATACCCCATATTCGGTTAACTTCCTTGTTAACCAATAAACTCGGTATTTCTCTTAATTACCCAAGAAATCCGACTAACCCATCTTGGTTGTCGCAATCAATCCGGTAATTCCATATGAATTACCCAGAATCCGGCTAACTTTTTTTTGTTAGCCAATCAATCTGGTAATTCCATACGAATTATCCATATTCGGTTAACTTCCTTGTTAACCAATGAACCCGGTAATTTTCTTAATTACGTAAGAAATTTGGCTAACCCATCTTGGTTGCCACAATCAATCTGGTAATTCCATACGAATTACCCAGCATCCGGCTAACCTCTTTTATTAGCCAATCATTCCAGTAATTCCATACGAATTACCAATAATTCTCATTTATAATAATCACTCAACTTATTCATTTGCTTCATTCTTTTAACATCAATTAAATAAACAACAAAAATATTTAAGGAAAACTAATAATTACAAAATAAGGTGATGAATCACCTACCTAGAATAGGTGCACGTGCTGCCACTCCATGCAATTGTCCAGTCCCCACAGCTTCCTCTGTACCACTAGGGATTCAGTTTTTATCAATAATACAACCAATATCACATCTTCATTTAATTCTCATTCAACTAGTATAGGTGATGAATCACCTACCTAGAATAGGTGCACGTGCTGCCACTCCATGCAATTGTCCAGTCCCCACAGCTTCCTCTGTACCACTAGGGATTCAATTTTTATCAATAATACAACCAATATCACATCTTCATTTAATTCTCATTCAACTAGTATTCTCAAACCAATCATAAGGAATTTTCTTAATTAGGATCTCATACTCTTACTCATTTTCATTTTCATATTCATTCTTATAATTTTGTTATTAAAATCATCACTCCACAGTGATTCTAAGCAAAGATTAAAAATTACCTAGCTTAACCAACTCGAAACACTATCTAGTGTTTTTATCATAACTAAAGTTGTAAAACTCCATTTTGGGCTTGAGTTGTCTCTATAAATGGCTAAAACATAGAAATACAACTTTCATAAATGGTTCTACATAAGTGCCTTTTTATATCACTGAAAGGGTTTACACAGCCAGATCAGTTGATGGCAACTCAAAATAATTGTTGGTAGTATATGACATGCTAAACTCCTTTAAAAAAAGAGAAAATGAAGCATCGATTCTTCATTAAGATAAACGATGACTGCATGATGACATATAAATTCCACAATTAAGAGGCATTTTATCATTTCTCAAGGAATGGTCAACTGAGAAAGAGCTTCACGTAGCACATACAGAGAGAGAAATATATGTGGCATGAGGTCTTCGTTATATAACCAAGAGGCAGTTAGACATATTAATCACACAAGAAAAATTCCAGTGAGCTGAAGAGTCAAGCGAAAACAAAGAGAGATGGCGAAGAAAAATGGGAGCTATATTTTAAACCAGGTAAAGATGCATGAATATTATTTAATTCCAAAGCATTACATATTGTTTATGCAAAAAACTCCTTGATAGAATCCAAGAAGGCTCAAATGAATCCAAATCAATAAAGAAGTTATCCTTGAGCCATGATAGTAAGGAAAATTTTGACCATGCAATTAGAAAGTGCCAAAAAATCTTGCAGCTAGTTAAGTCATTTCTACACCTTGAGGCAGGTCACCTCTCTAAACAACCAAATTTTATTGTTTTTACACTCGGTAGGTCACTCGTTATAATAAGATCATTTTCATTTTTTTTTCAACTTGGATAGGTCACCTATAATAATGAAACCTCTTAAGTAGGTCACTCATAAGAATAAAATCATCTTGGATAGGTCACCCATAAAAATAAAGGTCACCTGTAAGAATGAAAATGAAAGAACAAGTAAACACATCCATCAATTTCCTATTGGGCTATGGTTTGTCTAGGTTAAATCCAAAGGGATGGTGTATTGGGTTTGTGCTAAGTTTCCTTGTATCATAAAAACAAGGATAAAAAAGTTAATATTAAATAACACCCATTTAAATAAAATTGTTTGAAGCAAATAGGACCGTAGAAATAAATTTGTCAAAATTCCATAATTTTAATTTATTCTATTTTTCGATAAGTCTCTTCTTTTAGGACCGATATCGAGACTTTTTGTATGCATATTTCTTTTTTATTTTTGAAAAAAAGAATGATGTCAAATTCTTTTATGAATTGCTAAATCAATGTGTCTTTCATTTTGGGAATTGACGTAAAAATATTTTATAAATAGTTTGAGTATAAATAAAAAAGAAGTAACAAATATTATGATGATTAATGTCAATTGAAAAAGACAAATTTATAATAAAAGACATATTATAAATAATCTTTCGTAAGAAATGATGTTGTGAGAGTGATATTATTTTTTTCTTGAATATAATTAACCACCTATTTAAATCTCTGAAATCAATACTTATCTTTAGGATTTGTAGTTTTTTCTAATTATTTGGTAGCGACTCTAATTTTTCACGATAAATATTTTTGCTCTTGCCACGATATCCATCAAGATACGATAGGTTGATTTGTAAAAACTTAAAATGTGAAGTTTAATTTGAATAAGTTTCTAGTTTAGTTAGATAAAACATTAAATATAGTGAAATTTATTTAATTCAAATGAATTTTTAATAACTCGGTCCATGTGGGTGATGTTCTTACAATGAAGGTTCAACGCAATGAAACTTGTCAAAAGCACACATATCTCAATGGAAACTGTTATAAAATCCAATGATACGGTAGGATCCATTAAAATCCTGTTGTAAACAAAGTATTATTGTCAACAAATAATACATCAGCCACTAGTTTCATTTACCGAATAACCAAGACAAGTGGGCTTTTTCCTCTTGTCAACAAAGGATTCATCAGCCACTACATTGTCTCTTCCTAGCATTATTGGCTAGGGTGGTCATATCATGTCATTCGTAGCCATGCCAGTCCCACAGCCTCTTTCCTTCTACAGATAGGGTCACAGAGGCAACAGCACATCCATACATCCTCATCAATTCAGCATTGAGTGCTCAACTAAATACCAAATTGAGTAATGGCCACGAAGTTACTTCTAACTGACGTTGCTGCTTCATGTGTAAAACAAATTCCTTCCAATTACATCCGTCCTATCTCTGACCGTCCGAATTTTTCCGAGGTGGAAAGATCCGGTTCCATTCCTCTTGTCGACCTTGAGGGGTTGCACAGTCATCGCCGCTCCGAGATCATCATGCAGATTGGTCAAGCTTGCCAAGATTATGGTTTCTTTTTGGTAGCCAGATAATTTACATTTATGTGCATTTATGAACCGAATGGCCTTGATGTTGCTGAGATAAATGCTAGGAAATGTTGCCCTGACAGCACATATGTGTCATGTTTTCAGGTGAGGAACCATGGCGTTCCGGAGAAGATGATGAATAATGCACTACTCATGGCAAAGGAGTTCTTCAAGTTACCAGAGAATGAAAGGATGAAATATTACTCTGATGATCATAGGAGGAGCATCAGGTTGTCGACTACTTTTAACGTTAAAACTGAAAAAGTTTATATCTGGAGAGATTTCTTGAGATTTCATTCCAATCCTTTAGAAGATTATGTACACGAATGGCCTCCAAATCCTCCATCCTTCAGGTAAATAACAATCTCATGACTTTGTTACTGTTTTCTGATTTCATTAACAAAAACCCAAAAGAGTTCAGCATGTATTCTTTGGAAATGCGGTGCGTTTTTAAAAATTTTGAATTTTTTTTTTTTGCTTAAAATGAAAATTTTCACTACCAGAAAATTAATAAATACAAACGCAATATTTTCGTCGGTAAATTTCCGACGGATTTTACCGATGAAAATATTCCCTTGGTATATACCGAGAGAATTATAATGAGAAAATAATAATTAAAACAAAGCAAAAAAAAACGATGACATGTAATTTATACCATCTGAATTACCGACGGAATAAAGTCCGTCGGTAAAATCTGTCGGTATTTTCTAGAGAGCTCTGGAATTGTTCACTTCTCAATTGCATTGTTAATTTGCACTATTAATTGTTGTTCTTTACAGACAGAATCACCGACGGATTGAAAAGTCGTCGATGATCTTTGGCGGTTTCTGAAATTTTTTGATTAAATTGAAAATTTAAATTAAATATTACAGACGGAATCACCGACGGCATGAATAAAAATATTAATATTTAATTATTCATCGGTAAAACGTCTAAATAAAAATTCTAGAATCCCTAATTTCACAATAGACGGGGCTCCTTTGTGCTTCTTCTTCTTCCCCATATGTAAAAAACATCAATATTCATTTCTTTCTCTTCTCTTCTCTTCTCAACTCCTTCTCTTCTCCTCCATGCTCAGGTATGTCTTCTTCTCCTTTCTTCTTTTTTCTTCTCAGTTTTTTTTAATTAATATACTTTACGAATTTTTTTTTCTTTTCTTAGCTTCACTTGCAACTACATTAAGGTAAGATTTTTGTTTTTTCTTTTTTTTTTCGAGTTTTTTCACTATATTTGTTTTTTTATTTTTTTATTTTTTTTGTTCTTAATAATTGTATGAATGTTGTTGTAGGATTTTTTTTTTCATATGAGATCAATTTTTAGCAATCACAACTTTATTTTTTTCATATGAATTATTTTAGTTGAATTTATTTTTTCATGTTATTTATTTGTTGCGAATTTTTTTGAGTTGATTTTCTTCTTTTCTCTTTCAAGCGTTTTGAGTATTATAGAGTGTTGATTTATATTAATTTAATTATTTTATAGTTTTTTAAAATAGATTTTTTTAAAATATTTTTAAATAATTACCGACGGAATTACAAATGGTATTTTTTCGAGGGAAATACTGACAAACTAAAGTAGGCAATTTTGTTTTGCATACCTTTTCCGTCAGTAAATCCATCAGTAATAATATTTTTTTACTACCAACAGATTTATCGAAGGAACAAAATATTACCGATGAAAGATTCACCAACAAAACATTTTCATCAGTGATTTTGTTAGTAAATTAATTACCAAGTGAATGATAGTACAAATACCGACGAAAAATTATGTCGGTAAATATAAAGATTGTGGTAGTGTTTTTTTATGTTCTTAAATTATTTTGATGTGTTGATGTCAAAATTAATTTTTAAAAATAAAAAACTTTATTTTAATACATTTCTAAACGAAAAACACTTTAAATAGCCACCACTACGACAACTCAAATAGGCCCCGAAAGTTCATCATAGTCTCGGAAAAAATAATGATTGAACAAATTTATATACTGGCATGTTAACAAAAATCTAAAAGCAATCGGTCTTAATTATATTTTTGTCACTCTTAACAAAAAATCAATAGTCTTGTTGCCGTTCGGGGTAATATGATTTTTTTACAATCAAAAAATAAAGATTGTGGTAGTGTTTTTTTATGTTCTCAGATTATTTTGTTGTACTGATGTCAAAATTAATTTTTAAAAAATAAAAAAACTTTATTTTAATACATTTCTAAACGAAAAATACTTTAAACAGCCACCACTACACCAACTCAAATAAGCCCTAAATGTTCATCATAGTCTCGGAAAAAGTAATATATGAAATTTGTACGCATACGTAATAATGATTGAACAAATTTATATACTGGCATGTTAACAAAAATCTAAAAGCAATCGGTCTTAATTATATTTTTGTCACTCTTAACAAAAAATCAATAGCTTGTTGCCGTTCGGGGTAATATGGTTTTTTTACATTATCCAATGGTTATTATTGGATTTATATGAGGCATATCATTCTTTTACCATTTTTAAAATACAATGAAACGACTTGACTAACTTTAAAAGCTAAATATTTTAAATTTAGCATTCATGGGCTTTTTTGGCATTTTACTTTTTTTAACACAATAAAATCACTAAAACATCCTTTAAAAGCATAATTTCTTCCACTAGTTTCTAAGGGTTTTTCTTTTGGCTTTTTGAGTTGCAATTAATTTGATTAAGGGAAAATTATATAATTAAATAAATATAAATATTATTAAAAAAATAACTTACACATGGATAGCATCCTCTCTTTTTGAGCGGCACGACAATGTTGCCTGACAGCCAAAACTCCAAACAGTATTTAAATTGTCTTGACCACTGTTATGGCGGGTCGACCAGGACTTGGTCGACTCGGTACCTAGACCGGTCCGGGTTTATTAAAAGACCAGCCGGTGCAACAACCCGGTCGACCCGGCGAGTCGATCCATGACCCGGCCGACCTGATGAGTCGACCCATGACCCAGGCGAACCCGGACGAGACCTGATTTTTTTTTTTAATGTGGTTTTTCTTCTATATCTCCTTTTTTTCATATTTTTTTAGTTTGTTATTAACACTTTTTAAAGTTCACTATATAAATATTAGAAAAATATTTTATTTTTTCAATGTGGGATTTGAAACTTTTTAGTATATATACTCTATGTTCTCAAGAAAAAAATTATTTTTTCAATATAGGATTTGAAACCCTTTCGTATATATACTCTTTGTTTACAAAAAAAAAGTTATGTTTTTTCAATGTGGGATAAAAAACTTTTTAGTTTAAATACTTCAACTTAAAAGGATAACATAATATCTTTTCGATATGAGATAAATTTTTTTAAAAAATATTCTTTATTATTTACAATATGTATAGCCTATATTCACATGAATTTTTTCTTAATTTTTTCATATGAAATATTAAAATTTTAAATATATATTTTTTAATTTTTCCAAGTTGATCCGGATTGATTCATAAAACCTGTGACCTAGCTTTTTGACCAAATCAACCCCAAGACCAGATTTAATATCTATTATCTTGATGACTACTTAATCTTCAATCCTTGGTGACGCGTGTGGTCAGCTGACGCCACGTATCTATATTCTCTTAAACACCATTGTTTGAAAATTTTCTTTTGAGTGTTATCAGGAAGGACGTGGGTGAATATTGCACAGGTGTTAGAGCGCTGGTTTTGAGACTGCTAGAGGCTATCTCAGAGAGCCTAGGGCTGGAAAAAGATTATATAAATAAGGCACTGGGCAAGCATGGCCAACATGTTTCTATGAACTACTATCCACCATGTCCTCAACCAGAGCTTACTTTTGGAGTGCCAGGCCATACTGATCCTACCATGATCACTGTTCTTCTACCAAATGAAGTGCCTGGATTGCAAGTTTTTAAAAATGGCAAATGGATGGCAGTCAATTCTGTTCCCAACACCTTTGTGATCAATATCGGTGACCAAATGCAGGTGGATTAACTGTTTTTTTTTTTTTTTGTCAAAAGAGCTTATATCCATTAATTTCGTTTTCCATTTTAGTGTATCGAACTTCTTTTTTTCCTCATTCCTTTTTGCATCAGGTACTTAGCAATGATCGATATAAGAGTGTGCTACATCGAGCTGTAGTGAACTGTGACAAGGAACGAATATCCATCGCTACATTTTACTACCCATCACTTGATGCTACAATGGGACCTGCTAAGGAGTTGATTGACGATGATAATCCAGCAGCCTACAGAAATCACTCATTTAGTGAATTTTACGAGAAATTCTGGAACAGAGGACTTGCCACTGAATGCTGCTTATTAGACCTCTTCAAATCTTCTGTTGTTTAGTATTTTGTGAATGATGCTAAATCTTGAAGTGCTTCAGGCATATGCATTTTTCATGTGTTTCTGTAATAAAACTTCATGATCTGAAAAAAAAATTTCTACAATAAAGGATAAATCTCATGACTTATTGTTGATATTATTTTTGTTACATTAATAATTATATAAAAATAGAATTACTGTTTTTGTTAGGGACAACGCAAACTAAAAAAAAAAAAATTCTCCGCTAACGCAGAAATCAATTATTTTTGTTACATTAATAATTATGTAATTCAATGATTGTTAATTGAGAAAATCTCATATTAATTCTCCTATTTATTCATGATAATAAATGGTAAATGCTTCATATTACGAATTCCTTGTCTTGTCTCGAATATAACAAGAAAATCATTTCAACAGTTCTCAACTTTCATGCCATATTCGTAACACCTAGCAGTGCTCATAAGTTGGCTTGAGAAATGCATGTGCTTGGTAATTGGAAATGGACGGCGGGCCATGAGGATCCATTTGGTTTCTCATCTTTTGCTACTGAGCTAGAGCTAAATATCTTTCTATTAATATTTTCTGGTGTTGTTGGAGATCTTTTTTCTACGATAGATCTAGAAACAACCTTATCATTACCACCACTATTTCTTGATGATGATCCATTACCAGCACCCAATCACTTTTCTAGATTCCTGGTCATGGCCACAAAACAAAAAAGAAAAATAAAAGAAAGAGATATAAACTTACTGATGAGAAATGCTCTGGTTTGGTTCTGAGACACAAACAAACAAAAATGAGTTTTTTCCTAGACTAGAAGTGAATATGGATCAACGGCAGAAAACAGGAAAGCATAGAATTTAATACCCACCTAAAATAAGAAAAAGAAAAGCATATAACCTTATTAGTCATCAATAGAAACACTATCACTACAAAACTGTGTTCTAAGAATGAAAAAAAGAAGATTATAAAACACATTTCACAAATATCACCAATACCATGTTAAGATTAAAGTTGTGCCATGAACGACTTCTTCTTCTTCCTAAATTGCAGTTCTAACTATGAACTATGGTATTTTGTCAAACTCTCTACACTCTACACTCTACATCACATATTCTTATTGATGCATATATTGATTCTTGAACTACATGATACATGACATCTAAAAAAACTACCAGTGACAATAGACTTGATGTGGGATGACAATATGGTATAGATGTTGATAAGAATTCAAGAAGAGTTCAGTGCAAGTATTCTCAGAAAATTTTTAGTGGAGACATTTATTGTTTCAAGCATCATTTGGCTTGCACTCGAAAAAATATTAGTACTAGTAGTGGCAGTAATAATCTTTTAGATGATAATGATTTTGATGAATGTTTATGGAATAACGAGGAAGATAAAGGCAACGACGTTGTGTTTAGTTACATGACACACCAACAAATTGTTTGTTTTAAGTTTGTTAATTTTTAGTTAATGAAATTCTATAGACATAATTGTATTATATTGTATTTTTAAGTTATTTAAACCATGTATGATTTTTTATTTGAATTATGTATTTTAAGATGTTTGGATATTTGTATTGTTTATTTCACTTTTATTTTAATTGTGTTATATTATTATTTACTACTTGAATGAAATTGTCAATATATAATTAATTAAAATATTTTATTTGCAATTTTATGATTTTACGATTCGAGTTTACGATCCAAGTTTATATTGTATATTTCGCGTCGTGTCAGAAAAGCGTTTTTGACACATGTAAAGAGAGATTTATGGATAGTTCCATGTCCATTGTATGATTTTTCCTGTCTTGGGCTTTAAGCCCGCTTCCAAATAGTAATGGATCTATTGTGATAGAAAAAGAAGACAATAGCCCATGAAAATTTTGAGTCGAACGAAGGAAAATATAGTTCAAAACTGAAGGAGTAAATTTTTCATAACTTCTTTGATTCTCTAGACCTTAACTAGAGAATCTCATCAAATGATCAAACAAAGTTTATTTATTTGTTATTTTTATAATTTGAATCTTAAAATTAGCACCAAATAAAATTTATTCAATCAAATACACAACATTAGGTAAAAAGGGTATTTTTAAAATTATTTAAAGAAAAAACTTAGCGTCACTTAATATAAGATGATTAGAAAATATCTCATATTCAAATCAATAAATAATTGATGGATTGATATATTTTTTACACATCTCATTAGCTTAAAAGGCCTATGAATAGAAGGGTCAAAGGTAAGGTGATGACCTAATATGTATAAACTTGATAAAATATCAGGCACCTGTGGGTTTAGCAAGATACCAAATCCAATCCCTTTGAGCTCGACTACACGTCAAGCCCAAGTACCTGTGGGTTTGGCAAAATGCCAAGCCCAATCCATTGGGTTTAGATATATGCTGAGCCCAAATGCTTATAAGTTTGACATGGTGTCAAACCACCCAAGCACATGTAGGTCTTACAAGATGCCAGACCCAATTCTCTCGGGCTTGACTGCACACTAAGCTCAAGTGCACGTAGGTCTAACAAGATGCTAGGTTAATCATTTTCCTACACCCCTGAGTGTATAAAAGTCTTCTAAGAGCCAATTATATTTCAATCGAAATTAATTTTATGATAGGGTTATTCCCATCAATATTAAATGTTGTTTACAAAATAAGGTAAAAAAATCTTTTATATCTCTATTATTTGTCTATCAGCACTAAGAAGATATTTCTATTAGCATTAATGTTGATATAAAAGACTTTTTTCTTATTAAGATATTCAAGAGGAAAAGACTTTTAACCTCTTGAGCAAAAATAAGGTTCAAAGTATATAGGTTATAAATACCCTCTCAATTGTCCAGATAAAAGATTCATGATCTTTACTTTTTTATTATACATTTTCAAATAATTTATTACACAAAAGCTAAGAGCAAGCATTCTTGTTCTTAATGTTTAATGCTCTTCTCCTTATTTATTACAATCCATTGATTTAATCTTTAGAAAGTCTTTAAATCTCATAAAAAAAATTGTTTTGTAGGAATCAAGATTTCTATAATCAATCCTATGCTTTTCTTGTTTCTAGAAATGAAATACTGACGTGAATCTTTAATTATTTATTTTTTAAATATTCAAACCCTATTCTGAGCATATTAGATTGATATAGAATAAAAACTATTATTTTTTTATAAAAAATATTCAAATTTAAAAAGATGAAAGTGGCATTAAATTTTCTTAAATCTATAAGTTTCGTCAAATCTGCAATCGAATTTATTCGATGTTTATATTCTTTTATAAAAAAATGACTTGCACAATGTTATTTCTGCAATGATTATTAAATAATATTTCTTCAAATTATGTATTCCTTGAGCTTATTCGGCACCGAGAATCCTCCGAGGCAGCACCTAATTACAATAAAAAGACAATTAGCTAATCAACAACATTACAACTAGTATGGTCAAGATCCCACTATGCTAAGCATACAATTAATTCCATTTTCTGTGCTCATTGCAGTTGGACCAAAACATTGGATTACACTTCCCAAATTCTTAAAAGATTCCAATCTTTTATCATTTCTTGTATTAGTTTCTAGCTATAAATAGGGTCAAAGAACAAAATAATAGCACATAGTTCGTTCATCAAACCCACAGTCATAGAATAAAAACATCCCCACAAATTATTTAGCTTCAACAATGATGTACTCTAATGAGGTGCTATCATCCCTTTTAATCTCTGACGTGAAAGATGTTCCATCCAACAACATTAATCCTATCTTTGATCTACCAAAACTCTCAGAGCTTGATGCATCAGATGACTCCATTCCTCTCATTGATCTTGATGGCCTCAACGGTCCAAACCGGTCTCTCATTATCAATCAGATTGGCCAAGCATGCGAAGAATATGGTTTCTTCATGGTAGTATATAGTAATCTTATATATATATTTCATTGTTTTAATTAATTAATTATTAGTAAAATAAATGTTATCATTGGATTTCTTGGCTGTAAATGACGAGTCTCGGATTTGACGACTCTCTCTCTCTCTCTCTCTCTTATATATATATGTTCTAAAAGTATTTTTTTCATATTGCCAGGTGAAGAATCATGGAATTCCAGAGGCAACGATTAACAACATACAAAGTACAGCAATGAAATTCTTCAAGCTGCCAAATGAGGAAAGGTTGAAATTTCAATCAATTGACCCTACCAAGACCATCAGACTGACTACTGGTTTTAACAACAAGAATCAGAAAGTCTTTGTCTGGAGAGAATCCTTGAAATTTCATAGTTATCCTATCGAAGATTATGAGCATGAATGGCCTTCAAATCCTCCATCATTCAAGTAAATTTATATCATGGGACATACATATTCACACACACACACATTTGCATTACTTTTACTTTTAGACCATATTGTAGTTATTTTGTTATTTAACAAGTTATTATTGGCAGGGAGGATGTGGCTAATTATGGCACAAGTGTTAGAGGGCTAGAATTCGCATTGCTTGAAGCCATATCGGAGAGCCTAGGCCTGGAAAGAGATTATATAGACAAGACATTGGGCATGCATGGCCAAGGGATAGCCTTGAACTACTATCCACCTTGTCCACAGCCAGAGCTTACTTTCGGATTGCCTGGCCATACTGACCCTAGCATAATCACTATTCTTTTGATTGATGATGTTCCTGGACTCCAAGTCCTCAAAAATGGCAAGTGGGTTAATATTCGTCCTATTCCCAACACTTTCGTCGTCAATGTTGGTGATCAAATTCAGGTGAACTCTTTTTTTTCTTAACATGCCATTTGAATTATTACCTATGCCATAATAAAAGGATTAAAAAAAATATTGATAATGTTGAATATGCAATAGTTGAAGACATTCAAGAATATGTCATTAGAACTGATATTTTATAATGATTTAGGTACTTAGCAATGATCGATACAAAAGTGTGCTTCATCGTGTTGTTGTGAACTGCGATAAAGAGAGAATATCTATTCCTTCGTTTTACTATTCATCACCAGATACAGTAATAGGGCCAGCAAAAGACTTGATCGACAATGACCATCCAGCCATCTATAGAAAGTCTGCATGTAGAGCATTCAATGAGAGAATGTGGAATGGAGGGCTTGCAGCAGCTAAAGCAGCGAAATCCCAACCAGATGTGTCCAGTCCTGCTGCTTAATGTGTTCGAAAAATGCATGGGATATGCCACTTATTTTGAAGAAAATATTAATTAGCTCGTTGTCTTAATAAAAACTAAAAATTGTAAGTGTCGATTAAGAGTGTTTTCAGTATTGTTTGCAAGTGCTACTGTTGAAAAAATTTCATGTCATGCTATTTCAAATAAGTTCAATAATTAATTTTGTTTGCTCTAATAAAGATCAATGTTGCTATTTTTTTTTTTTTAAAGTTGAGTCATATAATGTCAATTTTTTTGTGCTGGAAGAATTTGTTTTATGGTGCAGATCTGTTCATCTCTCTATAATTTGATTCATATTTTGGAGTTGAATGAAAGTCAAAAAATTCGTACTTAATTAGAATAACACTAGGTTATTTCCCACTTGGCTAAAATTGTTTTAAACTAAAAAAAAATATTTAATTCGCGTATAACTCTTTCCTATTGTCATCAAACCTATGATCTCATTATAACCAATTGAGCTATAGTATAAATATATTATCAATTTTTTCATAATTCTTTTCTTTGCTTAATTTCATTTCCAATTGCGGTATGTTGAGTTGTGGTAATATGATTTGGGTTTGAATATAATTATTAAACCTAACATATATAATTTTGAATTAATTAATTTATAGTCTAGCCTAAATAAAATTTCAGAATAAGAGTTGATGTAGATACATATGATAATAATCTGATAAGTTAATCTATAACTTGATTGATCTTATTAAACTTGAACAAGACCTGAAAGACCTAATTTAATTAATTTTAAAATTTTATTTTTATTTTTATTTAAAATAATATTATTTCATTTTTTTTAAATATGTCATTTCATTAAAAAAAAACTTGAAGTAATATCATTTTTAAATAAATCCAAATTTACTCATCAATCTATCCCAATATAATCTGATAATTATGGTTCTGAAGGGCAAAGCAGTAGCTGTCATGCTTGACGTAATTGAAAGGGCTGGTTCTTAGGCCCTACTTGCCAACTCAGATTCAAACAACTGAAACAAGTTATAAATCCCATAAGAAGCCCGAGAACTCAGCCCATTACTTTTCTTTCCTTGAGAATTAACTCATAAATTAACATATAGTGCTCCTGCTCGCTATTCTT
>Ga0307510_10003295_pt1 | contig 18788 bp, 17 predicted proteins | sample 12_EM_MG_FD_207224 | JGI IMG/M metagenome (GOLD analysis project Ga0307510, IMG submission 207224) | Populus trichocarpa ectomycorrhiza microbial communities from riparian zone in the Pacific Northwest, United States - 12_EM | ecosystem: Host-associated > Plants > Roots > Unclassified | place...
GCGAGTGTACGTTCAATCTTTCGTATGTCTTCATGCCGTTCTTGAACTTCGCGATATGCCGCACGGGACTCTCCATAACGTGTGGTGGATGTAAGCTGCGGGACACGCTGAGTGAACAGACAGCACGGGGAGATGTCGGACGCACTGCTTGAGCAAAGATCTGACCACCAGTTCCTTGATCGCTCTGAACAACCGCGGAAACTTCATCCGGCGTAGCATCGGGTTTAACTAACGGCACAAAGGATGACTGAGACAACCGGAGGAATCGCGCAAGGTTCCGAGGTAAAACCCACCAATTTTGAATTGCCGTTCGACCCGCTGACGGTATCGCGTGCGATACTGCTGCTCTACCTGCTGATAGTTTTGTAAAGCTTCGATGAATTTTGAACGGACGAGGGAGGTCTGCGGTCGAACGTCTGAGCGAATACATAAACACGTCTCCGGAGTGTTCTACTTGCCTGGTTCCTTCGTATCCTCGGGTCTTGTCCTGGTGGTAGCGACTCCTTCTCCAAATCCTGAATTTGGATCTTGATTTGATTGCTCAGTGCCCGTGTCTCTTCGACTAGTTCGTCCAGGGCCGCTGCGTTCTGTTGGGAGAGCGCTTCGTCCGTATTATTCAGCGACCGGTTGTGCAAGTCAGCAATCCTGGACACATTCGTGTCAAACCGTCGCAGTTCGTCTTGGATGCTGGATATCTTTTCGTAGAAAAAAAAAAGGAATATAAAAAAAAATCCTGACAATCGTTCGACTTGAGCAGACCTGGTTGTAGAATCTCGTCATCCCATCCGAAGTGCCGGCTCCACCACCATTCGTGACCTGATCTTGTGCCCGAAGACCAGCCATCTCGTATTCTGAAGAAGAGGCATTTGTACCTTGTCGTTGCGCCTGAGAGTGGGAAAGTTTCGTATGGAAGAGTCACTATAGCCCAGGATAGGAAGAAACCAGACGAACCCGCATCGCAGCAAGCCGATCACGCGCCATTGCTCCGAAATTGATTCACGAGAGCAGTGGCAATTGTTCCCGCAGTACGTGGTACTGTTTCTGGATGGACGATAAAAAGAAAAAGGGCGTGCAAGCGAGAAAGAGGAGAAACCGATAAGTGGGCGGTCTCGGCAGCGCAGGAGCGGACAGGCTGCGGACTTGACTAACCCAGTCTCCGTGAGAATCGATGTCAGTGCCAGCGCCAAACAGCCTAACCTAACCTCGGTACAAGGACATAAGGCCATATTCTCTTCCTGATCCCCTCGACCTCCTAACTGATTAGGAGGGCTTGTACTCCACTTTCATTTATTTGCATGTCTTTGCAAAGACAGGGAATGAATCCAATCTCGTAACCAATCATGCCCCTTGATCTTATCGCACAACCGAGTCACGCAGCCCAACAAATTTTATGTGGTGGTGGTGGTCAAATTATTTTTTCGTGACTTCTAGCGACGTTCACGAACGACAATGTGTGGCATATTTGCCGTCCATGGCCTCCAGAAACCCGACGCCCACAGGTCCAAATTTATCGCTCTCTCGAAAAAACAACGCCATCGCGGTCCCGATTGGTCAGGGTGCTACGTCGGAAAGAGCTCCGTGCTCGTTCACGAGCGCCTCGCTATAGTCGGCGTTGGTGAGCCCTGTCCTGCATCAGATGTTGTCTCGATAGACGGATATTTCTTCAGATACTGGTGCGCAACCACTTACAAGCGAAGATGGAAAGCTTATCCTCGCCGTGAATGGCGAGATTTACAATCACATCAAATTACGAGGCAGTGATCCGAGCTATAAGTTCAAGACGCATTCCGATTGTGAGGTCATCATACCCCTCGTACGTATCGCGATATAGTCATCTACGATCTGTGATTGAATTATTATTTTTTAGTACCAGAAACACGACAAGGATCTTTGCCCTCTACTCGATGGGATATTCTCTTTCGTGTTGCTCGACGAGTCTCTCGAGCCTCCTAGGATCATAGCTGCCCGTGATCCTATTGGTGTCACGACACTATACCAGGGCTGGTCTTCGAACCATCCCGGGGCCGTGTACTTCGCGTCCGAACTCAAATGCCTCGTCAACGAGTGCGACAAGATCATCTCGTTCCCTCCAGGCCACGTCTTCGACAGTCGCGACGATTCGCTGACTCGCTATTACACGCCCTCGTGGTTGGAGGGTGACCCCGAGAGCCCGAACGCCGCAATCCCCTCCCAAGCGACAGACCTAGAGCTGATCAGAGAGACGCTAGAAGCTTCTGTGAGAAAACGGCTCATGTCCGAGGTTCCCTACGGTGTCCTTCTCAGTGGCGGCCTGGACAGCAGCATCATCGCGGCCGTCGCAGCCAGAGAAACCCAGAAGTTCGCCAAGGCCCAGTTCGAGTCCGCGCAGAGGCGGCTCGCTCAGCCAGAGAGTGGCCTCGTGTCCCCTCCCATTGGAGGCCCATACTCTAGCGAGACCGAAGAGGGTGAGCACAATCCAACACACGCACACCTTCATCCCCATCTCTGAGGCATGTCCGTTTCTCTACTGCACAGCCACTTTTGCCTTTTGGCCCCGGCTACACTCGTTTTCGATCGGCCTCGAGCACTCCCCCGACCACCTCGCGGCACGGAAAGCGGCCCACTATCTGGGTACCGTGCACCACGAATACGTGTTCACGGTTCAGGAAGGCCTGGACGCCATTCCGGAAGTGATATACCATCTGGAAACCCATGACGTGACCACCGTGAGAGCGAGCACGCCGATGTACCTCCTCAGTCGCAAGATCAAAGCCATGGGCGTCAAGATGGTCCTGAGTGGCGAGGGAAGCGACGAGATATTTGGAGGTGAGTCGGATTTCTTTTGCTGCCCCATGGGGCCTTGGGACCCGAGCTGAACCTATACGCAGGTTATCTCTATTTCCACGCGGCTCCGGACCCACGTTCGCTCCACCAGGAATGCATCCGCAGAGTCAAAAATCTGCACACGGCCGATTGCCTCCGTGCTAATAAGTGCGTACACCCGCGATCGTCCATCGTAACGCCCCCTTTCTGACGGTCCTTTCAAAGATCTACGATGGCTTGGGGTCTCGAAGCCCGCGTTCCCTTCCTAGACAAGGCGTTCTTGGATGTCGCGATGAACGTCAGGCCCGAGGACAAGATGTTCAATAAAGGCGCCTCTCAAGAGCAGGACGAGGACGGCCGTCCCAAGATGGAGAAGTATATCCTCCGCAAGGCTTTCGACGTCGCGCCCGACGGCAAGGTCTGTCGTGAAATTGAATGTCGCCTGTTGTTCAACCCCGTTGATCATCGCCTCCATCATCGTCCCAGCCGTACCTACCTAGCTCGATATTGTGGAGGCAAAAGGAACAATTTTCAGATGGCGTTGGTTACTCCTGGATAGATGGGTGCGCCCGCCTGTTACACACCTAACGCACCCCGTGGCTTACCGTGAGGGCGCCATCGCCTTAGGTTGAAGGGCCACGCCGAACGCTCCATTCCGGACGAGATATTCGAGAAACGATCTGAACGCTGGCCGGAAGACACGCCGGATACCAAGGAGGCCTACTACATCCGTGATTTATTCGACGGTGAGATCGTTTAGCACTCTTCCGCGCGCTCCTTGTCCATATCGTTTTGTAGCCTTGTTCCTCTCGGAGACCGCAGCGAAAACTGCTGTTCGGTGTGTCATTTTTTCCTCTTCTGAATCATTTCTTTTTCTAATACCACCTACAGCTGGATCCCACGCGAAGACTGGGGCTGCGCTGCAGACCCAAGCGGCAGAAGCGTCAGCATCCACAACTCGGCATACGAGTGAAGGCAAATGATGTGATAGATTCAGAAGCAGCATAATGTTGATACAAGTTCTAGCCATGTATAGATTAAGAAGCTAAGGGGTCAATGAGATTCCAAAGGAGGGGCTGTGTATAGTGCAGAAACCGTTCATCTGAAATGAGTGCAGGTATCGATTGGCGATTGATGGGGAAAAAAGAGACTACCATGGAATTAGACGATTGGGAACTTGCACATGGCAAACGGTATCGCAAAAAGAAAGGGTAATCAATGTACAACGAAAGCAAGGAAAGTGAGCGACATGCGGGGGACGTAATGAATAGACCCAGAGTATGGTTCCGAATAATGTACTGAGTTGGTATCTTAGATGAAGATGTCGTGAAAGAGGATTAAAAGAGGGGCGGACTGTATTCAGGCCTATTCATTCGTTAATGTTGTCAGTCGCAATCATCTGGCGATAGAGACCCACTCCCGAGTCTTCAGAGGGTGCAGGTGAAGCAAGGACCTTGTTAGATGGGGTTGTCGTCGTACGAGTAGCGGCACTGTTTTGTGATGTATTGCGAGACCGTTTCATCGAATGGGCAGAGGTGGCAGGGGTGCGCGTACTTCCGTCCCAAGCTGGCCGGGTGACCGTAACTTTGACTGAGTGCCCTTCATCTGATGGAGTTGGGCGACGATGGGGTGTAGTAGTTCGGCGGCCGCCTGAGCGGACAGCGGCGGCTAATGAAGCGTCCGCAGAAACAAGGCGACTACCGAATTTAGCGTTTGCTGAAGACTCCCTAGAATAACCTGAGGGTATGGAAGGCCCTCGTCTCGAACCAGGCAAGAGAGGACCTGGCCGGTGTTTCGCCATCGGCTTTTGCAGAGTGACTTTATCTGCTCCCCAATAAGAGAAACTCATCTTGCTTTTGCGGTCTGAGTCATCCGAGTCGCACGCTTCATCATCATCATCGTCGTCGGGCATGGGTACAATTCTTGGCTGAACAGCAGAATGAATCTCAGCCCTTGAACGAACCACGCTATACAGATCAAGTACTTAGTCTCTTTCGGACAATATTTCGACACGACTTACTCTTCCATTGACACGACACCTTCGCGGGGTTGAACGACGTTGCCGATGGCCCAATTCTCAATCTGTTAACGACGTCGTCAGGGGCTTCCTTAGGAAGGAAAGGGGGGCATACCTTGATGAACTTGTATAAATTCCGTGGTCGGGCAGATGAGTTTCGACGGCCAGTGGTAGCATATTTAGACTTCCCCTGTATCTCGGGTAGGGAAGTCGTCCTTGAAGCATGGGCACTTCCCAAGGGAAGAGAAGTCGTCCCAGTACGTTGGCAACGTAACACGACATCGTTGAAAACGACCAGCCACATGTCCTTCTTGCCACCGACGCCGCCTCCGTTACCTTGTAACACATCGCTCAAACGCTTGAAGGACGTCTTCCCTTTCACAGCCTTGGTGGTTCCAGTTGGAGGAGGTGATAAAGGCTTGGTGGGATCACCCGACTCTCTGGGGGTCAAGATTCGCTCCTCCACAAGAACACGAGATGGCTTGGGGGCAGCAAGCTGTTTGACTCTGTCCAATCCCTCGATCCGTGCGAGGATATCGCGAGTCTTGTCGCGTTCTTCTTTTTGAATCTTTTCATCCTCGATGCTACGAACGATATTCTCGACCTCAGCGACCATTTGGAGGGTGCTCTCATATTCGAACGTAGATGGGTCGGTGTGGTAAAGGAGGTTTTGAAACAGTAGCGGGTATTTGAGTAGCCGTTGGAAAGGCTTTGATAAAGAGATCGCTAGCCCCGTCTCACCGCGGTCTTGAGCATCTATCTCGAGCTTGCGCAGAAAACCGGAGACCTTGAGCCATTCATCCGTATCTTTATTTTTTTGACGTTTGGTTGAATTGCTTGTTGAAATTGCCTCGTTGGCTTGCTCAAGGGCCCGTTCCAAGTGTAGTACATAGTCCGCATAGCCCCGAAGGATATGTGACTATAACCAAGTTGGGTCAATGGCCAGGTCAATAAGAGATTAAGGATAATAATCTTACATTGGCCACGAAAACATCCGCCAAAGATCTCACGAGAGGATATTGGTCGTCATACCGCTTCCGAAGACCCTCGCTAAGTTTTAGATGACCAGCAAGAATACTATCCTGGATAACTTCGAGGCACTGCCGCAAGTCATCCGGTAATTGATGAGGGGCAACGCCGCCATTGGCAATCAAATCCGCTTTGGTTAAGCTCTTCTTGGACTTCCGTAGCATTCCTTTAGCACTGGGGTTGGTAGAAGTCGACTTGCGATCTCGATCTCGATCCTTTTCCGAAGGTGAGGGTCCCACGAAAGACTGGCGACCCAAAGATTGCGTAGACGCCGCATTAGGGTCTGGGCGGGGAGGCGGTGGGAGAGACTGATGGGAGCGGGAAGGGAACGGGACGGAGGTATTTTTACCCGCTCTAGAGGTGCTGTAAGGTGAGCGGGGATGATTGTGTTTCGCACCAAGGTTGCCTTGTCCTCCCCGGCGAGACTCGTGGAAACCCTTACCCAATCTGTCATTCTCATCTTCAAAATCTGAATTAATAGACTCGCTGTCTATGTTTGGCGCATCCTTGTCTTCCCTTCGAGATGCCTGGTCCACAGCGGTAGGTGTATCAGACCGGAACCCGAGCGGGGAAAGGAAACGAGAGGCAATTGGTAAGTGCTCAAATGACTCTACCGGTGTGTCGAGCCGTGACATGTCGTCATACTCAGGCATTGTGGGCGATGCAATTGGAGAAGTGGCGTATGGGTGGAGTAGGGGAACAATAAACGTTTCCTTCATCTTGAGAAGTTCGGCTACATATCTACAAGACAGTTGGTGAATTTTAGACACGGGTAAAGCAGGGGTCTACTCACCTTTCTTCGCTTGCGACAATCTCCCATAATACCTCTTGTCGTGTGCGTTCGCGAGGTCCAAGATGGGTAACCAGATCTTCTTCCGCGCCCTCACTCCAAGAAGCGGGAGGAACGACGCTCCCGGTCGACTTCTGGGAGAAAGGAGTGCCGGAACGGAGGGACTGGTGAATAGAAACACCGTCTCCGTAACCCGGTTTTGTTGGATAGGGAGAAGGCGCGGAACGTGTGGTGGTGGCCTTGACCGTCATAGTACTTTTACTTGAGCCGACATCTGTGCGGGAGGTAGACGCGGCAGTGGAAGTCGAACCACGAGGGTCCCTATGTGACGGCGGTGAGCGTACGACGGTGCTCTTGTTTGCATCAGACGCGTCGTCTGCTAACGGGCTGTCCAACCCGAGATTGGATGGGGTTGGAGTGGGCGCTGGGGAGATAAAAGCAACTTTCTTTTGCACATCATTATTCCCGTTGGTCGTACTTATGCTTCCATTTCCCGTCTTGCGCGAACTTCGCCCAGCAGAGTCCTGATCAGCACGAGGAGATACCGTGCGCGTAACGACAGTGGTGTCGATGGACTCCTCCTCCGCTACATCGGAGAGAGGACCCCTCGAATATATCACAGATATGGGGATGTACTCTGGGGTGTCACCGATGGGAGGGAGGGGACGGGTAGAAAGTTCGGGGAGGGGTTTAAACGATGCGATTGACGTGGGCGTACCGACTGAGCGCTGCGGCTGTTCGAGTGGAGGTGGCCATTCTTTGAGGGGTGGAAGTTGTGGAAGCTTTTCCTTCTGGTAGGATGGGGGCGAGGGAGTAGATGAATCGGTGTCCTTCGGATCCTTTGCCTTGTCTTTGGAAAGACCTCGGTTGAATCGGTTGAAAAGGGCCTTCATGGCGCAGCTGGTGAGAAATAACGCGATCAGAGAATGGTGATAAGGGGAAAAAATATAAAGTACAGAAGAGGATAAAGGGCGAGGAGGAGGGTAGAGAGGAAGGGAAGTGGAAAGGCCGCAAAGAGAATTGGGGAAAAGAAAACGTTTCACGGCTGCCTCGAGGCGTGTCACAATATCGCCGACTCTCATAATGACTCTCCCTGCTCACCACACAAAACACATCTCATCCCTCGATTATCATTTCCTCTCTCACTCTTTCCTCCTCTTACAACACCACGACACTACATCCACCGGGACTGCCCTTTGGCTTGGCGCACAATGTCTTTCTGCTTACCTCGCAACCATTCACATCCACTCTCGTCACACTCGCCCCCGCGTCCTTGAACTCGGCAGTGGCATTGGCCTTGCCGCGTTCGTCTTGTTCCTTTCTTGATTCGTTTGTACATTTCACTTTCTCAGACCCGATATAGTCTTGCAATGCACTCTCTTGGTTGGGATGTCCTCGCAACGGATACGGCCCACACCATATCTTCTGTGCTTTCGCTGAATATCGCATCAAACCACACCACATCCTCTTGTGATCGTGGCATTATCCAGATCAGAGAGCTGGATTGGCTCGTCCCACCCGAATTATGGGACTGGACGAATCCAATTGCTGTGGCGTCCACCAACTCACATACGTCGGCCACTGTGTCGCGGGCTGACGACCCAACAACCCTGAAGCCCCCCTTTGACCTTATAGTTTCTTCGGATACCATTTATGCCGCTGAACTTGTTCAACCCCTGCTTCGCACCCTTCATGCTGCTGTGACCGCTTCCGGCTCACCGCATGTCTACCTCTGTATCGAACGTCGTGACTCGGCGCTTGTTGATCGTACCCTCTCCGAGGCCAAGGGTGTTTGGGGATTTACAGTAACCCGAGTTAGCCATGGGAGGGTATCCAAGGCGATGGAGAAGGGGGGTCTGAAATGGAAGAAGGAAGACTGGGATGGCGTTGAGATATGGAGACTAAAACTTAAGAATGTCTAGCATGTTGCGTGATTCATCTCATGCTGTATTACTGTCGGCCTCTAGCGTGAACATGGAGGGTGTCCGCTCACCATGCGAACCGCGGAAAATTGTCACTTAACAGGCAGAAAATGCCGGTCAACAAGAAGGAGCCGTGGTTCAATTTCACCAACTTCGTTCTCCCTTGGTCACTATCATGGCTCCCACCAATTGGGGAAATGAATACAGCAACGTAGGGATACTGTACACGCTCATCCCATAGCTTGGCGACTGTCCAGAATATAGTCATGTCCAACGCGCCTTGCCAGCGCCGACTTGAGTTCCCAGCCACTCCTAGTAGTTGTTCGGGCCTCATATGGCCTATCTGACACATGGGTCCTCGGCGCTCATCAAAACAGAATAGACAGCAAATGAACTGTCCGCAGCCACAGTGGATCATAAAAAAGATTTCGGCATTTTGTAGCCTAGACACTAATCTTGATACAGTAAATCACTTTGCGGCGTGTTCAGCGGTGCAGTGACTCGGAAAGGGTGTTTCCTTATGTAATCAGGACTTGCTTTCCCTAGCCACCAATTGTCAATTTGCCTCCCTTTCGACAGGTAAGACAGCCACAATGGCGCCGGGAGCTGAGCCGCTATCCATCGAATCTTTACTACAGAAGCAGAAAGAGGAACGAGAGGCTGCAGCTAGGGTGAGTGCCTCGTCCTGTCGGTGCTCTTTAGCTATCTCATCCCCTTCCTTTCAGCCCAAGTTCTTGTCCAGGGAGGAGCGCGCAAAGATCGCCATTGCTAAGCGAGCTCAAGAAATACATGAAGAGAAAAGAAGGGAAGAGGACAACCGGAAGAACAGGGAACAACTTGAACGTGATGCCGAGACCATTCGAAGGCAGGAGAGAGACAGCAAGTACACGACGAGTGGTAGCTCACGACGTCTGTCCAGCCTTTATTCTCACGTACCATGTCACCTCGTTGATCGACCTTGCAAACAGATGATGACCACCACGATCGCAGCCGCGACGGTCGAGATCGAGGTCGAGGAGCTGGCCGTAGAGATCATCGGGACAGGCGTGCAAATGATGACAGGCGTGCAAATGACGACAGGCGTTCAGGGTACAGCAACGTCCCGACCGAACCACGCGCAGAGCGTGCCAAAGCTCCTGCCGTTCCTTCCGCACCATCGCCGGGAGGTCCCCAGTCCGTTCCGGCGTCCAACTCGTCTACCCCTGGACCAGATGCACCCTTCACCCCGGCGATGACCGAAGAGGACCTCGCTGCGTTGCGGTCGCGATACCTCGGCGTCGACAAGAAGAAACGCAAGATTCGCAAGATGAACGAGCGCAAGTTCGTCTTTGATTGGGACGAGCAGGAGGATACGTTCTCTGCGGACCCCTCCGCCAACATTGGGGTTCAACGGCAAGGGGCACAAGTCATGTTCGGACGTGGGCATATCGCGGGCATGGACGATGGTGGAGGCAGAACTGGCAACAAGTCAGATACTCAACTCGCCGATGCCATGGAGCGGAGAAAGGCCGCAAAGCATGGTTATGATGACCGCCATTGGACCGACAAAGGCTTGGATGAGATGAAGGAGCGTGACTGGCGCATCTTTCGCGAGGACTTCAGCATCGCAGCACGCGGTCTGTTCACTTCTAATAACTCCCTTGTCGTTCGCTCACCCTGGTGTAGGTGGTAATATACCTCATCCATTACGCTCATGGGGCGAGTCGGTCATCCCCAAACAGATTCTCGCTGTCATTGACCAGATCGGGTACAAGGAGCCCTCTCCAATTCAACGTCAGGCCATACCTATAGGGTTACAGAACCGAGATATCATTGGTATCGCAGAAACAGGTGCGACCTTAACCCACGCGCACGTGTGTTAAATATGGCTCTGACGTGATAACAAGGTTCTGGGAAAACGGCAGCTTTCGTTATCCCCATGCTCACGTTTATTTCGAACATGCCTCCATTTACCGAGGAAAATAGGCACTTGGGACCCTATGGACTAGTATTGGCTCCGACGCGTGAGCTCGCGCAGCAAATCGAGTCGGAGGCCAGAAAATTTGCCACGCCACTGGACTTCCGTTGCGTGTCCATCGTCGGCGGAGTATGTTTTTAACTCTTACGTGTGTGTGTCGCATGTGCTCAACGTAATGCAGAGAGCCGTCGAAGAACAACAATTCAATCTTCGCGAAGGAGCAGAAATTATCATTGCCACGCCCGGTCGTTTGAAGGACGTTCTCGAGCGGCACGTCCTTGTGCTATCTCAATGCCGCTACGTCGTCATGGACGAAGCTGACCGCATGGTTCACCTGGGGTTCGAGGCTGACCTGACCTTCATCTTGGACAAGCTGCCTTCGGGGACTATGGAAGGAGAAGACCAGGGTGAGCAAATGGACGTCGACGGCGAAACCATGGTGAAGAAGGGTCGTACGCGAGTGACGACGCTCTTCTCCGCGACGATGCCGCCTCCTGTGGAAAGACTCGCCAAGAAATATCTGAAACGCCCGGCGATCATCACTATCGGTGAAGCAGGCAGAGCCGTTGACACTGTCGAACAGCGTGTCGAGTTCATCATTGGGGAAGAGAAGAAAAAGTACGTGATACGGCTGTGGATGACGACGGGGTTGACTAACGGCCTTCTCTACAGACAACGCCTCGTCGAAATTCTCAACAGTGGGCAGTTCCAGGCTCCCATCATCGTTTTTGTCAACCAGAAAAAGACGGCGGATATGGTCGCGAAAGATCTTTCTCGCGCTGGTGTGCGTAGGGGGTCACTTGATGGCCTTTTGATGACAAACTTGCTGATTGTTTATATGCAGTGGAACGCCGCGACCCTGCATTCGGGCAAAAATCAAGAGCAACGAGAGGCTTCGTTACAGGCGCTCCGCTCCGGTGCCTCCGACGTTTTGGTCGCGACGGACCTCGCGGGTCGTGGTATCGACGTGCAAGATGTTTCCCTTGTCATCAACTTCCAGATGGCCAACACAATCGAGGCCTACGTGCATCGTATAGGTCCGTCACCTCTTCCGCATTCCCACTGTTCGTGAGTGTACTCATGACTGATCCGTCAGGCCGAACTGGGCGTGCGGGTAAACAAGGGATCGCCATCACGTTCTTGACAAACGACGATGACGAAGTAATGTGCGTTGTCTCCGCTTCGTTCCTTTATACATTCCTCTCTCTTCGGAGCTGACGTGTGTTTCCGCCCGGGTAGGTATGACTTGAAGCAAGGTGAGCTTACATAAAAAATTCATTCTGCGGACTTAGGAGTGTTGATGCTGCGGGTCTAACTCCACCACAGAAATATCCAAGAGCCCTGTATCAAAGGTGCCTACGGAACTTGCGCGACACGAGGCCGCCCAGCATAAAGTATCTCGAGAGATGAAACGCAAACGAGACGCCGACGACCAAGGATAGGCCAGCACGAGTGGAGCTCTCGGCGGGCTCTCGGACATTGGACAATCGGCATCACACCCCAGGCCGCGTGCCCATCCACCGCTCACTGCGATGTATTGTGCGCGGGCGTTTCAAACTGAGGGGATGTGCGGCTGGAAGCGTTTTTGTCTGTCCTGGGAGAGCTCGTTTGGGTCGTCCGTGATGTTCCGCTCTCGCGCGCGCGCGCGATTGGCCTTTAGACGTTGTGCTTGGCTGTAGTTGTGTGTGTGTAGCTCGTAGCCGCGAATTGATCCGATTTGCTATGCGAGCATAGCCCGTTTATCTTTATCCGTGCTGCGTGCGTGCTGTGTGCGAGCGCAGTCTTCCCGTGGCTCGATCATTCTTCACTTCACCGACACCATTCCCCTTTCAGTTTCCGAGGCGAACAGATAGATATACGATACATGCACGGATGCAACGCTCGAGACCTTCCCGAAAATGGGCAGACGAAAAGGTGGAGCAAGGGATCTATCTCTTCCGATCATCGTCGTCGTGTCGTGAGCGTTTCAGCTGCGCACTCGACTCGGACCTGTCAGTTCTGCCGCTCGTTGCGAGAGTCGGGAAAGGAGAAGGTGTCTCGTGAGGGGCAACGTGCTAGTTCCTGTGATAACTCCCCTACTCGGGACTTTTGTCCGACTCGGTCTTGAAGAAGTTTTGCTTTCTAATTTCTAATTTATTGCCGTGTGTGCTCGATGCTCTCGATAACGATAACGATTTTGTCGATAATACGGGACGGGCATGGTTAGGCCGCCGGAATCTAAATGCCCAGTAACTGAGTATTTGGTTTGCCTCGTGGTGACCACTACGACGGGGGACAACCATCAAAAGAGAAGAGAAGGTGCAAAACACAGTTGTTCGCAAGGTCTAACAATTGAATCTATATCATCAATCATAAAGATAATAAATCCCCGTCGCAATCATTATGATTGTGGAATCGAAATCGATGGAAATAATTACAGTAAGTCATCGATAAAGTGCGAAAATGATCAGGATGGGGATAATATTCATATGCCGGGTGGGCCGAGTTCATAACTGGCTTGCGACGGGATGCTTTGCTTGGAATGATATCATAAAGTAGATTGATTACAACCCGACGGTCCGACGGAGGCGCTGGCAGAGCGAAGCAGCCCCCGCATTACCAGTGTGCCCCGTGATTGCTCTTGAGATCGGGCGCCGGGTAGTGGGGTCTCATGGAGAGACAGCGGGAAAACAATACGAAGAGAAATGGAGAAAAGGGAGTGCGGGGGAGTGCGTTGGCATCAGAGAGGAGCGATGAGCGGAACAACAAAACTGATGGTTTCCCACGAGAGTCACACGATCTTGGCTGAGTAACGACATCATCATGCTGTGTGGTGTGTGGAAATGGATGCACTGTTGACCCTGTCAAGGGGTTCCACCGCGCTTGAATAATGGTTCGGGATGATGAATGATATGGCAATAACTAGTTCCGTTCACCTCCCGATCCCGACCGAGGCCAAGTATACGTCGTTCAGGAGTTGAGGACAGGCAGCAGAATAGGTGTTGTGGGAGGGGCTTCTTTTCGCCGGTGTTGCGGAACCATCTCCGTTGAGAGCCCCATACTGTAGCCCCACAGGGAGCAAATGAAAGGTGCCGATGCCGATGATGCAAGTGATGGACAGATGGGCTGGATTGGGGGTGTGTTGTCGTGTCGTCTCCTCGTCTGACCTGTCCACGGTGCCCCGAGTGGCTGGTTCCAACCGATCGGTCTGTTGTTGCTGTTGTTTCTTCGCTCGCCAGGCCCACGGGCCGCTTCACCTATGAACCTGTGATGTTTTGCCGCGCGCTCGGCAGCCGTACCATACCACTAATATGCTAAGGCACGTCCCGAGTCATGATTGTCATTGATAGTGGCCTATCAGTTTCGTGCCCGCCCTTTCTTCTGTTCTGTTACGTTCCCCCCTTCGATCCTGTTCTCTCATTCTCGCGCCATTATATCGCAAAAGCTACCCATGTGTACCTGCCCAACTCTGTACCTCGATTTGGGCGGTGGTGGTGACCCTGCGCCACAGCGGTGCCGTGAGCGTGGAATTTCTTATGGGCTGGGCAGCGATAGATGGCGATTTATTATTCGTCGTCTTTCGTTTCGTCCTTTATCTCGTGCGAATCCACTGGCACCCCGTGACACGGAGTTGGGGGGTCGGGGTCTTGGACGCAAGGGGGCAAAGGGGAAAGGAGGAGTGGGGGTTGCAACGGAATCATTTAGATCCGAATCGTGTCGACGTGCCTTTCCTAATCCTTATGGACCCCAGGCTGTTAATAAGTGAGTGTCTATTGCTATTTGCTGGTGCGAGGGTCCCAGATCTACTATTTGCAATTTCATACCTGTCGATCAATAAACATGAGTTTGGCGGTTATCGGGTCTGGATCTATCCCGTTCCTCCCCACTCCACACGGCGGCAGTTGACTTTTTTTCCGCGGGTGGACGATTAGATTAAACAGCATTGGACTGCGCTCACTAGAAGGCCATTTACAAGGATCAGAAGGCTTGGCTGGGCCGCCGTGGGCAGACACGTGGATGATACACTGTACCATCACGCTACTTTGTGCCCGCCAAGGCCTAAAAATTGATTCATGTTAGCGAGGATAAAAATGGATCTTACGGTGACAGGACCCCAAAGATTTTTTGAGTGGCGGCCCAATAGGACGTGCGGGAATACATATGCAGCGACGTACACGCGGTGTAATTACGAAGTGCGCGTGTTGAGTGCAGGAATTCGGTACGGCTAGAAGTATGTAGTCATGTGGGAAAGGTGATTGAAAATGTCCGCAGAGGAATAGAAGGATACCAAGGACTTCTTGGCACAGCAGCTGCCGAACGCTCAAGCTGTGCGGTTGACCAGCGTGGGGCTCTCAGTTGCGCACTGGATCAGGTTACTCGATTTTGACGGCCAAGGACTGGAACTGCTGGGTTTTACGTGGACCTGTAGACTGGCGAGGACTAAAAATAGGGGAAGAGTTACCCACGAAGGCGTTATCATTGGTCGACGATCGAAGCCCCAGGGGAAAATATCCGGTCACGGGTCAAGGGACCTTACCCTGGAAGTCGAATGGCGAAACATCAGGTTCATCAATGGTGGCATGCGAAAGTTTACCTTGGCGCTGTCCGCCGACTCTGGCAATCGTTGGGACTTTCTCGCGAGAAGCTTCTTTTCCTCCTGATTTATTTTTCAATTTTGGGGGGGGGGATCAGACATCGTCCACTGCTTGCTAGGACTGAGGGAGACTAAACAAAGTGGCGTGGGGTCGTGGGGGACAGGACAAATAGTGTGCGAGACTACTGGACAGCGCGTCATTTTCCAAAGATAAGCACGGGTACGGATATAGAAGGGAGGCGTAACGTGATGCCCAGACAAGGTTGACGGTAGTTGCCTGGGCCACTTCTGCAGCCAAGAATATATGACCTGCTAGCCCGTTAGCGAGATTGAAGAGCGCAGCAGACACGGGCGCGATGTATGGCTTGAAGTGAGGTAAGTTGTGTCATGTGGGGAGAGAGCATGGAGATCGGAACGAGAGAGCGTAATTTGGATTTGAAAACCGATTGACCCGAAACCGTTGCGGGCGGACTTGGGCCTTGGCAAGAAGTGGGCGAGCGAGCGTGTTAACGAAAAGAGGCACTGCGCTGAGTGAGACCGAGCTAAGGTCTCGCCTATCCCTTTCTCTCTCTTCCACCAACCACCTCCTTCCTCTCAACACAACCCACCATGTTCTCTGCTCACTTCGCCGAGTCTCTCGCCGTGACCGATAGGCATCCATTCGCATCCTCATCGCCCCCTCATCCCAAACTCCACCAGACCTTAGACGTCCCTTCCCCAGATCAACCCTCATCACCATCAGACAGCGATCCAGCTGCTTCACCCTTCGAACAACCTCCACAATCCTCTACCACAACCCTCCCAAAGTCGGAGCAGGTAATTGACCTTACCTGCCACCATTCTTGCCACACACCATCCTCATCGCCCTTTCTTTTGTTTTCCAGGCTCCTTCAAAACATCCCACTAGGAAATCCTCGTTTATCAAACTCAGAGGTACTCCTACTCAGCCAGGCTCCCCCACAGCAGAGCACCCTACCATGACTTCCAAGCTCGGCTTCACCGTCCGCCGCCGGTCCGACCATCTCCAGTCCAACCCGGTCGTCGCGCCCAACACTCCCGTTGCTACTCCATCTCCAGACGGTTCCCCTCCCCAGCAACATGCGCCTCCTCCTACTGTCAAAGCTCCCAAGCACCCCGGACCGCTTAGTGATCTCAAGCGTTTCTTGAACAACCACATCGTTCATCCCCATCACGATCCACATCACTCGGCCACTGTCCACACACCCCCTCCTGCTACAGTCGCCCAAGGCGATATTTCCATAGACCCCCCCGTAGAGTCCCATGGCCCTTTAGTCGACTCGGTTCCTGTTCCCGAGTCGGAAGGTGCCACCTCGGGAGATGGCGCGCACTCGCCATCCTCAAAGCCATCCACTGAACCCCCAAGTCCCCCTAGATCCCATAACACCTCAGATTGTGCTGCCACTTTAGAGAAGCCCCACAAGGAAAACAAACTTGCGGCGTTTATGCGGAAGGACAAGCATCACCATCATCCGAAGGATGATAAGGCTACCAAATCAACCAAAGATCGGCCAGCGAACCGATCTCCGTCACCCTCTCACTCGTCTCGTGCTGGCCCTTTGCGGTCTCGGTCTCCCGTTTCCGATGGGCATCACTCACAGCATCCTACCTCGCGCAATTCCGGTCACTCTACACCTTCTCGTCCACATGTCATCAATTCCCTGTCCGAGGCTACTCAAGCTCACATTGCCAAAAAGTATGGCAAGTGGGGTCGTGTCTTGGGCTCCGGTGCTGGTGGTACTGTGCGTCTGATCAAGGCCAGCAACAAAAATGGCGGTCATATATTTGCCGTAAAGGAATTTAGGCCTAAGCGCAACGGTGAGTCCGAGAAGGAGTACCAGAAGAAAGTCACCGCAGAGTTTTGCGTCGGCTCTACACTCAAACATCCCAACATCATCGAAACGGTCGATATCGTTTGTGACCATGGCCACTATTATGAGGTGAGTCAGCCCATTAATCTCACTTGCGCCAACGTCTCAATCCTGCCTCGCGCTACATCTCAGGTCATGGAGTATGCACCATACGACCTCTTCAGCGTCGTCATGTCGGGCAAGATGTGTCGCCCAGAGATTTATTGCGTGTTTCGGCAAATCTGCGATGGCGTCGAGTATTTGCACGAAATGGGACTGGCACACCGCGATCTCAAACTCGATAATTGCGTCATGACTACGAATAACGTCGTCAAACTTATCGACTTTGGCACTGCCACCGTCTTCCACTACCCGGGAAAGGCTCACCAGAAGGCGACGGGAGTCGTTGGTTCCGACCCGTATCTAGCTCCAGAAGTCATCACGCAGGAGAACTATGACCCACGTAAGACCGACGTTTGGAGTGTCGCCATCATCTTCATGTGCATGGTCCTCCGCCGTTTCCCGTGGAAGATTCCGGATGCCAAGGCTGACCCTAGTTTCCGTGCATTTGTCAACTCGCACCCCGAGTTGTGTCAGAAGCCGACACCCCGAACTTCTCCATCTCGTGAGAAACTCCGGAATAACACAACTCCCCTCGAAGGTAGTCCCCCACATGAAACACAACCCCCCTCCCCGCGCAAGTCCGCAAGTGTGCCTACCGATTCGAACAACTCCACGTCCCTGGACGGTTCCAGCAGCTCGTCCCAGGACAGTCAATTCAGCAGCAATGCGTCCACCACTTCCGCTTCGAGCGTATTCGAGACGAGCTCTCTTAGAGAGTGTCTTGACGCTGACTTTACGCTCTGTACTCATACTTCCGACGACTCTGGCTGTTCTGATGATCACGCTGATCTTCATGTTCCGTTGACTCAGTTCATGCCGGGGAGTCCTGGTCCTCGCTCCTTCTCCGTTTCGACCCTTCCCGTTCTTCCCCATGGCTACATAGCTCGTGCGGAGAGTGCCTCACAGCTTGATCTTGATCCCTCCGTCCAAATGTTCGCGCGTCCCGGTGGGTCAACCGAGTCTCTCCCGACTTCGCCAACGGTTGGTCCGGCTTATCAGGGTCTTCACACTCCCATCCATATTGGTCGCGCGCAGGGGTCATCCCCAGCAATCGACCTCATCTCAGACGATGTGTCGACACCCACACCGTCGGCGAAGCTTCCTGACGTGGTTTCAAGGGCCGACGGGCCGACAACCCCGGTTACGCTCACACCCCTGTGTGAACCTGATGTCGCTCACTTCTTGGTCAAAGAACCGGAAGAGGGCCTCAAGTGCGAAGACGATGCGAGTGCACAAGATATCTGTGACAAGGAATCTACTCCTACTCCAGTGATGAGAGCGTCCAAACGTCGTCAGCGTGCAGATAGCGCCGCGTCGGTGGCGACCCACAACGGCGGCATCGGCAGCGCAGAATCCATCTTCCTCCTCCTGCCGCGCGAGACGCGGCCAGCCATTCGGCGCATGCTGCACGTCGAGCCCGAGGCGCGGTGCACCCTCACGGATCTTCTCAAGGGCCGCGGCAAGACCTCCGGCCTGCTTTGCGGATGTCACCGCCACTCGGGCGAACGACCGTCGTCTCACGGTATTCACACTCCCCCTGGGCCATGCCAGGACCACGACCTGAGCGCGGATGAGGAGGACGACGGCGATGCGTGGCTCAAGAGTCTCAGGGCGTGCTCTACGCCTGGGATAATGCTCGAGCACACGCACATCAAAGTGACCGTAGAAGAGAAGGCGCACAAACGACGATTCTTTTAGCAGCACAGA
>Ga0307510_10003296_pt1 | contig 18787 bp, 23 predicted proteins | sample 12_EM_MG_FD_207224 | JGI IMG/M metagenome (GOLD analysis project Ga0307510, IMG submission 207224) | Populus trichocarpa ectomycorrhiza microbial communities from riparian zone in the Pacific Northwest, United States - 12_EM | ecosystem: Host-associated > Plants > Roots > Unclassified | place...
TGTTCGCAGGATATATGAGGGGAGACCTTCGGGCACCTTATGCAAGTGGAAGCAGGTGAATCGGACGACGGCGCATAAAGTTACAGACACTTGAAGACAGGCAGTCGGAAGAGTGGGTCAAAGGTAACAGGACGTTTCGCACGAAAGTGAGTCCCCTCGTACCTACAAAGTCGTGTAGAGTATGAAGGCGGTAACTATGCCCAATAAGTGGATCAGGTGAATCCACAGAGGACAAGTTGGTAAAAGATGGAGTCCGAGGGAAAATGCCTATAGGTACAATCCCGAGGACAAGTCGTGTAATGCCGGAAGACAAGAATACAAGATGCAGTTGCATACCGAATCCTCGACGGAACCAACCAAAGAAGAATGGCCATCTTCTGTCCAGCGAGTTAGACTACCTTCGACGAGCACGAGGGCAAAATAATTCGTAACCACTGTTGTCAATGGATAAACGGATGAGCTGACACCTGACGTGGTCTCCACACCATCAGGAATAATGGAAGCGCAGACCGATAAGTTGGCTATGGGAGCAAGAGGTGTGGGAGAGAGTTTTCAGGGTCTACGAGTGTTCGCACTCAGGTGCTGTTCACAGCATTGCCGGCAAGGTACTTAGTTAGTATAGAGTTAGCATGTATACCGCTATTGCTCAGACGCGGAATATAAATATTGAAGCATCTTCGCGGCTATTAGACACAACAAGCACGGAGAAGAGATCTTATCAATATAATAAGTTATTCTACACTTTTATATGGTTACCAATACTTCGACGATCTATATCGAAGCAAATCATTATATCTAGCCTACATTACTCGTGTCTTCTTAACGAGTTCGCCGATATAATCACGATTAAGGTCCTAGCTGTCGGAATACCTCACGCCGAAGCTACCACCTAACAAACGGGCAACTCGAGTTGAGCGAGAACGTCTAACAGCCGAAATAGCTGGAGAATTTAGACGACAAGAAGCACAACAAAAAGAGGATGCCGAGTTGGCAAAAGACCACGATAGGATTCTGAAACGTGAAGTTCTCGAACTAAAAGATAAGGTCAAAAACCAAGACACTACCTGGCAACAAGTCCTCCATGATCATGAGGAACGAGCAGATTAGCTACTAAAGCAACAAAAAGACGAGGCTGCCGCTTAGCAACAAAAGGTTCGTCAAGAAGCAAGAGATCTCCTTGACAAGCAACGATTCGAATTTCAAGCCTTAATACAAACCCTAACTGCAAGAATCAATCTTGCCGAAAACCCTCACTATACAATTTGACCAACGGATGGTGGTAACGGTGACCCCGGACCTTCTAACAGAGGTCAACAAAACCCTTGGATACCACGCGAAGGTATCAACCCTGACAAAGAGTCAGCATCAACCCCACCACAGAATAAAGGAAACGAAGTAGATCGAGGAGGAAACAACCAACCACCACCTCCACCAGGGAATACTGGTGGAGATCCGGACCCAGATGACGATGACGATGATGATAACGACAAAGATGGAGGCGATGCCAGGGGCAGGAGAGGCGGAGGTCCGGCATGCAACGCTCAAAGACCATCGATTCCAAGAGCTACTTCTCCCCATACTAGGGCAATGCTAGAATTTATGCAGAGTCTTAGTATTTCTCAGCGGCCGACAAAAAACACTGCGGAACATCCTTATTTTTTTCAAGGAGAAGATAACCAAGACATAAGAAACTGGTTAACCGCATGTGAAAATTACTTCGATCGCAACCCAACCCAATGGGAGAACCACTCGCATTGCATTGTATTCACCTTAGGAAAGACTAAGGGAAATAAAGTTGCACCTTTTTCGGAGAAATACCGGAAGGGCATGGGGGGTTTAGGTGGTTATACTTAAGACCCTAGCTATTCAACGTGGGAAGGTTTTCGATAAGAAATGATTAAACGATATATTGGTATTGAAGAGGAACGACAAGCCCTAGAAGAAATGGATAAAATTATCTATAAGGGCAGAATTGATACATACCTTTTACTTCTCGAAAACCTCAACATTAAGCCCGGTCTCACAGGACTACCGTGGAGGGTCAAGGTTGAAAGCAAACATCTGCATGATATCCTTCGTCGATTATCCCTCTTCAAGTTCAACGATGATAATCACTGGATAGAAACTTTGCGGGAAGTGAGTAGACAAGAAGAGGAACTTCTCGAGGGTGGAAAATTGTTGAAATCCGTATCAACCCCTGACAACTGCGCACCAAAGCGCAAGCGAGAAGGGTCAGAAAAGGGATTCAACACATAGTTCAAGAAAAAGAATGAACCACGAAAGGATAATCCCTCTCGATGGAAATCTCCATGGTCAATAACCGCGAAACAAACTGGAAATAATTCCAAAGATGAACATACCGACTGGAAGAGAGCTCATGAAGGAATCGCAGAAGATGTGGTTGAGAAACGGGCGAGTGAAAAACAATGTACTCGTTGCACCCTCGGGAACCACACCTGGAGAAAATATCGAAAGCAGATCGTAGTGGCAACTACCTTCATTTATAAGGATAGGGGAAACCCTAAACCTCATCGAAAGCCACGAACTTCAATGCTGGCTAGTCACAACCCTCCACCATCACGTTCAGAGCAAGTCCCTAAGGTTAACCGAGTACATCGAGAAATGCCTACCCAAGTCTGGGAATTATCCGACACAGAAATGGCATAGGTGCACGCGTCGAAAAAATCATTAGAAGGATTTCCTTTCCTAAGTCTATAAGTCCTTATACTGCCTCGCTTAGTGGACAAACTAGGGTGGATGCCACCGTGTCTTTAAGAATGACAAGTACACGGGTAAGTCCTGTCTTAGATTCGAGAAGCAAGCAGGTACCTCTTATTATTAAGACAAGCAGGAAGCCAATACAAGAGAAAAACTTTTCACATGCTTGTCACACCTTGGCATGTTTCGGAAATTCTTGGCAAAGTCTTGGCACTCGTACAAAATTTCTTGCTGCGGATCCTGGACAATCCAACCAATCTGCAGGCACCGCCACCAGGTGGGAAATTAAGGGACTGAGGTACTTTTTTGTCCTCCTGAAGGAGAACAGAGGTTGCCTTCCTAGGAAGGACTTTTGGGGTCACCCGAAGGTGGACTTGTGGTTGCCCCCCTAAGGGGGACTTGTTCATTATCCCGGAGGATGGAGACTGGTTGATGACGCTAGTACAAATTATATTTGTTCTTGCCCTTAACAGGAGTTGAACGCATGACCTTACGGGTAATACTGGAGGAGACATTTCCAGCAAACCACTAGACCATAGCAGACGGTACAGAATTATGATTAGATGATCATGCCTTATACCTCATCTTCGTGTAAGAACGCGTTTATGCAACAACACTTGTTGCTATACATCAACAAACAGATGTCGCCACAACAACCATGTTACATGATAGATAAGTTCCCTTTTATTTTAATTTTTGCATACTTTTGCGTTGGTATTTGGCTCGTTTAGAGGGCTTTATAATTTTGGGAACCCCTCGGCCGGGGGTAAAGACCACTCGTAGTGGGCTGCCCAGACGTATAAGATATTTTAATTTTTATCGTGACAGTTTGTCTGAGGAGACCTCAGTGGTCGAAACAACGCGGGCGTTGTGACAAATACCCGCAATGATACCATACACAGCATGTCTAAACGCGGCAAGCAACAACTACAATTACACCCTAAGCGAACGGATCGACCGGCAGATCCCAGTATACGAGAACCCGAACGCTATAACTGTCCTGACGGACATGCGCACATTTATACCCTCGGCAAACGCTATCGAATTCCAGTTCTATTAGATTCTAGATCGAATATTTTCCTCATCAATGAGCAACTCGTTGAAGACCTACACATCCCGTACCACTCGAGAACTAATGCAGTTCAAATTCAAGGATTCACAGGAGAAACTATCCCTTCTGGTGGAATCAATTTCACGAAACCTCTATTCCTAGAAATAGGAAACAATCAACACCTTTCTCTCGTTTCCTGCGAAATAGCTCCGGCAGGAAAATATGGTATGATAATACCATTCAGATGGTGGCATCAGGAACACCCTATCACTGATATCGCAAACTCAAGAAACTGGTCCTTTGACGATCACAATTGCCAATCGCACTTACTTCCCGAAGACGAGGGAATCCCAGTAGAATGGGATGATGATGGTTTAAATGACCCAAAAGCCGTGGTCATCGGTCGAATAGAAAAGGTTGATGACGAAAAGGTTACCATTATCGACCGGCTACCGGAAAGTTACCATGACTACCTCGACCTATTCTGTCCTTCTACGGCGGAGAAATTAGCACCTCACCGTACCTTCGACCATGCGATTGACCTCAAACCTGATACCCAGCCACCATGGGGTCCAATATACCCCTTATCTCAAAAACAACTTGAGGCGCTACGCAAATACCTCGATGATATGCTCAAACAAGGAAAGATTTCCCCAAGCAAATCACCAGCAGGCGCACCCATCCCTTTCGTTCCAAAACCGGATGGTCGACTAAGGCTTGTTGTTGACTACCGTGGACTAAATAAAGTCACGATTCACAACAAATATCCTATCCCCCTAATGACGGAATTGAGAGATCAAGTCCGTGAGGCTCAAATCTTTACAAAGTTAAACCTGAAAAATGGTTTGTATCTAATAAGGGTTCGTAAAGGGGATGAATAGAAAACAGCTTTTCGAACATGCTACCGGCATTATCAATACCGGGTCATGCCTTTTGGCCTTGTTAATACACCAGCTACCTTTCAAACTATGATGAACGAGATCCTACGGGAATTTCTTGACCAAGGAGTTGGTGAATATATGGACGATATCCTTATCTACTCCAAGACGGTCAAAGAACATATTATACTAGTTCGACAAGTTCTGCAAAGGCTCCGCGAATACAGAATGGCTATTTCCTTAGAGAAAAGCGTGTTTCATGTAAGAAAGGTAGACTTTTTGGGTTATGGTGTGGCAACGGATGGGGTAACAATGAATGAGAAGAAGGTGGAATCTGTGAAGGCTTGGAGAGCTCCAGCCTCGGTTAAGGATGTTCAGATTTTTATCGGGTTTGCCAATTTTTACCGATGATTCACTAAGAACTTCTCGGCTATCTGCGCCCCAATAACCAATCTGTTAAAAGCAGACCCCAAGAAATTCTTTTGGGGAAAAGAACAACAAGAGACTTTCAATGACCTCAAACGCCGCTTCATATCAGCACCAATTCTATGTCATTTCTATCCAGAACTTGACACAGTCGTGGAAACAGATGCCAGCGATTACGCTCTAGGATGCATCTTGTCGCAGTTTCACAGAAAAAGACTTCATCCTGTCACCTTCCATTCCGGAAAGCTTAGCCCAGCTGAGCGCAACTACAACATCCATGACAAAGAGTTATTGGCCATCCTTGTTGCCTTCTTGCGATGGAAACATTACTTGGAAGGAACTGAAAAACCAATAACTGTCTATACTGATCATCAGAACCTACAATATTTCCTTACAACAAAAGCCTGGACGCATGGACAGATTTGATGGGCACAGAAATTGTGTGGCTTTAACTTTAAATTCATCTACCAACCAGGTACCAAAGGAGGCAAGCCCGACGCTTTGAGCAGGCGGCTGGAGTACCACCCTGAAGAGGGAGCTACGCATTGTGAACAACAAATTTTAAAACCTCAGCACTTCGGAAAATTCCAAATCGCCGTCGTATGGGGCAAAGATTCTGAACAGCTCCAACAGGAATTGCCTTATGTGGAAGAGGAAATAGGTATTCAGAACCAAAGGCTTGATGAGAAAGCACGAATCCCAACCAAAGGATCAAAGCTTGCAGCAGGACACGACCTCTACAGCATCCAAGATATACTTATCCCAGCCAGCACCCGAGCGCTAGTGAAAATCAGCTTAGCTGTCGCAGTACCAGAAGGAACCTACGGTTGCTTAGCTCCCAGGAGTGGCCTAGCAACCAAAGGTATCACGGTAGATGCGGGAGTTATTGATGCAGATTACAGAGGGAAAGTTAAAGTTCTACTCGTGCATCATGGGAAGTTTGATTACGAGGTTAAGATAGAAGAACGCATAGCGCAGTTGGTCGTGGAAAGAATTGATAATCAGGATTGGATGGAGGTTGATGGATTGGAAGAGACAGAGAGAGCGGCAAAGTGTTTCGGCAGCACCGGAACAGGGCTGGAGTTGAAAGCAACCCAACCAACGATATGCTTCCTTCAAGCAGATGGCAACCATGAATTCTACGATTCCTCCGATATTAACCAACACCCTACCCTCCGCAAAGGGCAAGTGGTATTATCAAATACCATTATCGCCAAGGCAAATCTGAAAGGATTTGAAGCGGACTTTCTGGCTAAAGTTCGCGAAATGGCAGAGGAAGATCTAGGTTGGATGCAACGAAAGGAAGAGTTGGAATCCTTAAAAGAAAAGGGGAAGGAATTGCCTAAGCAATGGTCGATAACCGATGGCCTCTTCTACTTGGCATTTTCATAAGTATCCAGATGCCGTCGATTAGCTTAGCGCCAAGAAATCAGGGGTGGTAGGTGGACACGCGCAGCTGTCCTGTTGGGAAACTATTATCGATACAATACCATAGTCTGTGGAACCGGTTGCTGTTATGACACGTGCTATTATCAAGCGAGGTAAGATACACATACTAAAAGGCAGAAGGAAGGTATGCTAACTGGGAGTGAACCTTTTCATTTAGGAAAGCAGATAACACCCCGACGGCGGGCTGTAATAATCGCCTTTCCGAGTCTGGAGCAGCCAATGCCCTTTCACAAAATCAAAGAAATTACCGGTGTCACTGCTTCGACGGCCAATGACATTTGGCGCCATGCGGTGAAGCATGCACGACAAGCACGAGTGACCAGTGATGAGTCCAATAATCACCCACTCTCGCTTCAAGAGCTCATTACAAGCTCCGCTCTTGACGCCAATCCTCGCTCTGGACGCCCACGACTTTTGGATACAGAGGATAAAGACAAACTGATCGGGTTTGTACAAAAAACTTTGAAACACGGAGAATGACGCTGAAAGATCTCCGCCGAGAGGCAGGATATACCCATGTCAGCGATACTACCATTTATTGTGCCCTTTTGGAGCGGGGAATCCGGGCCTACCATGAAGAATTCAAAATTATTTTGAAGGAAGAAAATAAAAAAACAAGACTTGTAGGTTTATCTCTAAACTAATGCCTACTACACCATGGCAAGTCTCCGGCTAGCGAGCTATCTGCAAGTTTAGGCAAAGCGGTTGGCCGAACCTGAGTCCGGATTTAAATAGTGGTCAGTATTTGGATAGATGGCTCGCTATGCTGGGCACTGGCTATGATGTGGTAAATGTTATTACCTATATGATTGCTGATTGCTTGTAGGGGTATTGTGAAACGAGGGAATACTGGCTACGTAGTCGGGAGTAGGCCAATATTGCCTTTACAGATGAGATGTCTGTAGAGGTAGGAGCTACATTTAGGACAAATTTGGTTTGGCGTGAGAAGAGGGAACAATGGCACGAGGATTGTGTAGGAACAAAAATAAAACGAGGAACATCCGTGATGTGCTGGGGGATAATAAGCTCGAATTGGAAAGGGCCGTTCCATGTTTGGCCTGCTGAGACTAAGGAAGAAAAAGACCAGGCCAGGAAAGAAATTGCGGAATGGAATTCAAAATCTGGCGAGGAGGAGGAAGGGCTAAATAGGGAATGGAGGACAAGCGAGGAGTTTAGGCTCTTAAAAGAGGGGGAACTAAAGGCAGCAAGAGAGCTACGTGCTGCAGCACTAGATCGGGGAGGAGAAAAAATAAGAACCACGCAGTCCTGGCGTGGAAAAACATACAAAATTAAAAAACTGAAGGGAAAGAATGCCAAAGGCGTAGACTCTTGGAGATACGTTACCAGTCTCTGCCGCCCTCTCCTTTGGCCAACTTGCAGGGAGAGATTAGCTCTCAATCCTGGGTTTCTCCTAATGGAGGACAACCCTCCATCGCATAACTCAGACTTCACGAACTTGAAACGGAGGAAGGAAGGAGTACAAAAGATTACCTGGCCCGCCAACTCCCCCGACTTTAACCCTATCGAACACATGTGGCGACTAATGAAGATGCGCATTCTCCGCCACCGTGGGTCAGAAAGAATCCAAACAACGGCAGAAATGAAAATTGTACTGGAGGAAGAATGGTTAAAGATTACGATAGAGGAGATTAATCATGAGATCGTGAAGGTTCCTGATATCATGGTACGATGTATAGCCAAAAAAGGTGGGAATAATTTTCAAGCTTGATGCTTCTCCTTCTTCTCTTTTCTCTTTTGGTTTCCTATTGCTGGCTTCTTACTCTCCTGTAATGTTTAATTTTAATCAATTGTATTATCAACTCTCATATTGCATGCCCGCTCAGCACCCCCGGTGGCTGGGCCTTAGCGCCAAGCTAATCGACGGCATCCGGATACTTATGAAAATGCCAAGTACTACAAAGACCGCCTATTTATCCCCGCAGATGAGGACCTCCAAACACTTATCGCTAAGGGATGTCATGACTTCCAAGTTGCAGGTCACTTCGGACAAGAGAAAACTCTTGAAATTATCACACGGATTTCTACTGGAAGAAATTAACCGACTGGGTAAACGATTACGTTCGTTCCTGCACCGCCTGTCAACAAGCGAAAGCTCCGCGACATGCAAGATTTGGGTTACTTAATTCCCTACAAGTACCCTATGCTGCGTGGGCTTCAACTTCGGTAGACTTCATCACACCGCTACCCAAATCAGCAGGATACACCCAGATCATGGTTGTGGTAGACCGTTTCACAAAAATGGCTCACTTTATCAGATTAGAAGAAAAAGAGACCGCAAGAGATGTGGCAGAATCCTTCCTTAAGGAAGTATGGAAACTTCATGGATTACCTTCAGAAAATATTTCTGATATGGATGGGAAGTTTGCTGGAGAATTTTGGGAATCATTGTGCAAAAAGCTCGGCATGAAACGAAAAATGTCAACTGCGTACCACCCTCAATCTGATGGACAAACGGAACGAGTCAACCAAGTGCTGGGAGGGTACCTCCGTATATTTGTCAATTACGATCAGGATGACTGGTATCATCTCCTACCCTTAGCCGAGTTCACTTATAACAACTCAGTAACCAATGCTCACAATATGACCCCTCTCTTCGCAAACTATAGCTATCATCCTCAAACTGAATGGCTGAAGGAACGTGAAGTGCGAAATCCAGGAGCATCCCTTTACGCGCACTGGATGCAAACGATATAACAACAAGCGAAACAGTCTCTAGAAAAGACCAGGGAACCCATGGGACGTTATTACGACCGGAAGGCTAAGCAACAACCTGACTTCAAATTAGGTGATATGGGTATACTTAACGCCAAGAATATCCTCACTAAACGCCTATCCAAGAAATTAGCGCCTAAGCTATATGGCCCCTTCAAAATCTTGGAACAACGAGGAGACCTCGTGTACAAACTCGAATTATCGGAATGGGGGAAAATCCACCAGGTATTTCATGTATCGCTACTCGAGCCCTATTGAACATCTATTCGACCAGCCCAAGAACAACCACCTACGGAACCTGAAGAGATCGATAGTGATCTTGGATGGGAGGTGGAAAACAGTCATTAAGAGTGAAATAATCTCTTATGATCGCAGAGTCCGTGGCAGGCCCAGGAACTTCGAAGAACTCCGCTACTTCATGAAGTGGAGAGGGTGTTCAGAAGATGAGAACACCTGGGAACCACCTGAGCACTTAGAACGAGCACAGGAATTGGTAGAAGATTTTCATAGAGAAAATCCAGACATGCCAAGATTGGACTAAGTAGTATTACATGGAAAGGTTTTCCTCCCGTGGCCAAGCAAACGCGGAAGGTTTTTTACCCTACCTTGTAGAGTACTAAATGGATTTAATGTTTATTATGTATTACTTCGCATGTATTATTATATAAGGGATTCAAGGACAAACCCTTATAAGGAGGGAGCTAATATTACCCGAGCAGGAATAGCTTACCTAATAATTAAGAGCGAGGGATAGGGCTCAATAGGATAACTATATATCCGAACCTATGCTCCCGAAGTTATAAGCTTCCTAGAGGCATCTGGAAGATAACTCGGACCACAGGATGAGACCACGTTTCAAGATATGTTTAGCTGATTGGAACAATGTTTGAGAACACTACTCCTCTTACTCTAGTCGCATATGCATATTGCTGCATAATGCTTTGATAGCTAGATATCGGAACTGATCACTCCATATTCCATATTAATATTGGTATGTAGGCATTTGGACCGCATATTCATACATAGTGTATCATGACGAAGAGATTGAAGACTGTCTACTGGTGGAGTAGAGACACCCTCAGATGAAATAGCAGTTCGGGAGATTCTCTGAGTTGAGCTGGGCAAGTTTTCAGGGTCAAAAAGTGTTCGCACTTTGTTCTGACGAACTGAATTGTTAAGAAGATACTTCTTAACTAAAGAAGTCGAAGTAGCATGAACATTAGTATAAATAGTAGGTCTCTCCCCCAGTGGTTGTAGAATCATCAAGCAATGGAGAAGAGACCTTAACAATATAACAAGTTAGCGAGTTATATTTAACTCTTTGATATTTGACTACTCTTAATTACTTTACCTTTACCAAACAATTATCAACGAGCCTTCCTGACTATTAATCCGTTGTCGCAAATATCCTTGGCCTAGTTAGCCCGGTATCCTACCGTGTTAGCTACCCCATAACAGTCTTCCATTTATACTAATGTTCAAGCTACTTCAACTTCCTTAGTTAACAAGTATCTTCTTAACAATTTAGTTCGTCAGAACAAAGTGCGAACATCGTTTGACCCTGAAATCTTGCCCAGCTCAACTCCGAGAATCTCCCGAACTGCTATTTCATTTAAGGGTGTCCCCACTCCACCAGTAGACAGGCTTCAATCTCTTCGTCAGATAGACTATATATGAATATGCAGTCCAAATGCCTACATACCAATAGTAATATGAAATATAGAGTGATCAGTTCCAATATCCAGCTATCAAAGCATTATACAGCAATATGCATATGCAACTAGAAAATGAGAGGAGTAGTGTTCTCTAAAAATCGTTCCAATCAGTTAAAAATATCTTGAAACATGCTCTCATCCAGTAGTTCGAGTGGTCTCCCAGATGCTTCTTAGAAAGCTCATAACTTTGGGAGCATATAGTCACTCGACAGAAGTGTTCGTGATTGTCTCATATTAGTCATGCCTCGCCAAAGAATACTCCAGTACTCGAGTACTCAGCTCTCAATGGGAGTAACCAGACAACGATCGTGACACTGCAACCGTGTTCTTTTGTGTGATACCCGAGTATTCCATAACCAAATCTTCAAGTTCCTATTGCTCTTTTAATTCCTACTATGGTCAATCGATCAGGCGGTGCTAAATATCCACCCAAAAAAAACCCCCGAAAACTGCACGGTACAAAATGATAAATGCAGAGAAGGGCAGATCCTCGCATTTTTCCACTATTTGGGCAGCATTGCTCAGGTAGCATCTCTGGTTGGCCGGCCCTGGTCAACAATTAAGAGCTTCCTCATACGAGCTTGTGAGAGAATGACAGTGGATAATCTTCCTCGCCCAGTCGCGCTCCAGTCCTAAGCCGGCAACAGCGTCGCACAATCATCTGACCTGCCAAATCCAATTGCCAAATGACCAGAACTGATTTCCGGGATAGATATGGACTGCGGGTTTCATGTGCTACCGGTAACCACACCAGCGTGATAGGTCATACTTTATGCTAATATTTGTTATAGTAGACAGAGTTCTCAGAGAGGCCAATATGAAGAAATGGATAGCAAAATCCAGACCCCAGCTCAAGTCTCAGCATGTTACTAAAAGACTCAATTGGGCACTTGCTCATAGAGATTGGACTTGTGAGGATTTTGAAGGAGTCATTTGGAGTGATGAGTACAGTGTGGAAAAATCCAAAGATCCAAGGCAGCAATGGGTGTTTAGAGAGCCTGGAGAAAAATGTTTGAATGATTGTGTGCATCCAAAGGAAAAAAATAAGGGAATATCCTTAATGGTTTGAGGGTGCTTTTGGGGTAAGAAAAAAGGACCTTTGGTTCGTATTACTCAAGGTAATATTACCAAAACCAGATATACTAGACTTTTGAGAAGACACTTGATTCCTGTTATTCACCAAATATTAGCTTGTGGTATTCATGATTTTCTTTTTCAGCAAGACAATACACCTGTTCACAAAGCCTATAGTGTCATGGATTGGCTAGAGGCCAATAATATTGATGTATTTGAGCACCCCCCTTATTCCCCTGATTTGAATCCAATTAAGCATGTATGGGTAGAGCTTAAGAAGAGGTTGCATCAACAGTACCCAAGAATTGGAGATACTGTAGGAGGAAAACAGGCTGTTAAGAAGAGGCTAGCACAGGTGCTTCCTCTGGTATGGGAGCCAATTCCTGAGGAGTTTTTTGAAAAGCTTTGGAAGTCAATGCCTAATAGAGTGGCTGCAGTTTTGGAAGCAAGGTGAGGGTATACCAAATATTAGGTGTTTGTTTTAACCTTTCTTATTATTAAATTATTTTTATTTCTTTCAATTCTTTTATTATCTACACTTGTCGATCAGTGTTCTTTAATTGTTAAAGGTAGAGGGTTGATTGTGAACGGATGTTCGTTGATTGTGGACAAATGATCGTTGTGCGGGCAAGTTGCAACCGTAACTGGAAGCCCCACTACCCCACTTATCGAATTGCGCAACCGCAATTAAACATGTCTCAGATTACGAAGACTTCTGTCGAGTGACTGTATGTTCGGATATATGGTCATCCTATCAAGCCATATATCTTGCTCTCAAACTTTTGGTAAGCTATTCCCGCTAGGGTAATAGCAAAGGCCAGACAAGGCCTCTTTTTCTGTGCATCATGAAAAGGTTTTTTCCTTGCTATATGACGTGCATAGCCTTCCATTGTGAAGGCCTTCCTCCGAGTCCTTTCTGAAGCCTGAATATCATAGAGCTTCGCAATGTCTGTAAAAGGAAGGCGGCAATTCGTAACGGTTTGTATGGCAGGTTGAAAGAGCTGCTCACAAGTTAAAGTATCGATTGTGAACGGGCAACCTTGTTTTTTGGTGTTGCCAGCAATTGGCTTATATTGAATATAGAGCTGAGACTTAGATTGAACTCCTCTGCAATTTTGCCATATGTCCAGCCTGCCTTTTCCCGAAGAGTCTGAACAAAGTACCTCTTCTTATAGGAAGCATCCAAACCTCTACCCGGAATGGCTATCCCTCATATTAGCTACTAACCCTCTGGGAAATATAGTGTTCACTCACCTTCTTAGTATGCGATAGAGGGTAAGTAGCCTAAATTTATTTTGTTCACTATTTTCACTGACAATCACGGGTGATTGGTAAAAAACACTTCCTGCTTGGAACATTCTGTTACTACAAACTTGCTAATATACCAGTTTATGCACTGACATCTTGGCCTTTTCCCCTTGAACTGAAATCACCGCTGTGTTCAAATACATAAAACTTGTTTAAAAAAACTTTTTCCATTTTGGGTACTTAAGCTACTCCAAAGCGTGACCGTAAACAAGCTACCAAATCTGCCCATCATCAAACCCCATTCCACCGTTTATTTAATCAAACTCATCAACCCATTCTCCCGAGCGGTATGGTTCTGGAAGACTAGAGGTAGACTGAGTTTTCACATAAAATCCGTGACAATTTTGGGGGTAATGGCAACCGTAATGCTTGGCATTTGTCTTGGCACTACAGGTTAAAGATACCAAATCATTTTTCTAGCCTGTTAAATATAAAGTTTTTGAAATATGAATTAAGATGAATAAAGCCCGAGAGATATTAAAATAAAGCTTGTATCATAGTTACAATTACCAGAGGGCCTACTGAGAGGGAGATAAGAATCACATAGACTATAGAAGGGAAGAAAGCATTTAAGAAACATAATATTAAGACTTAAGAATGCGCTGGTGTAGGAAGAATAACAGGTAAAAACATGTTATGCCAAGACAAATCCCAAGCATTACGGTTGCCGATACCCCCAAAATTGTCACGGATTTTATGTGAAAACTCAGTCTACTTCTCGTCTTCCGGAACATACAATCACAGTAGTTATACATCAACTTGTATACCTGACCATCAACCCAAACCCATATTTTCCACAATCAAATACCCTACTAGCTCACCTAACAGGTGAGATGGACCTGTACCTTCTGCTCGCCTATAACCTCATCTAACCAACAACACAAATAAAACCCAAAATAAAACCAAAATCCTCCCATCCCTCATCTTGCTCCCACCCTCAAATAATACCGCCTTTTAAGATACACGCAAGCCCACAGGCTCTTTATGTGAGCCTTCAGTAACTCCAGTTTCTGGCCGCTGCAAATCCCCAGCCCCTCCTGACCCTGGTCAATACTCAACAATACGGCCCATATCTCCCACCTCTTCCACTTGGCGAATGGGCACTACCCCCTCTGGTATAGTAGGAATCACCTATGATCCTATTGCTCATTCTCAACAAACTCCTATCAACAAACCTGTATCTCCTCTGCATAATCTGGTCAATGCCTGGCCCAGTCCCACCCTGCCTTCCAGGTATAGCCAGCACCACTCGTGCTATCCCTGCTCTGTAAAAATTAAACCTCAGCCCTGATGGAGCCCCTCCTTTTGGTCCCAATGCAACAACAACCTCCATACCCCCATCACCAAGCTCATACTCATCTGCCTCACTCGCCCCATCTACTGTTCTTCTTTTACCCACTGACACCGTCAGATCAATCACTAATGGACCACCCTGCTCACACACAACCTGCACCACTACTGACTCAATTACTGCCAGCTTTGCCATATGCACCACCCAAACATCCTCCTCACCCTCTGCCACAATCATGTTACTCATCCGTTTCAATGGCTTAGCCACTGCTTGTGGCTCATGTTCCTTACCCCCCATGGGAGAAGCCATCTTAGAACATGTAGCCTCCTTCTCTTTTTCTCTCCCTTCCACCTCTTTTTGCAACTTATGATTCCTCTTTGTCAAGGCAGAAACATGATGTTGCGACTTGGATACTTTTTTCTCCAAGTCCATAATTCTTTGTAAAGCGGCTCAGGCCGCTAAACGTGCCCTTTCAACCTCGGTTGCTGAAAACATTGAACCTCGCTTAAACATCTTAACCTGTACTGGGTAGTTCTAGTAAGATGAGAAACTAAAAATAATAGATGGAAGAAATAAATCTATCTTCCAGTGAGGAATTAGAGTAAGAGTAGGATGCTCTCAAACTCCAAACTTGAAGCCAACGTGGGATGGGGTCCAAGGAACGCTATTGGCCGAAAACCGAAATATGATTGATCACACGAAGTTGCAATTTCAATCGCTGTGGTTGTAACAGACACGGTGTTGTGTTCGGATCCTTGTTGCCTGATACTTCTAGCTGTCCAAGACTTTTAGGTTAACAGAAAATAACCTGTTTTCGTGCCACCTAGGTCTCCTTGCGCAAACTCTCTGGTCCCGATTGATTGGCTCGTAGGCCAGGTTTACTGAGGTCCGACCAATTAGCAGCGAATTGTATATTTGCTGGGGTTGTATTTTTTCCTGTTCCGCTATTGTATGGCATACCGTAAGAACTCGAATAGATGGACCCGAGGCAAAGACGTCCGAAATTCCCTCTCCTGGATAGGGGGGCGAGCCCACAGCGAAAACTGACCCCCTCTGCCCCTGCTTGAGACAATAAAAATAAAAAAGAGCCAGGCCTTACCAGCAAAGGCAACTCCACCGTCCTAGCCTCGGGTCCAATTCGAGTTCTTATGGTATTCATCCTTGAGTTTGGGTGTCAACCAAACATGCTATTCAAGAATTAAATAGCGTTTCGCAGCAAACCTCTTTAATCGTGGCCGAAATCACGGTTCGAAGTGTCAACCGGACGCACCCTAAACCTTGTGAATCTCCCTTTAGGAGTTATTTGCCTGTGGGTTGACTTTGTATTATGACTATCACTCACAATGTTTGTCACCATAGTTTTTTTTTTTGTTGGTTTTTGTTCCTGCATCAACCCATGAGTGAGTGGAGGTTGAACGAATTGTGGCTTGGGCTGACTGTATTTTTCCACCACCTTGGCCTTCCAGTGCAAACTCTCTATTATAATACAACTACTCTACAATACACACGACAATAACTGGAAGAAAAAGAACACGCTACACTAGTCCCAACCACCGCCAGGCTCTTTATTTAATTTTGTTCTCTTTCTTTCAACCCCAACAATCGAAGGAAAGCAAAAATCAGACGGAAGCTATTACGAGAAACACGAAAAAGGCAAGGCGAGGGAAATGGTCGGGGTGGGAAAGTACCAAAAGAAGCAAGAATGAAGCCCATCGAAGAAAGAAACTCCAAACACCCCCGCACTCGCAACTATCAATAAAGCACGCCGGGCCTGAGCAACTCAAATATAGGTGACCTTCATTCCCATTCCCACGGTACGTGTAGTCTTGACCCAAGCCAGGATTAATAGCCTCCTAACCCTCTCCCTAACCCGACGCTTGCTGGTCATCCAGACTACCATGGCCAACATGATGACTGTTCGCAGCAGCGTGAACCTACCGTGAGCTGTGTACATTTGTGACTGTAATCTGTTGAGGAGGGCGGTGGTAGTTGAGAATAGCGACGCGGTGCTCTTGTTCTTGGAGCCGCCCCGTGCGCCGATCGCTCCGGTAGGATCTTCGCCTCTCGCCCTTGCTTGTTTCTTCATTATCTTCTCTTCTGTGGGGCTATCCCCACGGACACTCCCAGCTTTGCTCCGCTTTATTCGACCTTGGACACTTTGCCTTCGGGGTGTTGGGCGGGCGCTTGATGGGGAAGGTTCCTGCCTCTGACGCTCTTGCTCGGCCTGCTTTTCTTTTTGCCATTCGGCTTCCTTTCGTGCCTCCAATTCCTGACTGTACCGTTCAGCCTCTTCCTTGTCTTTCTGAAGGGCATCGAGAGTCGCTTGGAAAGCCTATAGCAGATCAGCACGAATGATATGCCGGGGGTGGTGGAGGAGGCCAGTCGTACATCTTTCTGCTCTTCATCCAGATCAGGGCTCATCTGGGTGAACTCCCTCGCGTATTCCCAGTCGCCCACACGGGGAAGAACATGCAGGATATAAAGTTCCATGAGCTTGACCCGTTGCGATACCGCTTTCGGATCATCATCGGACCCAAGCAGGCTAGGCGCGGCGGATAGATATGCCTCAATCTTCTTCTGAGTGACGGTTTGATCTTGCGAATGTGCTAGCAGCAACATCACGCTTGGAGCACTGTTAGTACTGGTTGCCGTGCAAATAACATTGAGAGTAAGTTTCGCGGGGCAAAACCTACAGCGTATTGACAATATCCCCGTCGAGTCTCCCCTCTTCGCCATAAGTTTGGATCGCTTCATTCCATATCGCGCCACTTCTAACTCTAGAGACAATCCTTCGCCATTCTTGGGCGCCCCAGACTCTCTTGCCTTCCTCTGGGCCCATTTTAGTTGTGGCGTCTAGAATAGCAAAATACAAACTCCATACTTTGATTCTGAGGGTACGAGAGCACCTGGCACTCGGAGAAACAGAGTCCGCAATGATAGGCTGTAGAGCCATCAAAGCGTCTGGTAGTCGCCGTGTCAGGAAGAGACTTGTTGCAGCCCGGTAGACTCGCGAGACAGTTGCAGGAGAGATCACCGGCTCGGGGGTCGGTTCGGGAACATTGGGGACCATACGTGGCTGCTGGTGCAGATGGTGACCGCTCATTCTGTTGTCGTCGTTGATGGTCGAGCGGGGGGGCGGTGGGTAGGGGATAACTCGGAGCATTGCAGAATACTGTGGTACCGGTAGAGGAAGGAGAATTTGGTGAGCAAGCAGGGACCCAAGGGGTGATTTATTCCCGTCGCGCGGGCAGGTTTAGAAGCGAGCTGGGGGAGTGATGAAAGCCGAGGGGAAATAGATGGGGCGAGAAAGCACTTGTAACAGGACAAGAGCCGAAGGGGGGGAGGGGAGAATGTGAGAGGCTAGGAATATCTATGGAAGGATAAAGAGAATAATTCGTGGAGGGCGGAGGGGTCAAAGGGCGGAGAGAGAGAAGAATATCTGGGTAGGTAAAAGAGTGTACCGACACTCACTTAAAAGGTGAAGTTGATTTGGGCCTCAGAGCGGACAGGATGTACAGGATGGGCAAGCTGATTGGAGAATGAAATGTTGCGAATGTTAGTGTTGGGTACATGTGGGTAGAGGAAGGAAGCCCAGAGGCGGGAGATGGAAGAGATTCGAGCATAGGAGAGCAGCAACCGGATGAGTGCTGGGTGTCCAATCTTCCACCCTCTCACCCTCGGTAACTTATTTTTTAAGGTGAAACGAGCCACAACCCCAACCTTGCAAGTCCCGCCACTAAACCAGCGCGAAGGGATCAAGGAAGCTTGGCTGAGAGGGAGTGCCTAACTGCTAGATGAAAGGAACAGTACGGTAATACAGTAGCATAATAAAAAAAGCAACGATCTTGGGAACAATAGAAAAGAGCCGCCGAAGGTTCTGCGTAGTGTTCATGCAGTTCAAGAAGGGGAGTCGGCATTGAGAAAGGGTATCTATCATATTACATATTGCGATGCAAATTTCATTTCCTATTTGATTGCCAAGATTTGTATATCTATTTTATGTTTTAATCATATAATTATGTAACGACCCTACAGATAGGTAGCTACAGTGGACTAGACTCAAGCCCGTATGGCATACCAAGTGGTAACCATATTGAGGATAGGCCAGTATACTTAGTATACTACCGGTAGACATGAGTTGGTA
>Ga0307510_10003297_pt1 | contig 18783 bp, 16 predicted proteins | sample 12_EM_MG_FD_207224 | JGI IMG/M metagenome (GOLD analysis project Ga0307510, IMG submission 207224) | Populus trichocarpa ectomycorrhiza microbial communities from riparian zone in the Pacific Northwest, United States - 12_EM | ecosystem: Host-associated > Plants > Roots > Unclassified | place...
GCGGAGGTGAAGAGATAGTCGAGCTGCTTCTGGACCGGGGAGTGGTTGATCCCGAATCGCGAGATAATGACGGCCGAACACCGCTGTCTCATGCGGCCGGCGCATATCAGGGCGATGGGGTAGTCAAGCTGCTTCTAGAACGAGAGGGGGTTAATCCTGAATCGCGAGATAATTCAGGCCGAACACCGCTCTCCTACGCGGCCGACTGTGGGAGTCAGGGGGGGGCCAAGCTGCTTCTACAATGGGGAGAAGTTGATCCCGAATCGCGAGATCATGACGGCCAAACACCGCTGGCCTATGCGGTCCGCACATATCGGGGTGCGGGAGTAGCCAAACTGCTTTTGGAACGAGAGGAGGTTAATCCAGAATCGGGAGATAATGCTGGCAGCACACCATCCTACGCGGCCGAATGGAGGAGTAAAGGGATATTCAAGCTGCTTCTTTTTCTTCTTCCACTCATCATCATTATTATTATCGAGATTTTGCACTGGCTGCACGCACTCCGCGGGAGCGAATTATAAACCAAGTGCAAGATGGAAAAAGCGCGAGGTTTTGTAGGTGTTGCTGCACGCACTTCAATTTATTCTCAATTTCTTGGCAAGCATGATTATTCTCCATTATAGTGAAAGATTGTTTGATGTATTTTTTAATTTTATTTTTTTAAAACACTTTTTCTATTTCGAGTTTTTGACTATCTAAAGTACTCGAATACATTGTTTGGTGTATTTGAGTGAGGTTTCGGTTATGACATTGAAATCCTCCAATCATATCATATGTTTACCCCCCAAATTCAAGGTGAAGTGCGTGCAGACTCCAGAATGACACAACGCCGGAGATAATGAATAGCACATTGAAAGTGGATATCCTGAGGAGCATTCCAGAGACCAGCTCAGAAACGTATGTAGAAGAGGGGGGCGGTAGGGAAGTTACTTGAAGGCACACCCTGACTTATTTGAGGTCGATGAATAATGGGGTTGGGTTGGGGACACATATGATGCTTTAGGGGGTGCATATGGTGCATCATTGGGGCGGATAAAGGCTCAGGACCGGGAAGGGGCGAAGCTCGCGCTGGCCACCCTTATGTGGGTCTGCTCTTCGGAACGTCCGTTACATGTGGATGAGCTCTGTCACGCGTTGGCTGTGGAGATAGGATCACAGGAATTCGATCCTGATAATGTTCCTTTGATAGCCACGTTACTAAGCTGCTGTCAAGGCCTGATCACGGTGGACCAGAACGCGTCGACTGTGCGACTAATTCACTATACTCTCCGGGAATACCTTTCCACTCATTCAGACCTATTTCCCATGGCCCATTCCACAATTGCGGAAACTTGCTTAACCTATTTGAATTCACAGCAGGCCGGGAAGCTCGCGTCCCACCCCTCTCAGGTGACCGAAGCATAGCCTTTCTTAAATATTCTTCGAGACATTGGGGAACTCGCGCCAAAAGAGAATTTTCTGATCGCACGATGTCGCTCGCACTGAAAATCTTGAGTCGGTATGAAGATCACATATCCGCTACGTCTCTTTTGCGGCAATCCCGGGATGGCTATGATTTTGTTGGTTCCTCGCTCTTTTCTGGGCTGCACTGTGCATCTTTCTTTGGGATTGTCAAATTAGCGACTTAATTGATGGACAGAGGAGTTTATGAGATTAATCAATGAGATCGCACAGGTGCTACGCCACTCTCATGGGCGGCAGAGAATGGGCACAACGAAACGGTTGGACTACTCTTGGAGCAAGAAAATGTTGACTTTGATATTCGTAACAAAAGCGGTAGAGCTCTACTGCAGCTTGCTGCTAGTAACGGACATGAGGACGTGGTAAAGTTGCTTCTAGACCAAGAAAACTTGGACATCAATAGCCATGATGCGAAATGTATGACGTCACTTGCGCGTGCTTCTTCGGGTGGGCACGATGCAGTGGTGAAGCTTCTAGAACGGGAAGATATTATTCTAGACCAGCCGGATAGTACCGGTGGAACAGCTCTCAAGGGTGCTGTCGCATTCGGAACGGAGGAGGTGGTTAGGTTACTACTAGAACGAGAAGGTGTCGACCCTAATCATTCAGATAACGATGGCGGTACCCCACTTTTCTATGCTGCCGGATTTGGACGGGAAGGAGGGGTGAAGCTATTACTGCAGCGTAATGTTAGCCTCAACAAGCCTGAGAAGGAAGGGAGAACACCATTGTGGTTTGCTACTGCAGCTGGACGAGAAGGGATAGTGAGACTGCTACTCGAACAGGAAGGTGTTGACACCGATTGCAAAACTAAAAAAAGTCAAACACCGCTACAGGTTGCTGCCCAGGATGGGCATGAGGGGATGGTGAAATTGCTCTTGGGGCGCGAGGATGTCAACCCGAACTACCAAGGTAACAGTTGTCGGACACCACGGTTGTCGGCTGCCGGGGCTAGGCAGGCGGGAGTGGTAAAAATACTTCTGGAACGAGAAGATATTGATCCCAATTGCCCGGATGACGAGGGTAAGGCTCCGCTCACATGGGCTGCTTCAAACGGAGATGAGGAATCGGTGGGATTGCTACTCCAGCGAAATGATGTCAACCCTGACTGGCTGTCCAAAACAGGCGAAACACCACTACACTTCGCCGCCGTGGGAGGACACGAAGAGTCGTAAAGCTTTTACTGGAACGGAAAGATGTTGACCCCAATCGACTAGATTACCGGGATCGGTGGTCGCTTGGGTGTGCCCTGCAAATGGACATAAGGGGGTGGTGAGGTCGCTACTGGGATGCGAAGATATTGACCCCCATTACTCAAATTCTATGGGTATCACGGCACTGTGGCTGGCTGCTGAGGTCGGAAAAGAGAGAATAGTGAAGATGCTACTAGAGTGGATGGATTCCCGCCCTAATTGTCCTGAGAATCAGCATAACAATGCATCCATGCGTGCTGCAATTTCAGGGCAAGAAGGAATCGTGAAGCTAACGCTTGGACACTCAGATGTCGACCCTAATTACTTAGATGATTATAGTCGAACCCCGCTCTGGCATGCTTCAGCGACCGGGCATGCAGGTATTGTGGAACTGCTTCTAGAACGCGGATGTGTCGACCCCGATCGCCCCGACAACGAGAATCGAACTCCGCTCTGGTGTGCTGCTGATCGTGGGCATGAAACAGTTGTGAAGCTGTTATTGGAGCGCTGGGGTGTCGACCCTAATCGCGCCGATGTCAATGGTATAACGCCACCTGCACGTGCCGCCACTGAGGGAGAAGAAGGGGTGGTGAAGCTGTTTCGGGAATGGGAAGATTCCGGACTCGATAGCGAATCGGATCAGGATGATGGTGGATCGTTCATTCGCTTTGCGCAGAGCCCCGGCATTACCGGGGTGTCTCTCTGCATTCTGTTCTTCATGGTTCGTGGAGCTTCGGTTGTCTTTCAGAGTTGCTGACTGTTCGGGACGATATGCGCACCCCCTGTCCACTCCCTGGCTAATACCTTATTGTTCATCTAGGTCGCCTTTTTTTATGTCTAGCTGCGCTCGGCTGCGACGATCCCGCTCCTACCTCTTCACCGCTTAGCTACCTTGGGGAGTCCTCCCGTTTTAGTTTATATTGCTTGCGTAAGAGCAGGTCACAATTTCCTTCATAAGCATGCACTATTTACAGTACCTATTATTTTCGTTCTTTCTTTCTTTTGCCTTGGTAGATCCCTTGTTATAGAATCTGTTTTTAGATTTCTTTCTCTATTCACGTTCCTGCTTTCCAGTCAGGATGTTGGTATTCATGAAGGTACTATTAAAAGAAAATGGACTTTAAAATGTGCTGTTCCGTGACTGTGGATTGAAGAGAAAGTTGGTGCTCTGGCTTCTCGTCCTCGGAGGACTTGCGAGTTAGAGCTAATATCGGAACTTCAGTGTCTTTGCCGAGGCCTTCCCCCGTTTTCCCAATAAATTCAAGGACCTAGCAAACAAGAAAAGTCTATTGTTCGAGCAATCGAAATAGTGCTCTAGAAATGGGCTCAGTTTCAAATTTGATAGCATCGATGGCTGCTAGGCCGATTCTAGGGATAAAAAAAAACATGAGTGTAGAGGAAAGAGAGCAGCGCCTGGGTATTTTGTATGTTCTAGTCGGGTTCGGACCCCGCACCACCCCCCAGGGGCTAGACCTTTCCCTCCTGGATTGTAGGGGTCATCGTAGGGGTGGAAAACAACCTATACATTATCCAGTTCTTAGACAAGTCATCCTTAGTGGGTCCAAGTGTAGTACCTCTGGGAACAAGAGAAGAATTTATATCCGCCCCCCTAAAATAGCGATTCACACCCCCACTTCTCAATCAATTATCAAGGGGGAAATACTAATAGACAGCTTAAGATCTACTGGATTTGAAATTCACATTTTGATAATCAATTCTTTTGTTCTGTGGAAGGGCTTGTCGATTGGCGGGCGCCATTCTCAAACTGGGGTTATATAAGTGCAAAGAACCTGTAACTTAGTAGTTTGTATGCTTTGGACGAGTAGTAACTTTATTGCTGAATTGCAAGCAACATGCGGTCCTCATTTTACATCGTAGGTTTCGTCAGATAAGGCTTTGAAGACATCCTGTGTTCCTGATTAAAGCAAAGAGAGATTGAATATTTCTCATCACATTAAAAGTCCTAAGCCAATATTCTCTTTCATCATCCACTCATTTTTTCCTATTCTTTGCTTCATTAAATTAAACTTTATTCTCTTATAGGTAGGAAGTTGATTCACACCTGCCCTCCGCTTCCTTCCCATGATGTGATTTTCTCCCCTGAAGCTGTTCCGGAAGACTAAATCCCGTACAATAGATTGTCTTGCCTCACTTTTTGCTATCGTACTTACCTACGGCTTTATTACTTGCCTCTGCTAGTACATCTGCTTAATTTTCCACTCACCCATATACCCGGCACTGGACAGGGACAAATCCGAGTATCGGTACTCACCGAATGGCAGGATGAACGCCCCATCTTGTAGTCCGGTTTCTTGTATCTCTTTCACTACTTGAAACACAACATCGGGATTGAATGGATTCGTGAATTGGTGCTGTGGAAGCTGTTACAACATGAGCTAAGGGCCCGTTTACCTCTCTAGCACATCGAGATGGTGGCGATTGTTAGGAGGGTTTAGGCGGTTGGAGGGACACGAGTAAGTATGGTAGACGGTATTTTCCTATTACTATAGCGTACCGTCCAGTGCCTGGTGGGATTTCCAGAGGCACCTCCGGGACAACCTGGCGTTTTGACCGCCTAATGACAAGAATGGAGGGCGGCAGAAAATTGGGTAAATACCGCTTCTTTTTTTCGCCTATCGGAAAATGATGCTGGCTAACACGCCACCGTCTAGTGTTATCACCAAAGTTTTAGAACTACACGGTTGGGTAAACAGGGACTAAATCGGATTTTGCATTGTCATGCCGAGGCAATACCGGAGAAACTGCGGAAACTTGGTAAGTCTGGTAGAGGATATCATAATTCCCCCAGTAAAATATCGTGTATCTTGAGATTTTTGCGTAAGAATAGGTGCACCCAGCGAATGCTTGCTAGTATAAACTAGTCAATAAGAAACGCCCGCTGAGGGTGAATTCTACAGTACTCACTCACTGCCCCGGAATTAACATATCCTGGTCCATGCTTAGCGAGTTTCCGCGGTTTTTGCGGCAGAGGCAATAGCAGGAAAACTGCCCCTGGCTAGCATGCCCTGTCCCTCGCCGAGATGACCTGACTTCTGCGTTTTGATTATGTCATTAAGCTATTGACTATTGACTTTCCACTCTACCAATTTCCGATATAATCTTATGTAATCGGGCCGTGTCTTAAATCCTGAAATACCAGTGAGGTGACCAAATTTTTCCGTGCTCATCTTGAAGTATGATAGAAGGGAATCGTTAGCATAATTATCACCAATATCGTAATTTCAATATTTCGGAGAGCTCAACTTTCTATTTAGTTTAGAATTTAATAACAGGGGTATTGTTGTGTTCAAAAGGGTTACGAGGAATTAAATGTGCTCACCGTACTATGTCCACAGCCGGGGTGGCAGAGTTTGGCGGGATAATTGGTTAGTGGTGAGTGGGTCACGTGATCTTAACGTGATCTTCGCCCCAAATTGCCAACGATTTTGATAGGCAATTGAGGGCTTGTCTTTTCTTGTTCTTTGGCTGAGGATGTAAGGAGGGTCAAGGCTTTCCTTTGAACATTCTTACTTGCTGTGTCGAGGACTCTTCGGAATCATTGCGAAGCGGGGATCACGTGACTAACCCAGCAGTTGGCATGAGTAGAGTCGGGATTAGGAGCGTGGCTACCGCAAAAACTCGCGAAAGTCAGTGTACTTGGGGGGTACCATAAGTCGGACGACACCCATATAAAGTAACTAGTGTTTTTGTCCATACAACCCCGTTTTGTGGTTTTTTTTGTATGGTGGAAAAAAGTCGGGCGACACCCAGGACAGGGAATAAACCAAGACCTTTTGTGGCACCGCGCCCGACTTACCCTTGTACTGTACCCGAGTACAGCCAAACCTTGCCTGCGCGGTTTTAGATGTGAGAGCAGTATCATAATTAAAGTACTGTAAAATCTCGAATATAAGACCGGTGTGCTATGTCGTTGAAATTCCCCCTCTTGGATAGGAGTAGGCGAGTCACATCAAACTCACCCCTCGGGTGGGGCGAAAGAAAGGAAAAATGCACAGCGCCTTACTATGGGGGGCGGTTACAACGACATAGCACACGGGTCTTTGTATTCGAATTTTTACGGTATGGGTACCGGTATTTTTTCTCCAGCCTATGATACCTCCCTGGGGCTTGGTCTCTAGAATACACTGAGAGCATTGCTTCAAGCACGGGACTCAACAAGCATGGTAGCCCTTTTTTCTTTTCTTGTTCAGTCACGGGTGTCTCAAACGCTTAGAATCCCTGCACGCACATACCGACTTTCGAGAGTTTTTGCGATGTTGGGGTACTTGTACAAGTAACCGCGAAAACCCTCCAAATCCACCATCGGAGATCTCAAACAGAAATTACTGTCTAAGCTACAATAGACTTAGCTGTGTAGGTTAGCGAAATAACGAATACCTGTTAGTTAGATCCGGCAAGCTCAGCCTCCCCTCTCAGGGTGTTTTGTTTTGGATCGCGAAGGCTTGAAGCTCGATCCCAGATGGTGGATTTAAAGGGGTTTTGTGGCTCCGCACTTGTTACCGGTTGTATCGTCCTGTACGGTATAGGGAAGGTGCGTGGGAGGAGACTGGAGAAAGTGGTCGAGTCCGGCAGCTGCAGATAATCAACATCAGCCGGTGGTCAGCTTCGGATGATTGCACAGGGATCAGCCGAGCCGCATGGCTGTGCAACTAGCCCCTCTTTTCAGCAACACCATTCGCGGGCTTCGACAACCACCAACAGCCCATCGCCACTTTGTCTCTGCATCTCAACAGTATTCCGGATAGCGAAATACGGAAAATGTTTCATGCTTTCGCCAATAATAACTCTTTCAATCAGACTACTATCATCAACAATATATCCGATGATGGGTCTAAAATACACGCATGGTTGTCTCCTTTAGACCCCCGGGTAAGGCATCAAGACATCAGGTCCCAACGGATGGATAGTGTGGGGGGCTGGCTACTGGAGACTAGAAAATTCAGAAACTGGTATGGTGGAGGCGGAGGAGACGAATCTAATCATGCGGTCTTATTCTGCGGTGGAAATCCGGGGGTGGGAAAAAGCTACATTAGGTAAGACGGAGTGCATTTGGGGCGAGGGTACAGGGTTGTATTGCTGACAGGTTGTGATCTTAGTTCACTAGTCGTAGACAAGTTATGTGATGAGGCCATCGGGCGAGATATTGCCGTTACTTGTTTTTACTTCGACTATGCTGCGCGAAAGGAGCAATTGCCGATCCATATGCTAGGCTCGCTGCTGAGACAGCTGGCAAACAGATGTGAGCGGATTCCAGACGTAATAGTTCAGGAGTTTCAGAATCAAAAGAAGCTCATTGGGGGCCGAGGGCTACAAATTTCCGAGATTTTGAATATGTTCCAGACCATCGCTACGACAATGCGCACCTTTATATGTATTGATGCGCTTGACGAATGTCCGCCAGAGCATCGGGTGGTCGTTCTTGATTCGCTAGGACGGATTCTGCGGGGGTCACCGAACGCTCGCATCTTTATGACCGGAAGATACCATGTCCGGCGTGAGATCGAGAGGCGGCTCGGTGAAGGGGCAATTTTCATATCAATAGCGCCGGCGGAAGATGATGTGGTTAAATATCTACACGAGAGACTCCGGAATGACACAGCGCCGGAGGTAATGAACAACACATTGGAGGCGGATATTCTAAAGAGCATTCCAGAGGCGAGCTCAGAAACGTATGTAGAAGAGGGGACGATGAGGAAGTTACTTAAAGGCGCATTCTGACCTGTTTCAATATAGGTTCCTACTGGTTTCCCTCCATATCGATGGAGTCCTCCGAGAGGCAACGATCGCTCGAAGGACAAAAAGGCTGAGATCGATGGATAATGGGGTAGGGTTAAGCGGCGCATATGATGGAACGTTGGAGCGGATAAAGGCTCAGGGCCGGGAAAAGGCGAAGCTCGCGCTGGCTACCCTTATGTGGGTCTGCTATTCGGAACGTCCATTACTGGTAGTTGAGCTCTGCCACGCGTTGGCGGTGGAGATAGGATCCTCGGACTTCGATCCTGATAATGTTCCTTTGATAGCTACGCTACTAAGCTGCTGCCAAGGCCTGATCACGGTGGACAAGGAAGCATCAACCGTGCGATTGATTCACTATACCCTGCAAGGATATCTTTTCGCTTGTGCAGACCTATTTGCCACGGCCCACTCCACAATTGCGGAAACTTGCTTAACCTATTTAAACTCGCAGCAAGTGAAGAAGCTCCGGCCCTACCCCGCGCTGAGCCACTTGAGCATGCCCTTTCTCAAATATTCTTCGAGACATTGGGGAACTCACGCAAAAAGAGAATTTTCTGATTGTACGATGTCGCTCGCGCTGGAACTATTAAGTCGGTACGAAGATCACATATCTGCTGCATCTCTTTTGGGGCAATCCCGAGGTAGCTATTATTATTTTTGTTCCTCGCTCTTCTCTGGGTTACACTGTGCATCTTTCTTCGGGATCGTCAAACTGGCGACTTCATTGATGGCGGGTGGTATCTGCGAGATCAACCAACGAGATAGCACGGGTGCTACGCCACTCTCATGGGCGGCGGAGAATGGACATCACGAAGCAGTTGAACTACTCTTGGAGCAAGAAAATGTTGACCCTGATGTTCGTAATATAAACGGTAGAACTCCGCTGCAACTTGCTGCTAGCAACGGACATGAAAACGTGGTGAAGCTGCTTCTGAAGCAAGAAAACGTGGACATCAATAGCCATGATACGAACGGCGTAACCTCACTTGAGTGTGCCGCTGCGGGCGGGCGTGATGCAGTAGTGAAGATTTTTCTAGAACAGGAAGATATTATCCCAGATTTACAGGATGATTGGGGTAGAACAGCACTCTGGGCTGCTGTCGCATTCGTAACGGAGGAGGTGGTCAGGCTGCTACTAGAACATAAAGACATAGACCCCAATCATTCAGATGAAGAAGGCGGTACACCGCTTTTATACGCTGCCGGATTTGGACGCGAGGCAACCCTGAAGCTATTACTGCAACAGGATAGTGTCAACCTCAACAAGCCTGACAAGCAAGGGAGAACACCACTGTGGCTTGCCACGGCAGTTGGACGCGAGGGGGTAGTGAGACTGCTACTGGAACAGGAAGGTGTTGACGCCGATTGCCAAACCAAAGATGGTAGAACACCGCTGCATATTGCTGCCCAGGATGGACATGAGGGGATCGTGAAATTATTCATGGAACGCGAGGATGTTAACCCTAACTATCAAGAAAACGGGGGTCGGACACCACTGCGGTCTGCTGCTGTGTCTGGACAGGTAGGGGTGGTAAAAATACTTCTGGAACAAGAAAATATCGATCCCAATTGTCCGGATGACGAGGGTGAGGTTCCGCTCACATGGGCTGCTTCAAACGGGGATGAGAAAGTGGTGGGATTACTACTGCAACGGAGTGATGTCAACCCTGACTGGCCGTCCAAAACAGGTGAAACACCGTTACACTTTGCCGCCGCGGGAGGACACGAAGGAGTCGTGAAGCTTTTACTGGAGCGGAAAGATGTCGACCCCAATCGACTAGATTATCAGGATCGGCGGCCGCTTTCGAATGCCGCTATAAATGGACATGAGGGGGTGGTGAGGTCGCTACTGGGACGCGAAGATATTGACCCGCATTACTCAAATTCTATGGGCACCACGGCACTGTGGCTGGCTGCTGGGGCCGGAAAGGAGAGAATAGTGAAGATGCTACTAGAGTGGATGGATTCCCGCCCTAATTGTCCTGAGAATCAGCAAAACGAAGCATTCATGTGTGCTGCAATTTCGGGGCAAGAAGGAATCGTGAAGCTAATGCTTGGGCACCCAAATGTCGACCCCAATTATGTAGATGACTGCGATCGAACCATACTCTGGAATGCTTCATGGAACGGGAACGCAGGTATGGTGAAGCTGCTGCTTGAATCCGGCGATGCCGATCCCAATCACCCGGATTCCACCGGCCAAACACCCCTTTTGTGTGCCGCTGTTGAGGGACACGAAGAGGTGGTGAATTTATTTCTAGAACGTGGAGATGTCGACCCTGATCGCCCGGATGTTGACGGTAGAACACCGCTTGTGTGGGCTGCTATTGGAGGACACGAAGGGGTGGTGAATTTATTGCTAGAACGTGGAGATGTCGACCCTGATCGTCTGGATGTTAACGGTAGAACACCGCTTGGGTGGGCTGCTGTTGGGGGACACGAAGGGGTAGCAAGGCTATTACTGCAGCAGAATAGCGTTTGCTGCAACAAGCCTGACGAGCAAGGAAGAACACCACTGCTGCATGCTGCAGAGCGTGGGCATGAAGGGGTTGTGAAACTACTGATGGAACGGAAAGATGTTGGCGCTGGTAATCCAGACAAGGAAGGCGAAACACCCCTACATGGTGCAGTTAGATCTGGACATGAACGGGTGGCGAAATTACTAATGGAAGGCGGAGACATCGACCCCAACTGCCCAAACAACAATGGACTGACACCACTACTGTTGGCTGTGGGGCTGGGAAAAGAGGGGGTGGTAAAGACACTATTGCAGTGGAAGGATATTGACCCCAACTGCCCAGAAAACGAGGGTCGGACACCCCTGATGATGGCTGCCGCAGGGGGAGAAGAGGGGATAGTAAAAACACTTTTGGGACATGAAAATATTCATCCCAATTGTTTGGATAACAAGGGTCGCGATCCGGTCCACTGGGCTGCTGCGTATGGGCATGAGGGGGTGGTGAGGCTATTACTGGAACACGGAGAGGTCGACCCTGATTACCCTGACAACGAGAATCGAACCCCGCTCTGGTGTGCTGCTGAGCGTGGACATGAAGCAGTTGTGAAGCTGTTACTGGAGCGCGGAGGTATCGACCCCAATCGCGCCGATGTCAATGGTATAACACCATCTGCGTCGGCTGCCGCTGAGGGACATGAGGGGGTAGTGAAGCTGTTTCTGGAGGAGGAAGATTTCGGCCTTGAACGCCACGATGGTAATGAATTGAATGGGAATAATGGCGGATCGCTGAATAGGTTTTTCTGCATTCCCCCGGGCCCTGCCATCACCGGGGTGTCTCTCAGTATTCTATTCTTTATGGTTTGTGGAGCTTTCATTATTTTTCGGAGTGGCTCACTGCTCGGGACGATATACATACCTCCTATTCCATCCTTAGCTAACACCTGTTCATCTAGGTCGTCCTTTCTTACCTCTAGTTGCGCCAGACTACGGTGATCCCGCTCTTAGCTCTTGATCGCATAACCAGTTTTGATACCCCCTAGGGAGTCCCCTGTGGTTTAGTAGGTGTTGGTAGGCTACTGGTTACATTGCTTAAGCAAGGGTGTGGGAGACAATTCCCTTCGTCAACTTGCGCTATTTACTGTAGCTACGATTTGATTTCATTTCTTTTTGGATCGATAGATCCTTTGTTAGAGACACTTTTTGGATTTTTTTCTCTATTCATGTTCCTGTTTTCCCTGCGAGGGATATATCATTTCTGGTAATGGAAAAACCTGGTGTTGGCATTCCCGAAGGTATGATACCTCTAAAAATGAAATGGACTCTAAACCGTGCTGTTCCCTGACTGCGTATTTGGGGGCGGAGTCGGTTCCTAGGCTTCCCACTCCCAGCGGACCTGTGAGATGTAGTTATTACGGGCGTGTCCTTCAGGGTGCTTGACGAGATTTTCCTGTATTTTGCCAATAAATCTAAGGACTGAGCAGAGAAAAAAAGGTGATGGGTCCAGCAGTCTAGGATATGCGCGAGAAATTGCGTTATTTTTAAATTTGTTAGTATCTATAATCGCTAGACTAATTCGGAGAAGGGGAAAAATTAGGAGTGAGATATAGAAGAAAGGGGGTAGAGACTGGGTTTGTTTGTATATTCTGGTTAGGTTCGGACACTCTGTACCCCCTGAATCGTAAGGGTTATAGTGGGAGTAAAATGGACAAAATTGACTGAACACTTTGACATCGCTACAGATAAGATATAATCGAGTATATTCCACTAATATTTCACCATAATGATTAGAGACACTTGGGGTCTTTCGGTTTATGATAGATAAGATCTCCTTCCGGTTAGCGAACCCTAACCCTGCACAGCTCCCCAAAATCCCCTGCTTTCTCTACTCGGATTCTGTCATTAAACAACCGACCGCCCGACCCTCACCTTTCTTACTGCTGCGCTAATCATATTTAACCAAGCCGTCTCGTAATCCCTAAGTATAATATAATGCACTACATGAATTTAGCTGTGCCCAGATTAGCTGTGAAGTAGAAAGTGCCTCGGTAGAGGCTGATTATTAGTACAAGCAGTTTCAATATGTGAAGAGGGTTCAATTTTCCATTTATTTTAGAGTCCAATAACTGGCGGTGTTACGTTCTAGAGAGCCTTGAAGAATCAAGAGCGATGTGGGCACTTGCTATTCACCATGCCACAGCCTGGGCAAACAGCGGGATTCCGCAATGATAACTGTGTTCGCCATTGCAACAAGCGAATTTAAAAAAATAGGGATTTCGTATGATACTTGTATCTTCATTTTTTTTTTGAATCTGGTGTAATACTGTATTTGCTGGTTGCAACGTGAGTTAGGGTGGGACACTCCTGTTTACATTACCAAGAGAATTCCCTATCTCCTATGGATAACATAATAGAATTCCATAAATAGAGCGCGCGACCTAAACTCGCTTCTAGGGCATGTCGTTACTACTGTTTTTCCTCTCATTTCACATCGTGCTTACTTAGAACGACGCGAATCTTAATTCCAGTTCCTACCCGGACTCTGTATGGTTCTTTCCCGACAACCCCCCAAACCGACATGCTGGTGGAGGCTAGCCAACCGGTACCGGTATTTGACATTCGTGCTGGGAGGATGGGTATCTAAGGTTTGGGGTTGTTGGTTTAACCAATAATCGTTGCCTTGTTTCTGGATGCGCCGAACTTGGTAATGCGCCTCATTAATGGAATTTTCCGGGCAGCTTATGCACTGCTGGGCACGCAAGAAAGATGCCATTTTTGTGACTTTTATGGCATTTTTGTTGCAAAAGAAATATTGCGACACTGCCCCCTTTTGATTATCTCAACCGACAGCCCCCCTACTAGATTTTTCATTTCGTCACAATAGTCAGAATGGCAGCTGCTATCCAGATATTAATCTTATATCCGCCAGCCAAAAGGGTTTGAGCTTTAGAAAAACTAAGTTTTAAGCAAAATGGAATTTTCATAATAATAATATTATGATGGCTCGCAGAACAGGTTCCCACAAGTACCCGGGAATATTTTTTCGCACAGGGCAATTTACGTTAACCTGCGAAATAATTCCTGTCTTGTACGAAAACATATCCCCGGGCACTTGTAACTCCGTAACCGAATGTTAAGCCTCAGTTATCTCTTAAGTGGGACATGAGCCCTAACCGGCGACTCATTGTAACTTTAACAACCAGCTACGATTGGTCTAATCAACTTGCTCGCTCCGAAATCATTCTAATCGGTTGTACCCGAGTTGAGATCCCAAGGGTGGCCACTGCTGGTGGTGTTAGAGTGTAGTGTATCGGAGAAGCACTTGAGTCCTGTGTATCGGAAAGGCACTCGGCGGGCGCGTTAAGTCGGGCGACACCCGCATATGGTAACTAGCATCCAAACACATACAAACCAACTTTGCAGTTATTTTATGTATGTGGGAAACCAATCTGACCACACCCAGAGTAGGCAGCAGATCAAGACTTTTTGTGGCACCACGCCTCACTTACCCTTGTACCGTAGTACATGAGGACAGACCGGAGAAGGCACCCAGTCAGGCGGCTACGAATAATCCACTTCCGGACAGTCTCGGATGATTGGACAGACTTCAGCCGAGCAACAAGGCTGTGCAACTTACCCCGCTTTTCAGCAACACTATCCTCGAGTACAAGAGCTTCAACAATCACCGGAAGCCCATCACTACTTTCTTTCTTCTCGAAAATCTCTGTGGAATTCAGGATAGCGAAATACGGAAAATGTCTCACATTTTTGGTAATAACAGTCACTCTTTCAATAACAATCACTCTTTCAATAACTCTACTACTATCAACAATATTTCCGATGATGAGTCCGAAAATACTATACGAATGGCTGTCTCCCTTAGACCCCGGGATACGGCATCGAGGCATCAGGTCCCAACGGATGGATACTGTGGGGGCCTGGCTAATGGGAACTAGAGAATTCGGAAGCTGGTAACGTCAGCCACCGTGAAGTGTCACAACACGTAGAAGTGACACAAGCAGGAACCTACCGAAATGTGGCGTTGCTGTAATCTATCACCCCGCTTTGTAGTGTAACCAATCCACAGAACAACCAAAACAATGACACCCCCGAAGAGGACAGATTCAGACTATGAGGAACGTATTCAAAAGGCAATTCGGGCGATACGAGTGGGGGAAGAGGTGAATGTTCCTGCCGCAAGCGAAGTCTTTGAGGTGAACCGACGAACACTCTATCTGAGACTTGGTGGTACAACTCTGAGCCGAGTAGAGGCCCATGAAGTCCAGCAGCGTCTTACACCAGCTGGGGAGAATGCCATAGTGAAAGGGTGCTTCGGTCAGGATGATATTGGTTTCCCGCCACGTCTTGATATGGTGAAAGATATGGCGCTGCATTTAGAAAAGAAGCGCATCGGTGTTCAACCCCCCCCTCTCGGCAAAAACTGGGTGTCACAATTTTTGAAGAGACATCCACCCTTAGCTCTGAAGCTAAGCACCCAACTGGAACGGCAGCGTGCATATGCCAACGATCCAGATATCTTGCGCGGTTACTTTGTGAAGCTAGGAGGGGTAATCAGGCAGTATGGGTTAAGGCCAGTACAAATCTTTAACATCGACGAAAAAGGTTTTATCATGGGCGTGGCAGCAAAGGCAAAGGTTTTATGCCGGAGAGGAAGACATAACCCTCGGGTTACCCATGATGGGAAACGGGAACTGGTAACAGTCATAGAAACTGTGGGTGCGGATGGGAGTGTGCTGTCGCCTTTTGTGATCAACAAGGGCGCCGGGCATTATATGGGATGGTATAATAATTTAACCGAGAAGGAAAAGTCTTATAGGTTCAGCTACTATGCACCCAAAGGTTGGACTGACGATCTATTTTGGAGTTCGTTACGGGGCGGACGGGGCCCCGAAAACGCGGGTTCCCGACCGTGTTCCCGGCCCCACCCCACTCAACCGCCTCGGGCGGGGTGGCTTTTTCGGCATTTCCTGCCCCTGTCCCTGCTCAGGCCCCCACACCACTCATACCCCAGACGGGTCCCCGTTAAAAATAGGTAGTAACAAATGGGACCCAGTTCAGGGAATGCGTGTGGGTTGGCCCCTGACGGGGGCGGGGCGGGGATTATCTAAGGCTTTTGAAATGACAGATCTGGACGAGTTAAAAGTTTTCTTAGGCCTGGAAATCACCCGAGATCGAAGTCAGCGACAACTGACAATTCACCAACAAAGATATATTGATCGAATACTCGACTGCTATTGGATGAACGACGCTCGCCCAATTGCAACACCACTCGACCCACATACGAAACTCTTGGCCGGAACCAAAACAGACGGCGAAGACAACCAGATTAAGAGTGTTCCGATTGAAACCTACCAGTCAGCTGTGGGGTCCTTGATGTATACGATGCTTGGGACCCGACCGGATATTGCCTACGCCATTGGACTTGTTAGCCAGTTTAACCATTTCCCGCGATGGAATCATTGATTAGCCGTGAAGAGGATTTTTCGCTATCTTGGAGCAACAAGCGACTGGGGACTACACTATGGGACGAGTAATGTTAGAGGTGGATACTCGGATGCAGACTGGGGGGCAGGGGAAGATCGGAAGTGTGTTGGGGGATTTGCTTTCTTGCCAAATGGGGGAGCAATATCGTCAACAAGCAAAAAGCTGAATTCGATCGCACTATCGACTACACAGGCCGAATACATGGCCATGACACAGGCCGCGAAGGAGATACTATGGTTACGAGTTCTGTTGGATGAGCTGGGGGCTTTTGCTCATATCGAACAACTTTCACAACTCCACGGCGACAACCAGGGAGCGCATGCACTTGCTCGTGACCCAGAATATCATGCTCGGACAAAGCATATTGATATTCAGGATCACTTTGTTAGGCAACTAGTTACCACAGAAAAGGTTGACCTCGAGTACTGTTCTACCTCAGACATGATTGCGGACATCATGACCAAAGCCTTACCCAGAGTCACACACGACAAACATTCTACGGCAATGGGATTACACAACGCAAGAGAGGACGGGCATGGAACGCTTCGCGAGGGAGCGTGTTGAAATTCACGAAGGTTCCATACCCAGGGGATAGGTGTGATGCTAATGGGACATGGCAGAGAGGAATTGGGTTTGATAGCAGTTGCACGATTATCTAGTATAGTATCAGAAGTGTTAGTGTTGTTTGGTTGATACGTTAGTTAAAGGGGCAACGCTTGGGAAGTTTTAGGATTTCGCACTAAGGGCATACTAGACGTTAGTCATGAAGGTTAATGGGGAGATGGAACAAATATGAGTCACATGATGAGAGATAGGAAACGGGAAACGGGATAAGGACAGCAAAGGATTGCAGGAGACAGGAGGAATAGTGTAAGAGGACAAAACTTAAGGGATGGAATTACGGAGGAGAAGTTTCAGGAAACTTCTCAGGAGCTGGGTGGATGGAGTCACGAAGGAGGAAAAGGTTGAGAGTGTTGTGGACGAGATTTTCCTGTATAAGTTGAGTTTGTGTATATATAGGACACATCCGTAGACATAGAAAGAATAAGAATCCCAGTCCACTCTCTGCCTGACATAGCCTTATTTTGAATAAAAATACCCCCTCTGGCTCCGTGTAATGGCAGGGCCTGGCGAGTGAAACCCCGCCCTGCCCCATCCTGTAATGAACACTAATCTATTCGCTCTAGAGTGGCTGCAGGAGGGTTTCCTTCCTGAGACGCAGTTGAAATGTGGTGATCTCCCCCGCCTCCTGATATTTGATGGTCATGGAGCACATATTACCTTCGAATTCGTATCCAAATGTTTTTCTCATAATATTTTGCTCCTCCGCCTCCCTGCACACTCTACCCACTTGCTCCAGCCTCTGGATGTTGGACTATTTAGCCTATATCAACACTTCTACTGTCTTGCAGTTGATAACTATATGCGCTCCGGTCAGAACATCGCCGGAATTAAAAAATCTATCTTGATTCCTTTTTTAACCGAGGCACGACGGGCAACCTTCACCACCCACAATATCCGTCAATCCTTCTCCTCTACTGGCATATATCCCCTGAATGCTAGGCGAGTGCTTGGCAAGCTTGCTTCAAAAGTTCCCAAGGGACGCGATACCCTCGGTATTATCAAGTCACCAAGTGGAAGCCAGGAAATACTGCACCAGGTACAGGCTGCGGGACTCCTACCGGACAAAATCACACTTGGGAATTCACATCCTACTATGGATTGAGTAAGGGGGATCATGAGCTCACCTGGACACCAATTGGAGGAGGAGATAGCCTCCAAGAGGTTGTGGCGAGAGCTTAGTCAAAAACTTCAAACTGGTGACAAGCTTTACAATCAAACAGATCAGAGGAAACTGAGTGAAGCCCGTGTTCTGGATGGTGAGACACTCATGAGACTACGCGATGCGCGTCTTGCGAAAGATGAGAAAAAAAAAAAACTAGGGGGATAGCTAAAGGGAGGACAGCCGGGAAGAGTCCTGGGATGAGTGTTCGGAAATGTAACAGGTTTATTCCTGTCTAACGAAAATACAATAGGACCGGCAATAGACCTGCTAGCGCTGGTGCTAAGGGAGGCTTCAAGGGACCGGTAGCTAGAAGGATAATAGTTGAAGGACAAATTGGGCTGAGGGACTGAGGGATTGCCGTTCAACCAAGTGTATTCTTAGACTGAAGGTCTGTCGAAGTCTGCTGTCTCCTGCTAGCCAGGAGACTGGTTTAAATACAGAACCCAAGAGAGATAGCCTTCCTGCAATCACGATCATTACCAGTAGCTGCGCACATACCGGAATCCTGTAATCCTGCAAGACCAAAGAAAGAAACATAGCTCAGCCTCCAGCAGTGCTACATGACCATTCCATACCCGGAATCCTAAATATAAACTTCCAGCAAAGCAAACTAAACATAGCAATAC
>Ga0307510_10003298_pt1 | contig 18781 bp, 30 predicted proteins | sample 12_EM_MG_FD_207224 | JGI IMG/M metagenome (GOLD analysis project Ga0307510, IMG submission 207224) | Populus trichocarpa ectomycorrhiza microbial communities from riparian zone in the Pacific Northwest, United States - 12_EM | ecosystem: Host-associated > Plants > Roots > Unclassified | place...
CTCCCGTGTCCAAAGCACCAGAAACACACCCGTGAGATGGGGCTCGTACCAGCTTGAGGGGGAGTGTTGGAGTGAGATCCGGCGGCAAGCTGATACAAGTATCAGTGACCAGTGTAATTGACCATCAGCGCATCAGCGCGCACGTGTTAGTGCGTGCGCTCACAGGTGTGGCGTCCCCGCCGATCCCGACACTGCCATACTGGAGGTTTGGCACTTCACGTATATATTCATCTGCGTACATACATGAATGGAACACATCCGATTTCCCTCTCATACGCGTGCATAACCACCATAACCTGAAATATTGTATCTTCAGTTGCGTGGAGCTCTTTAGTGGGCGGGGTATCATGCAGGAATGGCTTCGAGCATGTAAGTCATTTCCTGGTTGTTTGACAGCGTTGGATGAAGTGTACCACTTACACTCCTGCAGGGTCCATATCCCCATTTGCCTTTCTACTACTTTACTGTCTCACTAGTCGCGTAGTTTTTGCTTGTACTTACTCATAGGCGCGCTGGTATTCGCCTCGAATGTATCCTATCGCATCTGTCTTTCTCGAACGCGCCCGGTGTGCAGTTCCCCAAGTCGCTCGTGTTATCCCTCGCTCCCCTTGTGCTCTTCTAACCCCGCGCGTAACCTGTATGCTCACTACATACTACCCATGGGAAATGCTTTAGTTATTCGATCACGCCAAGGTGGTCTTCTTTTATTGTCCCTATTGCAAACTGCAGACAGGGAAAGTTGTCACATTCTGGGCCAAAGCCGCGGAAGAAGTACGCACAATCTCCGTGGCGTCTACGCGGGTGCCAATAATTTTGATGCGTATTTTCGTGTTATTCTCGATAACCTGTTGGTTGGGGAGTGAGAAAACGACGTGGAAGATGGGGAGAAAAGGACGCCTTTGGAGGGTCTACCTGGTCTTGGGATGTGTAGGATGGTGGATTCGACGATGGATCAAACTTGAGGTCCGGGTGGAGGAGCTGAACGAGCCCTCAAAGGAAAGGAGTGGCGCAAGGGGGTAACGCGGGAACGTGGGTGAGGGGAGTTGGAAGGTGGCGTGGTAGAACGTGCTGCGTACCTGTTGCGAGACAAAGCAATTCAGAGGGCCGACCTCTGCAAAAATACCCATCTGTGAGGAAGGATCAGCTTGCGAAAGAGACATAAAAAAGGGACGCACTCGTGTCACGTTGTGGACGACGCCGTCGACGACCTCGCCCTTGAAAGGCTTGAACACGATCGCGCGATAGCGCGTGATGAACTCGGCCTGGCCGTTGCCTGAGATGACCATGCCCTTGCCGATGTCGGAGATGGAGACGACGGCGATGATGAAGCCGAATTGGCCCGAGCAGGTTCCTTCGACATCCGAGTAGAGCTTGGACTCTAGATACTGCTGCATGCGCGGCCCGAAGTATGACGGGTGCAGCATAATCGTATGTGTGAGTTCTTTCTATGAAGAGTGGGGGATATGTTAGGCATAGTACGTGGTTACGCGAAGGAGAAGAGTGTTACGATGAAGAACATCGTCCGGTTTCGTCGTGCCCGTATTCGTTCGTGTTCACGGTTAAGGTTGCCGGAGAGTTCTGCCTGGTCTGAGTTGAGTTGCCCGAATTGGCAGAGTGTTGCCGCGGTCCGGTCTGGTCCGGTCTGAGTCCGGTCCGACATCGGTCCCAGGTTCAATTGGTCCAGTCCAGGACCGGACCGGAATTTGATCGGTCCATCTGGTCTGGACCCGTCAGGACTGCCCAGTTTACCTATTTTGGTATGAACAAAACCAATGCACAGGGCCACAGGCCTATAAGTTTTGTGCTGAATTATGCTCTCTTAAATTGGCACGTTACAACACATGGTTCCTTCTCTACATCATTACATCATATATGACTATTGTAGCGTTGGAGGTTAGTCCAAGCTAGTAATTCAAATGAAGGGAAGGGTTAAAGAAGGCCACGATCCCGAGAGTCCGAGAGCGTGCAAAGAGAAATCGTGACAGCATAAGACACTTGAGGAGAAAGCACAAGTGACGTCGGGCATATGATGATGAGAGTGAGGGGGAGCAGCAACATTCGACGATAAAGGCTAAAGTGAAAGTGGAAATAGTGGAATGGAGAATGGCAGACCTAGAGCAAAAGGAGGTAAAAGGTGCCATATGAAAAAGGCTGGTCGTTGTCGCAGATGTCAGAACCTTGAGTAGCGCGCGAACACGAACGCTTTGCTGCTACTGTTGCCGTATGCGTCGGGGTTGTCGTCGTCGAAACGCGGGGTTAGCAGGGCGCGAGCGAGGTCGGAGGAGGTGGGTCGAGTGTGGCCTTGCACAGCTTGAGAGTTGGGAGCGAAGGGGGCCGTGTCCGTCGGAAGGGCTCTTCTGGCTTGCCTGGCTGACAAGCGGCAGCCATGCAACTTTGTAAACCCGGAGGCGTGGGCGGTGGTGGCGAGACTGAACTTGGGCAGTTTTGAGTGAACAGCGGCAAAACTGACCTTGGGTGGCTTTGGGCAGGCGGGACTGAAGGCGAGACGGCTTTGACCGGGCGGCGGCAGGACTGAATTCAGACGGCCAGACACGGGGGACGCTGATGTGGGAGGCGTGGTGGTGGTGTCGCGCATGTGTCAAGGACCGTTGGGTCGACTAGAGCATGCTAGGGGTGAAGGCATTGGCACGTCGAGGGACGGCAACGAGGGCGAAGTCGTGGACAGAGCGGTGTCAAGGGGAAGGGGTGTGCGATCGACGAGATCCGAAGCTGGGGATGGGGCAGATGAGGTGTCGACAGGCGCAGCCAGCGCGCTAACAACGAGGTCCGTAGCCAGAACAGAAACACAGTGACAAATACTAACATTGTGGTCAACCGGTGCGTTGCCATAGTTTGCAAGACTAGACACTTCAACAAGATTGAAGTAGCGATGTGTTGCTGGGCATGGCCATGCGAGAAACACCTTGGGTGTATGATACGGATGTTGGCTTGCAAGCCAACTTGGCATAAGCACGGAGCGGAATATGAGGAAGAGGGAAACGTACTTGTTTGCAAAAAGAAGCCTGCTTCTGTTCGTGGCCACGGACATGGGATCCTTGATGATACACACTGAAGCAGCGAGGCTTCATGTGCGGTCCTGAAGATTCAAGAACGCACGAGGGAGAACTTGGACGGTCACAACGATGAGAGACAGAAAGTGCGTCAGGAGTTGCAAGTCTGCCAGTGAGTACACTTGAGGTAATTGCGACATGCGACATGATCTGTGAAGGTGAGAAGATGGCAAGAGGAAGGAAACATACAAATTCGCGAGCAGAGAGACAAACGACGGCACATCAGCTCGGTTGTGACGTCGGTCGATGATGGATAGGCGATCCGTGAGTCTTCGGCCATAAGGATTGGGACGCGACGAGTAGGGGAGCTTGGCTGCGAATGGGAAAGAGTCGATCGTGTGGTGGTGGGCGATGAAGAGTTGGAGGCGAGGCGTGCAGGACGAAGAGGACGCGTCGGGCGGGCTAGGTGGGCGCCTGGAGGGACGTCACGTGGTCAGCATTGCGGACACCCGCGATGTGAGGCGGGCTCTAGACTCTAGTAGCTCAGAGCTCAGCGGTACAGCTCGCGGAGCTTGTTTCCGAAACTGCAGCGTTTGCATACCTTACACATCTATGAAGGAGCCGAGCTTATCATGCATGGCATCAGGCATAGGAACTTGGGCAAATAAGATGCATTCAGTGAAGACTGCCTCACGACCATCCATATCAGCGCTCTCTGGCGGGCTTTTCGACGGGTCTGATTTGTCATATTTACTGCCTAACTGTACCATCTCTCTCGAAGCCGCTTTTGCTGCACCATTGGCCTAGTTGCCACAATTGCTATCGCCAGTCCGCAAATGGTGAAGACGAGCTGTGCCTTGTTAAACGTCTCGTTTAGCACATCGAATGTACCAGAAGGCGCCACGCGTGTGCAGAATAGGTCGAGCCCATACGCAAAGACGAGTGACGTGGACTCCAGTAATGCTGGAGCAGTGAGTATGCGTCGTATATTCGCAACCTGCAGTTAAGCAGGAAAAGAATGGACATCAGTCGCGCAAGTCCTGAAAAAAGGGGGGACATATAACGCACGTAGTATTGGTGCGAGAGTACACGATGCGCATCCTCTGGGAGTACAGGATCATACTGGACGACCCATTCTTCTTGTTCTTCCGACGTCGGCTTATCCTTCGTTCGTCGAGGATTCAAGAGTATGTGGGGGACAGAATGGATCTGTCCATTTTCACTTGCCACTGGGTAATTAGTGATTCGGCGTAAGTTTGCGCTGCTGCGAGTTCCGACCTATAACCCACCTATGATGTCTTTTGTGGAAACACCGTACTTGGTGGAAGTTGTTGCAATGGATGTAATCGCATGAGGGAAAATGTACGACTGTTCGATGGCGGTTATAGCCATTGATTTGTTTGAGTGGGACGATAGTTCCGAGCTAGACTCCAATCAGTCACAAGTATTCCCTACGTGTGGTTAGACACTCACCTTCTCGTTTTGTCATCTGGAAAAGATCCCTCATACAGTTCCACAGTCACCAGCCTATGGCCCTTTGTCTGCCCAGCCCGCTCATACTCCTCATCCCAGTACACGTATACCAACCAATTCTCTACAAAAGTTGCATGCAAATCGCACCTCCCCTTGCCTCTGTCGGCGGCGATGCTTGCATGATAGACAATATTCCCCTTTGAAATATCTAACACATACACACCACATACGGTAGAAGATGCTGTGGTCACGGCAACGAGATGTGGGTTGAGATATTTGTAAAGGGTTGTACGGTTGCCGAGGACCTTTCCGAGGGATGCAATGGGGCCAGACGGACGAGGGATGATTGAAAGTATTTTTTCTCCAGCGGGGAAAGAGGAAGCCCACGTCGCGAAGGCCGTCGCCCGACCGTGTTCCTCGGAACTGAACTTGTGACCAGATAATTGCTGTCCAACATCGCCGGTGCGCAATGCGATGTTCAATTTGCCAGCAATGTTGGCAAATGCCTCCTCATTCGTCAATGTCTCAGGGTAAACATAGACCTGAGATTTTAGTAAGCGAATGGAAAGGGAAAATCTGGACCAAAACGAACTTGACGGAACTCATCCAGAACAATGACGGCTTTGCTATGTCCCGATAGTTGGTAGGCACCCAAGGATGGCCCAGAGATCAGGTCAACTCCTTGGAGAACCATACCAGCCGGGGACTTTCCCAAAGCATCCTCTCCCGTCACGGCGTTGACATGGAATATCACCGTATCTACCAGGCCCTGAGACACAAATCAATTATCCCGGTGCTGAATCAGGATCGAGAAACGGTACATTATTAGCACGTCGCTGAGCAACCAACACGACCTCAGGGAAGCCACCATCGGCGACTGTCTGGACCACGAAAAGCTTGACTGGGACGATCTGTGCACCAACCTGCGCAGCCCAGCCGAGACCAAGCATACGGCTCCAGAGCACAGCACCATTACTCGAGTCCAGCCCATAAATTTTGCCGAGGTCATTCGCAGCGACGATGACTTGGCGAAAACCGAATGCATCACGGGCAAGTGGGTCAAGGGCAGAGGCTGTCAAGGAAGCCGGCACTGCGCGTTGATGGGTTGAGGCATAGGAACCCGTCGCAAACCTTTTGACAAAGTGGAGGAGATAATGCGGCAGACCCTGACAATGACATATAACGGATGGACCCCAATTACTCTGAAAAACACACCTTCGCATCTGTGAGCTGTCGCCTAACGCGCTCACCAAACGTCTCGTTCTGTTCGATGATGTGCGCCGCAATGGTTTTGCGCTCTGGTAGTTCAACCATTTCGGCCACTTGAAGCGTCGCAAGTCCTTCTTCTCGTGTCCATTGTACGACGTCACCTTGCCAAAGCTGGACGGCACCGGTTGTAGTCGTCAAAGCAAGATAGGGAAGGAGATCGAGCTCCTTGACATAAGCCGTATGCAACGCGACCTAGAGAAAATCAAGGTCAACACGATGCTTGAGAGAGGAAAGGGACGACTGACATGACTAATCATCCCATGTTTTTCGGTATCAAACGGGAACATGAAGCCAGAAATGAGACCCTTTCCCCCGGCCATGTGAGGAGCATACACGTGTGCTGCAGCTTTCTGGGAATGCGTGGAATATCAAATGAGCGAAGAGCTATAGACCATCCCACTAGATCTCACTTACGCCGAAAGTGAACGACCAGAATACACGTCCAATGTAAGGTAAACCAACCCCGTCAAGTCCACTGAAATAGGATGACTCGGTATATTGATCAGATTTTGCCTGAAGTTATCACTTCAGCCACATGGTTGACAAAGTTCCATAGATGTACTCACCGAGTCAGGAAACTCATATACAACTTTCAATCCCTGCTCAGCGTCAAGCTTGAGTACTCGACTGGCATCGTCCGTCTGCAGGGCTACGAAAAGACCATTGCTTTGTAGGCCAATGTCGATTATCTTACTGTACACGGAACCCTTCACAAAGCTTGGTTTCGCGGAGAGTTTCGGCACGAGCTGGACAGAGCGGACCGCTCCGGCTTCGAGCCAGACGAGACGGGGGTGGAGAGTTGTCGTGTCAGAGGACAGGGCGAGCATATCAGATGATCCCTCAGCAATGCTAGAGGGGATATCGACGGATGCAATCACTTCTCCGTTGGAAGGGGATAGGGAGGTCACATGCAGGGTATACGATGCGAACGACTTGGCCAGGCCGACAACATAGACAGCGGACGGTGTGATGACCAACTTTGTGTAGATGACGGAGTCACTAAGAAGGGTAAAGGCTCCAAAAGTCAACGAATGCAGAGAACTGCTCACCTCTTGTCAGGTGACTCCCAAACCCAATGTACCTTGCCAGTTTCTCCGACGCGTTGGACGTTATAACCGTTGGTTAACACAACGATATCTCGGAATTGTTCCATAAAGGCAACCGCTGTACCGTTCTCGAAATCACCAATGTAGAGACGACGGCCTTCATGAGGTCTATGCAGCTGTTTTTCGAGCACCAGTTGCCCTGTCGAATAGTCAAATATTCTGAGCGTGGCACCACCGGGCCCTGACAAGGACACGACCGCTGTGGGAAAGCATAAGATGATATCGAGGCACGAGGAGCAACGAAGACCTACTCTCCCCATCCGTTTGATAATGAACAATGTGGTCCGCAGGTTCGTAGATGAAACGCCACGCTACACCAGAGTTAGACATTTATGCACGGCGGCAGTATTAGATAGCACGGACCCAGTGAGCCGTTCGATGCACGCATAGCAGCGAGTACATTGCTACCCGTTGCAGTGAGTAACAGTGCTTCCGTTGGAGGTCCTCCCGATTTGGCATGGAAAGTGGGAGCAGTGGAGAGGGACGAAGTTAGCGGCACGCCTACGTGTGGTTGATACCAGTCGACAACGCCAACGTCCGACTCGTGCAGTGCGACCACCGCCGCGCACAAGCACAGTAAGGCCAATAAAAGGCCACGAAGATTGAGAGGGCGCATTGAATGGGAATGACTCTGACTGACAGTGCGACACGTCCAACACGGAAACAGACTTTTAATTACATAATCTCATGTCAGGGAAATTGAATATAAGGATCAAAGTCCCGAAGCTGTATCAGGGATAATCCCACAATCACCCAGAGTCTCTTTAAACTTTCAACCACCCAATGTCAACTGAGCCGCAGTCCGCATCGAATACCCTCTTACTTCGTCGTCAACTTGCAGAGCTAACCAAGCATCCCGTCGAGGGCTTTTCTGCCGGTGCGTACCCTGCCGTATTCTCGCACCTCTTCCAACGCCCCCCTCTGATAGCCCTCTTCGCGAAGGACTTGTCGATGATAGTAATCTATACGAATGGGAGATCTTGATAATCGGGTTCGCTTCTTCTCCTTGCCTTGCAGAACTCTGTCGTTCCTCCGCTCACCACTTGCTGACACTTGATGATCTTCCGATCGCAGCCCTCCTGATACTCTCTAGTATGTACTCGTTCCTTCCCGTTGATGCCCCCACCCTGATCTTCGTGTCCAGTGAGGGCGGCATCTTCAAAGCCCGATTGACCTTCCCCCCTGAATTCCCTCTCTTGCCCCCCAAGATGCGTTTCATCACCCCAATGTGGCACCCTAACAGTGCGTCTTTATCCACTCTGCGCCATCTCACGTTCACTGAGACCTACGTTTCACACAGTATATCTCGACGGACTCGTGTGCATCTCTATCCTTGTGAGCGTCATATCCAACCCCCTTTCCGAGTGTGGCCGAACTGAACTCCCGGTTCCCCTTACCAAAGCACGCACCCGGCGACGATCAGTACGGTTATGAGGACGCAGGGGAACGATGGATGCCCGTCCAGAGCATCGAGTCTATCGTTCGTATCGTTCACATACGACCGGCACTGTTTTACTGACTCGACCTATTTGCCCGAACATAGTTGTTGAGCGTCATTTCCCTCCTTTCATCTGAGAAGCCAAACCTGGACAGCCCTGCGAACGTCGACGCCGCAAAGGAGGTCCGGACAGATTTTACTGGTCTGTACTAACGTCTCCTCACTCCTTCCCTTCTTTCCGCTGACAAGTCTTATTCTAGCTTACAGGAAGAAAGTCCGCCGTCTGGTCCGCCGTAGTGCTGAGGAAGCGTTTGACTAGTTGATCTCACCCATGCCCTCCAACCCGATCCGTCATTTGGTAATTTTCTAGGGACATATATTCTGTTAACGTCGCCTCTGTACAATCACCCACCCATCGATTACTTTGCTATCGAATCCTGTTTACAGTTTATCTAACACGCGGGAATTCAGCCCGATCCTGTGAAAGAGTCATTTTCATTTCTTTTCATTGTTACTGTCACTGCTCGACCTGCCATCAACTAGAGCAATCGATGTAAAGAAAGACTGTGGGCGTAAGGAAGTGTTCGAGTCGAGGCAATGGAAGGACGGGTGCACAACTAGAATATAGCACACCCGCGGCAGAGAGACATGATATCATACAGTCGTAGACAAATAAAGAGAAGGCAGGCGCCTAAAGGTGTAAACTAGGGAAAGTATAGAGCGATAAAACGGGGATATCCAACGTGAGCAAGGCGGAGGGCGGGGGTGACAGAATACAAGCGGACGACAAGCGCTTATGAAGGCTGCTTGTTCGTGCGGGACCGTAGAAGCGGTGCAAGTCCTGATAGCGCGCATGCCTTCTTCAAAAAATCGTGCTATAGGAGAGAAGATCAGTATAACTCTTCGATGATTTGAAAATACACTACAAGAACGCACCTCGAGCAACTCACTCGCCGTCGCACGACTCTTCACATCCACACACAGGCACACGCTTAAAAATGCTTTGAGTTCACGGGAAAGAGCCTCCGGCTTCTTCAGTGTTGGCGTGCCATTAGTCGCGATTAAGTAAAGAGCCTTGAGTGGCTCCTCATCGAGATACGGTGGCTCTTGCTCGATCATCTCAATTGCCATGATGCCGAGCGACCAGATGTCGACCTTGGCTCCGTATTCTTTCTGTTTCACGACTTCAGGCGCCATCCAATACGGTGTGCCAACCATCGTTGCGCGCTTGGACTTTTGATCGGTCAGCTTAGCGCAAAAGCCAAAGTCGGCTACAGGGTATCCAGTTGAATGACATAGACGGAAGAGAACCCCGTGGGGAAAACGCACTGATTTTGACACGCCCGAGGGCATCGAGGAGTACGTTGTCAGATTTGATGTCTCGGTGGATGATATGTTGGCCATGTAAATGCCCAAGGCCCTTGCATGTCTAGCAGCATATCAATACTTGCCTGTAAACGAAGGAGACTATGATGCGAACCTCGTTCGATATACAAGCAATTTGGTCTTCTTCGAGCGTGTTGCTCTCGATTATGTCGGTTAGGGCGCCACCTTCCATGAACTCCATGACCACCCAAAGCTCGTTCCCGCGCACGAGATATGAGTTCAAGAAGTTGACGATGTTCGGATGGCAACTTTCTTTCATCACCATAATTTCATTCACAATGAGTTCCTTGCGCGGTTGGGTCGTAAGATCCATCTCCTTGATCGCAACCTTCTTCCCTGTTGCAAGTGTCTTGGCGACGTAGACATGCCCGGAGGCCCTGTGGAAAGGTGCCATCCATGATTGTGAACCACGCCAGAATACTATGAGTAACGCACCCCTGACCGATCTTCTTGATCTTGCTGTATAGTAGCTTAGGGTCACCTGAGTCAACAACACTCCGCATCTTGTCCATGATCTGTGCCTCGGTCATGGTACTTATCCGCTTCTCAATCTCCTTTGTCTTGGGCTTCTCGAGGGCAGCAGCAGCAGCAGCCACACCCCCAGTCCCAGTAGCCTTGCTGTCATCGCCATCAACGACAGCAGCGATCCCACCGGCCTGGGGTAGCTTTTTCGCAGTTTGCAAAGGCTTGACAGGAGGTGGAGTCTTGGCTACAGGTGCTGCCGCTTGTGCGGCGGCGCTCGTGCCTGTAGGCGCCGATTTGGTGGTTGGGAGAACGGGCCGTTGATCCTCCCGTTGTTGCTCGCGCTCGCTCTCCTGTTGTTCTTTGTCTCGTTCTTGCTCCCGTTGCGCTCGCTGACGTTGCTGTTCGCGCTCGCGTTCACGTTCACGTCCACGTTCGCGTTCTCGCTCTCTCTCACGCTCACGCGACCGTTCGCGATCTCGGTCTTCGGTTCGAGGTGGCTGTAACGAATCTTTGCGCTCAGGCGCAGCCGCGTCACTTGGTCCCTGGGGTTTTGCACGTAGCTTCAGATCTGTTGGATCCGGCTTTGGTGCGGGCGGCGCGGGCGGCGCAGGACGAGTGCCAGTGAGGAGCGGACGTGGTGGTGCGGGTCGTGAGGCGAGAGGAGGATTGAGAGTAGGTCTCGGAGCCCCAGTTGCCTGCGATACACCAATAGTGTGAGGGTATGCACCATTGACGTAGTCGGCAGCGCGCTGTGCTCCCAAGGCGAGATTTGTACTCGCGGAGTCAGTGCCTGAGGCGGGCGGCGCCGACTCCTGGCGAATGAGTGATGGTGGTAGTGACGTCTCAGCAAGCGGTGGAAGTTTGCCAACACCCCCAAGGCCTGTACCAGCACCGAATCGAGCTAGAACCTCGCTGAGAACAAGGCTAGTCGTATGAGGATCAAGGGAAACGCACGTGTGTTGTTAAAGCCAGTCGCTCCCCGCGACACTGGGGACATACCCATTTCTTCCATCTCGCGTTTCTGGTGATCGGTATAGAATTCGAGTACATCAAGTACAGCTTGTGGGTTGCGTTGATAATCCTCGCGTGTTATCGCAGACTGAGTGAGCAATTTACTCCATTGTTCGGGCATCCCCTATATGCTATCGATAAGCTAGCGAACAGAAGGAGGTGAATGACATACAGTAAAGGCCCCCGAGATGGGATCGAAACCAACATGTACTTTGTGGACAAAATTGGTTGGATTGCTGACACCGCTGAGGGGACTCCGAGAATAAATGTCGTCTTGCCATCCGTACAATTCTTCGTCCCCCTTCAGAGACAGATAGAACCGCTTGTCTCTCGTTTCAAGGAGTAAGCAGTAGGGCTTCAGGTCTGTGCGCTCGATATTTGCTAGGTCGCGGAGTTGAATGGTATTCTGAGGCGGTGTCGACTAGTAGGAGGATTCGTCAGTCTCATCCTCGATAGGTTGTTCAGAATGGCAATTAAAACGAGGGGCATCTAGGAATCGTGAGGTAGCGTGCGCGAAAAGAAGAACGCGCGTATACAAAAGGCGTTACACCCGGATCTCCACGCATATCAGGAGACTACGAAGTCAAGACGAAAGCTCACCTCGTTTTTATGGACAGAAAGAGACTGCTCCCTGAGTACCAACCACTTCTCTCTCCAGATCCAACTAGCGAATGCATCCTCCTTGAAGCCGACGGAACCTTGACGGATGATACCTAACATGTTAGCCCCGTCTGAGCTGCGTTTCGGGAATCCACCGATGTTCGGTGTGCCACCAATGCCTGAATAAGAGCTAGCATAGGAAGAAGTGGAGGCCAACGCCGGAGAAAGCGTCACGGAAGAGCTGGTGGAGAAAGCGGTGGAGGATGAACTGGTGGATGCCGAACGGAGAGGAATGGGTGGCGCGGGGCGAGAGGGGGTAAGGGAAGTGGCAGTGACCTGATTGAAGGCCATACAGGCAATTAATATTGTCGGAGGAAAAGAGCGGGGCTCGTTGTCGGGTCGATATGTGAGGGAATTGGGAGCGTGTTGTGTTCAGTGAGAAAAGAAGATGCGCGCGAGGACAAGGGCAACGACCGAGTACTTGTTGCGATTGTGCTGAAACGCAGGGTGTGAGGGACTGGATGAGAATAGGGGATGTGAGCAGAAAAAGGAAGAAAGAGGGAGAAGGCGGTGATGATGAAGATGATGTTGATACTGATGAGGATCTTTAGCCAAGGGCCGTCGTAGCGAAGGGCCCGAACAAGTTGGGCTGATGAATAAATAATTTCACATCTCATCCATCATACACAACCCACACACATCTTTGTTGCCACCACACAGATCCAGAATAATAATAATAAGTACACCGTACGTGGCATCATCGTCACTGCCCGTAGTCAATCCACAGACGCTGTGGCACGTCAATGGCCCCCATTCACGTAAACGGTCTCGGGTCGGCGAAGCTACATGGGAAATGTGAGGCTCTAAATGCCTTCTCTTTTGTTCGAAGTTTCCTCGATAGCCTAGAACAGCGCCATGACGTGGCAGTGCCACAACTCGGTCCATATTTACTGCACGCAACCCAGGATTTTCGTGGGATAATTCCTGCTTATCGTGACCAAAGTCCGAGTTTCAAACGGGGCTCCGTAGAACTGCGACGTACGGCAAGAAAAAAAAGACAAAAGTGACATTATTCTCGGCTCTAAGGAATACCAAACGCAAAATGGGGGTACCAAGGGGACGACCGCGCCTACTTGTTCTTCGTGTGTCTGGCACCCCCGACGACGCCATGTCAGCCTTGACGCACGAAAAGTGAGAACGAACCAAAGCACGCACTTGTACACGAAGCGTTTCTTCGTATGCGAAAATTCTCCCAACTTGTGGCCCACCATGTCTTGCGTTACTGTGACTGGGACATAGTCTTTCCCGTTGTGTACGAGAAAGCGGATCCTGCATGACACACAAAAGCGATTGTCAGAATTCGCGCACCACACCAAACATCCCTTTAAAGCGACACTGATGATTCACACACATACCCAACGAAGTTCGGAAGGATGGTGCAAGATCGCGCATCCGTTTTTATGGGAGTGTTATTTGCAAGCGCTTCACGGATGTTGGGAAACGCAACGAAGAACGGCCCTGCGTGTTGTCCAGTATCATGAACTGTATGCCATGACGAGCGTGACTGACCTTTCCATGCGGACCGCCCTGAGCGCAGAATGGCCGAAGGGTACATTTCGTGTTTGAGTTTGGGACACCAAACAATATTTGTGCGAGCCACGGCCCACGGAGCTGAGCAAAACGTAGATGAAGCGATGGGCGATGGTGGACCAGTGGACCATGCCCGGAGTCCGAAATTAAGTTATCTCAAGTCCCCCTAAACAAGCCAGCCGCCAGCCGTTAGCACCACCTGGCCTTTCACCAAGCCGCGTCGTTAATTGAGGGTGTGAGCTTGCTGGGCTCATTTCCGCTAGTGCACGTATATCCTCCAAGGGACCACATGCTGCCAGGGTGCGTCTACGTGTACGTTCCATCCTTGACACCCCTCCCAATAAAGTTGTTTCCTCACAATTGAAAAGATCAGAACCGGCATCTGCCCCCATTCGTATTTTCCAATGTCACCGGAGCCTGAGGCCTGAGGCCTGGCCTGAAGGCTAATATTTAGCGCAACTATTGAGGTAACCAAGCAGCCGTGGTCATATGGTCAACCTCATTCGCTGTTTACGGCATCAAACATCGCCATTAGAACCCCCCGGTTGAATTTATCTGTTACAAAACTGCTGCTCATTTAGGTCAAGTTACTAGCGCTACGTGCGTAAGGGTGTAGAATAAACGTGTTTTTCGATGAATTGCTAACGTCTTAAACTTCCTATGAGCGTTCAACATGATAGTATAAATATACCGAATATTTCTGTGTTTTTTTTTTTGGTCTCTCCCGACCATGAGGCTTGAAGTGTACCGAATCAAGAACCTCGCGACGCGCCACTCGAAGTACCACCTCCAACAGCTGCCAGTTGTCCGAGTACGCCGAAGACTTCCTCGCGGGTGAGCCTCCACCGAGCGTCTGTGCCACCAGTCCCAGTTGAACACGTCTCGGCATTGTCTAGTTCGCCAAGGCGACGCAGTAACTTTTCATCACGGCCGATAGCGAGTACAAAGTCTTTTGCATGTGCGATGCTCTCACTCTCCTCAGGGAGGATCCAAGGTGCTCGCGGAGAATATGTCGGGCCACCAGCGTGGAGAATCGCACCAACAGCTGTCGACCGCGAGATATAGTTTGGTAGGACAAGGAAGGAATTCTTTCCCGGAATGATGCGTAGTCCGTAGCGCTCTCCAAGACTATACATATCTCAGCTGGGTAAGGAGGAAAAGGTAAGTAACCCACCTATCAAAAATGTGGTTCTGTGCCTCCGCAGCTTGACGACGTGCCCATACACGATCTCCCGCATCGACTGCCTCATCGCCGCTAAAGTACCGCCACACGATGCTGGCTTCTCGTTCTTCAACAAAAGAGCCAGGTGTGCGCTCAGTAAACTATAATGGTCATACCACATTGTCAGTCTATGCCTTCATTCCATTCACGAATAATAACGTACGTAATTGAGAATCTCAATACAAGTATTCTTCCATGTTAGATTGAAGTTTGCCACCATTGTAATCCAGGATGACTCTCCACTCTTGCCGGGGATGGGCTTCACGAAGCAACCGTTCTCAGCCCTGTGTTCCCATCGATAATCAGGCCGAACGTATATCACTACACAGAAGGGGAACACTTACACAAACCCGACTTTGGGCAGTTGCACTGCGACTGGATCGAGTGTCTTGACCGGGAGTCCGCTCAAGAGCCATACTTCATTCCTGCTGTCCTCGGACAAACGTTTGACAACCTCAATTGCTTCTGGGGGCATGTCCTCGCCTTGACCTTTTGGCCGACGTCGTGGATTGCGTTGCCAAAGGGTATCCTCGATGTCGATGAGTACGAGACGCCGTTGCGAGTGACGGTAACGAGGAAGTAAAAGAGCAAGGTCCAACGATGCAACTAGCGCATCACCCTGCTGATGCTCGATGTTCATGCGTAAGCATCGCGTGAGGAATGATGTAACGAATGCTTGGGCTGTCTGGGTGACCACATGGTTATTTAAGTCCTGGAAAACAACGTAAGCGAGGACGAAGGTACAAAGAAGAGAAAATGCTTACGTCCCAGCGAGAAAAGGCCTCGTCATCGTCCATCGTTAGGGCCTGGTGGATTGCCTTTGCCGTGTTTCGCGTATCCCAAGGGTTTATAACGATGCAAGAGCGGAAACCGCTATAGCTGTACGAACCAGTGAACTGCACATATTGAGAAGAAGTCGTTCGAAAGTTGTCAATGGACACACCTCGCTCAGGATCAACGGTCGGTGTCGTTCCTCTTGACATACTACGAATTCATGAGTGCGCAATGCCATGCCTTCGCGCATACTTGTGACAAGAAAGGCGTCTGCAACCGCCAGGAGTGCAAGGTATTGACTGAAACTGAGGTCATCGGTGTGAAGAAAGACAACAGGCTGATATGTAAGTGTAGAGAAGCGCGAGTTGATGCGTGCAACGATGTCCGCGACTCCGCCGTGTGCTTCGTTTTCTTCAGATGTTTGAAGAGCGACCTGGATGAGGATGACCTTCTGGTGGTACTCTGGGTGTTTCTCCAGAAACGCCTCAAACGCTAGAAGTTTATGGCGTCCACCCTGAATCGATTGATAAGTATCCATAAAAGTTGATCAAGAATAGGGCCAACCTGAACTTCGTCAAGCTTGTCACGGCCGACAACAAGCTTCACGCCAGCATACCGTTCCGTCAGGATTTGAACCCACTGCGTGACTTCGGGATCGCGCCTGTGACGTGTTCAGTTGGTAACAATATCATCGGGGTAGGATTGAAAAGAAAAATATGAACTTGCCTCTTCTCCTTGAGAGCCTTGACGTCGATGCCGACTGGGAACACGCCAACATCGACAAAGTGATCATCCAACTGGATACCTTTAGGCAGCGTTTCCAAAGACAAGATGCGCGACACGGTCTGACGGAAATGACGTGCATAGTTGGCCGTTTGGAAACCGATGAGATCGGCAGAGAGCATTCCACGGAGCAGATATTCGCGAACTGACAAACAGCGGAAAATTTCCGACGACGGGAACGATACATGCAAAAAGAAACCGATGATTGCTGTGGGTAATTTTGCGCGGACGAGCTGAGGTACGAGCATCAAGTGATAATCATTAACCCAGACTAACCAGAGAGTCAGCGCGCTGAAGGGTAACAAGAAGCAACCAACACACTGATATCGCCTTCTTGATAATTTGCGACAATTGTGTCTGCGAAACGTTGATTTACTGACACATATTGTTTATAGCTCGAGCTTTCGTAGAATGTTTTAGTTTTGGGTGCATCTGGGACAACATAATGCAAGCATGGCCAGAGAACCTGGTGACAGAAATTGTCATAGTGCTGAGTAAATTCGTCATCCGGAATCCAGACAGGTGAGCTGTCATATTCCTCCGCCAAACGATAATCGATGTTCCGACGGAGTGGTTCCTTAAACGAGTCCGTGTTTGTGCCAAGGGTCCCAACCCAGCGTTTTCGCTTCAGTCGGCCCTCGAGAGAATTTACCGCATTGGTGAGACCGCCATTACCGTGCGGATTCGGTTCAACATGGTATTGGCGACCACTTGGCGAATCAGAGTGGGGCCGACGTGCGATTGAGCGAGACTTGCGCTGAGAACGAAGTGGGATGTGCGCATCAGCTGCGCGTTGGCGGGTGGGAGGAAAGGGGCCTGAAGAACCGCCGAAACCGTTGCGGGTAGGAGTATTGGTTTTCGAATCGCCAAAACCTGATGGCGTGAGCGGCGTCAAGGTGGCGAACAGTGGGTTGACGTGCTCCACACCGGGAGTACCTGCAGGTGTCCCCGTGCGAGACTGATGACAAGTTAAATCAGCGTCGGACCGGACGTGCCGCTCCACAAAGTGACGACGTCCAAAAATTTCTAGAGGGATTACGGATCCACACTTGCCTTGTCTTTTAGATCATCTACAATGCTAAGGATGGGTGCAGAGGTCCGAGGCTTTGGTGGAGGTAAGGTCAGCTTGAACCCTTGCTCTTTGGCATGGCCGGGAAAGACATCCGGTAACAGTTCCGAATGGACATCTGGGGTGGGAGGATGCGACTCTCCCAACACCACCGTATTAGGAAGGAATAGTGACGCGATCACTACACGATGGTTTCTGAGTGAACTCATCGTAAGAATATGCGGGAAGAATTAAGGCGAAGGGATGGGTTGGGTTACGCGGGTGGAAAGCTCCAGGGATCCATCTATTTATTTAAGCAAAGACCATTTAACCCCGGAGACTGCCGGTCCGTCGTCTCCTGTCTCCTCCTCACTGCTCTCCGGACATGGAGTACTCCGTCCGTGTGTACAACATCCTTACACACTTTCTAAACCAAGAAATTATCGTCCGACAGTCCTTTTTAAACGTATCGTCTAGAAATCGTCTTGGACCATTATTACCGATTTGTCAATCTTCCTGTGTTTTCAAATGGTAGCAGCCATCGATCAGCTGCACCTCGAATCAGCAACTCATTCATTTCGCCTGATTAACGGTAAATTGGCGGGATTATATCGTAGCCAACAGACTTTCCTTCTCGAACTCCTGACCTGTACTGTAGGTCTGAAATGCTGGGCGTTCGGATATGAAACGTGTCCCCGAAAGTAACACCCTGATTCGGCCTTGGGAACTTGAGCGCTTGGGCGCTTGAATCGAACGTGTTTACTCGCCGAATATTTGAAATGGTGGTTAGGCCAAGCATGGAATCTCCGCACAACAAGACAAGACTTCAAGGTACAACACAGGATGTGACACGTAATGAAACGGACATAATTATACACCCCAAAATGCTCGGGCCATTTCCCCCCCAACGTGGTGATCCGATCAGTATCCTTCCCCATGCGACAGATCATCAACACTCATCACGGATTGCACGATCGCACGAGTTGCACCACCAAAGCATCGGCGAGTCTCACGGCCGCGGGTCTCCTTGCGCGGATAATGACTTCTCGACAATGTTCACTGCTCGCCGAGGAGGCGATCTGCGTCGCTTCGTGAACAAGTCGCTCCAGCGTCCGGTGTGCCGACGTCTCTGTCTCCTATGCGCCTCTCAATCACACCACAAGAACAACCAATTGTTCGCGAAATGACACGTACCTCTACTATCCGATTCACAATCGTGGCATAGTCGACCTCGGTCGAGTGCTCCGGCTTCTCGAGGAACCATATGTCCATTGTGATACGCTGTTTCACCCTTGGTTCCTGTTCGCCATAGCCGAGCAACACACCCAGTTCAAGCCCACGTGCAAATGCGACAACTTCTTGGGTTCGTGCGCCGTGCGGCGTCGTAAGCTCCCACCCTACTCCGCCTGTGGCGCGTGGGTGGCCATTCGGTGCCTCCAGTACTACTCGCAGCTCCTTCACAGCGTCTCCTGCATGCACAAACGCAACACCGGTGACGGCACGCGCGAGCGCACGACCGCTTGCCCACGGCGCACCATCGTTTACGCGCTCCAACACTTGGCCCTCGAGGTCCCAATAACGAATTGAAAATCTTGAGTCATCCGT
>Ga0307510_10003299_pt1 | contig 18777 bp, 16 predicted proteins | sample 12_EM_MG_FD_207224 | JGI IMG/M metagenome (GOLD analysis project Ga0307510, IMG submission 207224) | Populus trichocarpa ectomycorrhiza microbial communities from riparian zone in the Pacific Northwest, United States - 12_EM | ecosystem: Host-associated > Plants > Roots > Unclassified | place...
AAATTTGAGGAAAATTCCGGGCCTTTTGATTATGGCCCGGTGGGCATAACTAATCTCAGAGAGGTTAACTTTCTTGTTTTCATGCCATAGATCCTGCTTGTTGGTTGTCCGGTCTAAATCAGAGGCAGGGGACAGGAGATCCGTGAACATGGAGCGAAATCTTTTCTGTGGTTGGACCATCTGAGCGAGTTCTTTTCATAACAGCTACCGATGGCCCCTCATCTCTTCGCCCCAGTTCTATTATCCGTCGCATGGGTTTCAGACCATCTGCCTGCGAAAACCCGGGCCCTGATAACACCAAGAGTACCGAGAAAGACATGTGCTAAGGAATGTGCCTACGGAAAGGATTAGTGGGCATTCATACTTGCTAGGTCTATGATACAAACAGATGGACATCAGATTTATTCCCAATATTGTGTCCCAGGCCGTCGGTGAAATAGCTCGGAGATGTGAACTCACCGAGTTTGAATGTTTCTTGGCACCACCACAACCAGACAAAAGTGGTAACCTCGCTCATCAGAACAAAATCTCCGGATAATGTTAGGCGATCGATTTACTCATTACATTTAAAGAAAGTCTGGAGAGGTTAAGTAATATGATTTATGGGGGCTGGTGTCGAAAGCCTCCCGACCCGAGCTTCACCAGGGTCTTGTCTGACTGACATCAAGTTATCCCGGTGAGATTGAAGTGTTCTCGTTTTCTTGAAATATCGGTTATGCCTGTCGGTCAACGCGAATGCCTAGGCCGATATGGGCTGTCAGCATGGCTTTGCGAGAGTTAGATTATAGAAAAGAAGGGTTCCAGACCTTGGGGTATCGATACTTTTCTTCTCTATCTATTCTCACCTCGGAAATTTGCTTTTGGGCTCTGTTATTGCAAATCGCTCGCTCGCTGGTCCGACATTCCTTACTTTCCTTCTTTCTTTTCCCACGATCCTGAGTTCACGAGGTCTTTGGCGCTGGCTGCCTACGCTCCTTTTTAGATCTGCTGTTCTTATGTTGCTCCCGGGAGGGTTGTTGGTGGTGTGCGTCGTGGGGGGATATCTTTGCATTAGTGTCGCGGGATTGCCCCAGATTGCACCTGTCCAACTAGCACCTGTGGATCCTTTAACTGGATATCCACCCGTTCCTGCTCAACAACCTCCTACTCAGTTACCTCCAACCCAACAACCCGCTGCTGTCCAACCGCCTGCTCCCGTTCAACAGCTAGCGGCGGTCCAGCCACCATCCTCTGTTCAGCCTTCTGGTGCAGTTAAACCATCCACCTCAGTTCAACCTCCTGGCGCTGTTGGACAACCTAGGGTTCTTCCTCCAGCTTCAGTAACTCCTCCTCCGGGAGCACCCGCTCCGGCTGCAGGGGTACCATCTCCGCCCGGGGGAGCGCTCCCAAAAACATTCTTACCTACAGTAGGGCAAGTAGTCACAATTTCCGGTGTAGTGAGTCCGACACCTCTGGGAGCGCCGATACCGACGCCTGGGTTAGGTCAGGTTAATGCATCTGCAATAGCACCTGGGGGGGGAACTTCCTCTTCATCAGGGCCTAAAGCAGAACTACCTGTCGGATCAACCCCTCTCGTGCCGCCGCCAGTTTCACCGACGATCTCACTCCCAACCTCTACCGCCGGAGGCCAGCCAGCCCCCGCACCTAAAAAATCGGACAGCGGATCTACAACAACGAGTCCACCTACAGGATCAGGTTTACCGAAGCCCAGTTTGAGCGCCCAGTCGAGTCAAGCACCTTCCTCTGCGCCCCCTCCCGGCCAGGCTCCGGTGCCACAACCGCCGCCGGGAGCATATAACGCAAAGGCATGCAATAATTTTGTGGAGCTGTGTAATAAGACGTGGTCTTCGGTTGTGCATCTCGGAGCGCATGATTCTCCGTTTGTCAGGTCAAAGGAGAATGGGTTCAGTGTTAGCGGAAATCAATACTTTGACGTTAAGGTTCAATTAGACGCTGGTATCCGATTGTTGCAGGGGCAAATTCATAAGGAAGACGACAAGACAATGTTGTGCCATTCGAGTTGCAAGCTGTTTGACGGAGGTCTGTTGGAGAATTACCTAAAGAAGGTGCGGGAGTGGATGGATCAGCATACGAGCGAAGTGGTAACAATCCTCTTGGTAAATAACGACAAAATCCCGGCCAGGACCATCAAGGAAGCTTTTGACAAAGCTGATCTAACCCGTTTAACCTATACACCACCGACACAGCCCGCGCTCTCACCAACCGGCTGGCCAACTCTGCAGCAACTCATCACGGCTCAACGTAGAATTATAGCATTCACCAGCACCAGCGCAGACACTAAGAATGTCCCCTGGCTCCTGGACGAATTCTCCTACATCTTTGAGACCCCCTTTGAAGTCACTGATCCGTTGAAGTTCACCTGCGCTGCACACCGTCCCGGTAGCGTTGGTGGACCAGACAAGCTCCAGCAAGCGCTTCAAACCAGGATCCCCTTCATGAACAGATTCCTCTATGCCAATATTTTCGACAGTAAGGTTGGTAAGTGGGTTAGCGGCGGAGAGGCATATAAGCCGAATGATACATACGTGGCGACATTGAATGGCGACAAACCCGGCATGCCCGGTAATCTCAAGCAGGGCCTCACTCGGTGCATGACCGAGTATAAGCGTGTTGGCGGATTTGTGCTAGTAGATTTTTTCAACGAGGTTAGTGTTTGGGTGATGGTTGATAGTCGCAAGAGGTAACGAGTGTCTAGGGATCACCGATAAAGATTGTCGATGCAGTAAATGGGGTTTCTAACCCTATTAACAGGAAGGATCCGCCGCCGACACCGGATCAGAAAACAAAGGATGGTACTTTCAAGCAGTTGGTTAATGATGTTAAGGGTGGCAAGGAGGACACTGTTACTAATCGCTTGGCGACAGGAGGTACGAACTTGTTGAAGAAGACTGGGTTGAGGAGGAGATCACTGCCGTGGCGGGCGTGAGGCCGCTTATGTGCGATATGGGGAACATGTTCTTGATATGTTTAGGTTATATTGTAGTTCTCAAGTTTTAGAAAGAAAATGGTTTTCAATGGATGCAAGGTCACGAGCAGAAGTGACGTGAATATGTTAGGAAAGTAGGTTTCTGCCAGCGGTACTCGAGTAGATGGTATTAGGGGCAGCCCCAATGAGCGTATGGATAGGATAACTAAGCAAGCATAAGGGATGACATAAGCCAAGGGAATAATCGCGAAATCAAAAAACTAAGATAGAATGAATCGAGCGAGACCGCCTAAGTAAGCTTCCCCTCAACCAATATCGAAGCAAGATCTTTATCCGCCTCGGCCCACTCCCTCTCGATAACCTTCGCACGTCCTTGATCTCTTGGCATAATCGAACACTCAAATGGCAACGGCCGCGATAGAAACCCGTTCGTGAACGCCATATCATCAACCGGAACCTCGGTCCCATCGGGCCTTATCTTCGGCCCGATATCAAACGCCCACAACATCCTCGAGATATTAATGAACAGCGAATTCTTTGCAATGTGCTGCCCGGTGCAGACCCTACGTCCGAAGCCGAAAGCCATATGTCCGAGCCTCTCGTCGTCGAAGCGATCGGGATTGAAGTCGTGCGGGTTCGGGTACAATTCCGGGTCCAAGTGTATCCCCCAGACATTCGCCACGACCCAGGAGCCCTTCGGTATGCGGTAGCCAAGGTACTCGTCGTCCTCGGTTACCGCGTGGTAGAATGCATTTACAGCGACGGGGCGCCAGCGTAGCGTCTCTTTGACGATCTTTTCGATGTACGGAAGGGAGTCTTTGTCCTGCCAGGTTGGCAGTCGGGATTTACCGACTACCCGGTCGAGTTCTTCCTGTGCGCGGCGGGCCACGTGGGGAAATTTCACCATTGCTAGTGTGAAGACTTCTTGGGCGATAGTGGTTGTATCGCTGGCGGCTTCGTATAGAGTTCCGACTGCTCAACATTAGCTTGCTTTCTCCCTCCTACAGATGAGGTGTTAACTTATCACCAATAGAGAAGACAGGGACACGTACGATCATATCCAACTTCTAAATCCGGCATCCCTTGCGAAAATGGCGAATCCTTGTACAACTTTGCCCAATTCCACCCCTTCTGCTCCCACGCCGCGTTCAGATTCGTAATGTGCAATTCGGACTCGTATTTGTGGAACTTGGTCGAAATCCTCTTCCACTCGGCAAAGTACCTTGGCAAGATGTCGAGGATGGGAAAGATGTCTACCCACCATCTCCCCACGGCACCAGCCTCCGTGAAGTTCCGCATGATGGCGTCGATTGCCTGGAGCTCCTTCTCGTGTGCCGTGACCAGACGCTTGCCATACGCCAGGGAGAAAGCTAGTGATGCTGAGTAGCGGTGGAATTGCCGGGAGAAGTCGTCTGGCTTCCTTAGGAGGGCTTGGACGAGGTGCTTGCTTTCGAGGTCTTGGACTGGTTTGTACTTTTGGGACATGCGCGGGGATAGTACTGTTGACTGAAGCCGGTAGTGAGTGTTCCACATTTCTCCGCGCATGAGGAGTGTTCGGTATCCTGGGTGTCTTTGTCAGTATAAGTCACTAGGGGCGATGAATCCGGGATATGATAGGATACTCGAATGGGCTAATATGAAAGCAAGAAGAAACATACCACCAGAAATATGTTTAGCGCAAACCGTAAGCTCCGGTCTGTCGGAGTATATCTTGGATCGCTTATCCAGTAGATCTCGCGCAGCCTGGCGCGTACCCAGGACAATGGCCGTCTGAGCGCCCAACCGCATAGTGAATATCGGGCCGTACTTTTGCGTCCATTCCTGCTGTTGGCGCCACTGGTATTTGGGCGCAATCTGAAAGAGGTTTCCGAATATGGGAACTCCTCGGGGGCCCGGAGGGAGCGGGAGTTTACTCCGTTTCCGCTGAAAGAGATAGGTGGCTGTTAGCACCGCTAGGATGGATATCAAAAGTGCCAGAGGTTTTGTAATAACAGGCGCGGGAGTGCTGCCTCCCGGGTCCTCGGCGCAGGCTCCCGCAGTACACATTTTGCCAAAGGGGGAAGAGGCCATTTTGAAGAGGGAGCAAAATCTCCAGGTACAGTAGGACGCCATGAACCGGGAATTGGTTCGAGGTAAGGTTGCAAATAAAGGCGAGAAGTGGATTGCTCTGTTCCTCTGCCTCAACACACAACTAACTCTAGTGGGATGTGTTATACCTTACTGGGCATAAGGGGAGTCCTCGAGGGGCCATAGGGGTTATATGTAGTGCGTGTGAAGCGGGGAATGAACCGGGATCACTCCCCCTCGTGTTGCTTCTCCAAGCACAAGCAAGGTAGATAGAGAAAACAAGCAAATGATATCCTGCTCCGACAGACCCAGACACACACAGCCACGTGCACACACTCGCGCCTCGTAGAAACTGCCTAAATTCGCTGCATTAGGATATCTTGGTTCCGGGGCAGCGTCTTGGCGAGTTATCTGATTGGTGAGAGGAGACGGCTACAAGTGTTGAAAGTATTGATACCCAACCGTGGGGTGGTCGACGGTTTCCTGCGCACGATCTGCCAGCAATCGCAATACCGGAGTCCTTATTGGCATCATGGCACCTCCCGGGTAACTGAATCGTTTACCGTATGTCGCTCTGGAGAGGGGGGCAAGAAAAAGAAAAAGAAAACTTTGATATCGTTGAGATGCTTTGCCGGGAGGGATCTACATGAGATATCATTCGGCAAGGCCCTGCCGGCTGCACAATGCCGCTGTCCGACTGGCTTGAACTGATCCCACCTGGCCCAGGCTTAGCGAATCATAGCGGCTTCTCCGGTGCGGGCGCTCTCAAATAAGGGGAGTACTTGTATGGGGGGTTCGCTTGTCACAGTACCGGTACTCGGGTGGAGTACTCGTACCAGTCGTTGAAGTTCCAAAAAGTGAGGGGGTTTTCAGCCTGAAACACCGGTACGAGTACCAACTGCGCTAAACGCACGGGCCACCGGGCCGGCTCCCGAACCCGGCACCGTACCGCAGCGCATTTTTCAATCTCCTGCTTGAGCCCTGTTGAACCACAGTGGCGAGGCTCCCCAAACGTACGGCACTTGTAGCTCGGAGGATATGCTTTTTGTTACGATATCGGTAGGCAACAACTCTTGTCGTAGTGGGTGAGTGAGACTGGAGAGAGAGGCGCCGGTATGTATCTTGGGGGGAACCAGAAATAAGCCTCCAAAGGCGGAAGACCAGAATGCCACTGCGAGCAGCCTGTTGTACGGTGGCAACTCTGACTTGATGTTTTCAGGGATAATAATATAATATCGTATAGTGTTTTGTAGAGCGGCGGTGATGTGATACGAATGGAAGTCTTGTTATGCTCTGCGGTGGTAGCCTTCGGAAGGACTACCTTCGCTGGTTGTAAATTTTGAAGTTTTGGAATTTCTATCGCTGGTTATACCGGTAGTTAGTGTGTGTGAGTGAGATTTTCTCGCGCTTGTGGATTTGCCGATAGTGTTGCAAAGAGGGCCTTCGGGAATCGAACTCGGTAGGTTGGAAGGGGGGGTTGAATCGGGGCTTCTGAAAATGGGGATTGAAGGGCTCGTTAGTGTCTTAGTGAGCGAAATACGGTAGCAGAAACTCTGTGTTGGAATTTCCACAGTCAGTTCGGTTGTGTGAGTCTTTATTGCTCAGAAGCAGGGAGGAGGAGCATGGTAAAAAGCATGACAGGACAGTGTCGCCGACAGGACAATGTCGCATCTCTAAAGGTAAATAGGATTTACTCCGCGTTGTAAATTTCATAAATTTATCCTAGCAAACCTATCCGGCGTATACTCGCTATAAACAAGAAACATAAACAAAAACAAAATAAAGAAGGATAAAGGTAAAAAAAAAAACTTAAGTGCCTCTCCGCATCACCATCATCAACCTCCACCGTAAGACACATTCTGCGTTGTTGCAACCAGATTTGCCTTTGCAACATTATCCTGTCGGCCATGTTTTCCTATCATGCTCTTTACTAGCTTATTTGCTTCTTCTACTACTGCATTTTGTTTGTTTCATTTGCTTTTGTTTCCTTCAAAATTAATGTTGTTGGTTCCTGTTTTGTTAGAAGAAGTCCTGTTATCCCCCCAGCTCGAGAAAGCGCTTTCAAGTCCTTCGATCATTTTTTCATCTACCCCCCCTTCATTGCAACACTGTGTCAATTTGACTTGTGACTTATCGGTACCCGGGGTTTCCCGCCCCCGCTCACCTAATGGAGACCTGGTGTGCTGTAAGTGGAAGCGATGAGACATTTGTAACTTCTCTAGACTTTTGGGACACTTTTCCGAAATTTCCTCTGGCTAGAGCACCGTAACTTAGGAGTGTCCCTGCCGTACCGTACTCCGAAAGAGTTCTGTCGGAGACCTTGCGTGCTAGTATCCCCGCCGGTTATGTCCTGTATGAGTACTAATCACATGGCAGCAACACCCGCTTCGTGGGGGTTTTCTCGCGGCTTGATAGGCTCGAACGGTAGCGTGCGGTGGGCGTGCTAGGCGCCGCTTCTCGACCGTCATGGAGCTTCAGATCAGAGCATAATATTTTTGAATGAGTGGAGAGCTTTAGCCACTTTTGATATTTTATTTAGGGATTGAGTAGCTCTTTCGTAGAGAAGGAGGGGCGTTTAGGCGGTAGTGTTCCTGTTATTTAAGAGGTGGAACTCCTCAGTGGAGGAGAGGGGGTTCATGGGATCAAGTTTTTCGGTCATCAGAACTTGTTCTCTCAGTGATGACAATTCAGCATTCCTGTGACTTGGTCAAACCAACCAATTACGAGCATTGGTTTGTCATCCTTCAGATTCCACGACGAGCCTTCAATTCTCTCTGGCTCTACCTACTGTTGGAGAGTCCTTCCATATCCAGCGCGGTCGGCTATGGGGGAGTGCGTTAGGTGGTAAAGTGGCGAGTGAGGCCGCGTGAACCTGGGAAATTGTGGCTGGTTCTTTCCGTATGGATGCCCCGGGACCCCCCCCTTTGTTTTTCTCTCAATCGACAACAATCATTTCAATACCTGCAGGGTGGGGATGGGATAGGTGATGCTTCATGATCTGCTCTTGATAGTTCTGTTCCGAAATCTGAAATCTGGTTAACCAGGTGGGATGAATGAACCGGGTAGGTATCTCAGAGTTTGAATTTGTCGATTTGCCTTCTGTCTCGGAATTCAGCTTCCTCTCTTTCAGCTAATCAATCGACGGGTAACCCAGGTATGATGCCCGAGCATCAGGCCAGTGCGTGGTGTTCCTGTTGAAGGGAAATAAGGGCTGCACGGAAGTAGCCGAAAACCCTAAAAGAATTCACTCGGAACTTTTGACACTTTGGAGGAGGGATATTGAAGGTAGGTCTTGCCGCCTATACTTTAGGCCCTGTTTGGTTGTGCTGGGCCCATTCCTTTGCCACATACAAACGACCGTTCCCCTGCCATTCCAAAATGGGAGAACGGAATGGGCGTTTGGCAACGGTAAAAGGCATCTACCATTCCATTTCCAAACAGCCCTAACAAAACAGTTGCCATGTGAAAACATCATAAGCAAATATTTATACCAATAAAATAATTATTGTCCTGTAGGATAACTCCTTTATAATAGGATATCAACAATACATCTTTGATTCTTATTTTTATTTCCAACTATTCGGTGAGTACTCCGGCAGGTAATAGCAGCGGGGGGAGGGGCTGGATCTACAAGCCAGAGCCAGAAGCCAGGAGCAGAAGTTGTGAATTCAGGAAGGTTGTCGGAGGTTTAAATTTGAGAAACATTAGAAGCACTAGTAAAATTTCTTCATGAGGCTCTAGGGTGAAAATTTTCTAATGTGTTTGTTAGAAGCAAATGGCACCAAGTTGGCAACAACCGTTCCTACAGGTCCGACCGTTTCCCACTGGAACGGTCCTGAATGGGCCTAGCACAACCAAACAGGGCCTTATTTATTCGCTCGATCTCGCTCACTGCTCCATCCAACTAAAAAATCCAACTAACTGTAGAGAAAGGTGTATAAAAAAACGAAAACCACATCCTGATCCTTCTTTGATCCCCACACTCATCTCTATGCTTCCTCAATGCCCTTGTTTCTCCGTACACTTCCGTAAGAACAAAGAAAAGATATCGGGAAAATCTATTGTTGGACATTCTCCCATATCCATTCCTTCCGTTCCGTCTGCACGTTTCCTGAACTCTCCTTCCCACTCCCGTAACAAAGCAAGGCACATCCGTCCAACAGCTCCGCGCTGCGCCTTTCAGCCCCGATCCGAATGGATGTTGCTCGATGTTCCCGGGTCCTCCAGCGATGGGCAACGGGGTAAGGTACCTAAGGATCTGAGCGTTTCACATTGCCCAGACTCCGACACTCAGCCCACCATGTGGTATCAACGCGATCACGATTGGGCGAAGGAGCTTGAAACCAATTTGTATATCCGGTCACAGAGGTGCCAAGCAGAGTGGTATGAGCTCTATGAGAAGCGAAACCAAGAGATTGGAGAGCAATCTGCCGAGGTTGCCAGCCTTATAGTTGGGTCCTCACCTCCGATTTTTCTGCTATTTCTAATTGCTATTTAGGCTGCGGTTTTGTTTGGAAGAAACAACATCGTGAGGTTAGAGGGAAATTTCAACCTCCGCGGCGCCTTGGGTAAGCAATGCTAATGGTTATCAATTTAGTTGTTACTTGTCCAAGGTGAGAAGAATTCGGAGATAGGGGTTTACAAAATTTGGCAAAATATCCGTGCGTATGATATCATAAATTCACCACTCGTATTTCCGGATATTTGTTACCTGGGGCAAGTACTAATAACCAGATGTGGGATGGATTGTGTACCAGGCAAAAATGATCAAAAAAATCGGGCCCGATTGTCCACCAGGGTTCGTTCAGGACGGGCTGGATCGCGAAGACTCCAGAATTCATTCAGATTCTTCATGAGGAAGTGACTGCTTGTCACCTTGTATCCAAAGATGTTATACAGTGTATCCTTTCTGTCTATGAGGAAGCGTCTGAACGTACACTTAGTGGCGATTCTATAATTACAATTCACAAGGAGGATCATACAATGAAACAACTTGCGGTACAAGTTCCCCTCATGTGCGGAGCGAACTCAGGGGGATCGTGGAGCTGAGTTTCTGTTGCCAAGGACACTAAATCGTGTTCGCTCGGCACATGCGGGGAACTTGCACTTACCACTTTCCTCAGGATGCAGAGTGGATGGCCGCATGAGCTAGAGCGGGTGGAAGAGAAAAGGGGAAGGCAGACTAGGCCCTCAGCGACTTTGTTTTACTGGTCGGCGGGATTCTTGTCGGTCTGAGTGTATGGCCTGCCATAGGGGGGGGGTTCAACAATGAAAAGTTAAAGACTGGCCCCGCGTTGGGTGTCGGCTGGCATGGCAGTCTTCAAGGGGTTTGAAGCAGCCCTCCAAGATTTCTACTAGGATCTCGTGTGGTACCGGATAGTATTATAGGGGTTTTACCCGTAATTTGGAGCAAAGGAAGGCAGGAGAATAAGGCTACGGGGGTGTGATCACATAGTTAGGGTTGAATGAGACTTGGTGTTCAAGCGACAGCGTCAACTTCATAATGCAAATAAAAAAAAAACCTTACTCCTTCGAATTCTTCGACTTGAACATCTCCGAGAAATTCTTGAACTCTCTGGCATGCAATTTTGGGCTTGTTTGTCAGATTGGGAGCCAGATAGGTTGGTGGGGCTCTGAGATTTTTATATTTTCGAACTCCTGGAAATCTCGGAGTTGAGGTTATTGTGGTTTGCAGAGAGGACACTCCGGAAATGTTCTTTCTTTGCCATTACAGGAGCGTGTTGAGGGATGGGAAGATGAGTTGAGGTTGAGGGGGGCGTGGCGATCCATTGAAGATTGGGTGCTTTTACCATGTGTTATATATACTCCTCCTTTGATCACTAGTTTATTGAGAAGTGAATGATCCGAAGGGTGTAACTTTACGTTTCCTACCTCCCCTACCCCTCCCACACTCTTCTCAAAATATAAAGTGAGTCTGGCCACTATTGATAAATACGCTCCGGGTTACTCAAAATTAGGGGGTGGGTGGGGGGAGAGTGGGATGGGGTACAGCCAATCCAATAGATTTAGGCTACGGTCTTTATAGAGTCAGCTTAATATTTCCGATTTTTACGCGAATCCGGTCGGCAGAGCTTTGCTTTTCCAAATTGTGGATTATTGTATCGCTTTTCTTGTGCGCGTACAACGGGTTTGGCTTTACTTCGCAGTCTGCTCCATCACTGATACTTGTGTATAGCACTTATCATGGGTGGCACCAAAATTCCCCAGAGGAACATTTCCCTTACTCTTTCGTCGAAGCCCGCTCTTGAATACTGTCCAGCATAGGAAGAGGGTCAACTCAGATAACTAGCCCAGGTGTCTGACAGGGCGGTGAGCTATCAAGATGTCTTGGATTGACAATGAACGAGGAAAAGGCGGGCAGGATGTACAACTCCCGTAAGAACTGGAATATTTGAGAATGACGCTACGACATCCGAGATCTCCCACTTGCATTGCTGGAGGAAAACACCTCGAAGAGAGTCTCCTTCAGGGTTCAGTGGAGAAAAATGAAAAGAAAAAGAACGCGATAGAACTCCAATGACCTAGCGAGACTCACAATTATTCCAGTCCTTATGGTAGGCTGGAGGGGCGGTAGTCAACCCAATAAGAGGAACCGCGAGTGATTGTTTGTGAAGGTGTGAAGCAGGTGCGCTAAAGATTAGAGAGATCTAAGAGCATCCAAAATTTTGATTCACGAAGTTCCGGAACTTAAATCTACCAATGGGCCAAAGGAGAATTTCTCCACCCTTGGCTGAATGCTGAGGAATTTTAGAAGGGAGGGCTCGATCTATGATAACTCTGGAACTGTCCGAGACTAGGGAGTCCCGGAGTCGGCTAAAAATACAGCTACCTTCAGCAACTCTAAAAGTAATTCGATAAATCTTATTAGCCTGCTAGTCAAATCCCAGAGTATTCCGGGTCCCGCTGGGTATCTTCCTCAGCTTTCTTTCCCACACACAAGGTACTCCCAGGGCGTTATTCCGCATGGCCTGCGAGCTCAGTGAATGGAGCTGGCTTGGTCGCCGGAGAGACGTTCACTTGCGCCAGCCAGACTCACTGGGAGATGATGGGTTATAGGTTGTGACGAGGTAGTTTGCGTCCCAGCAGGGGGGCATTTACAAGCATTTTGAGCTGGCGGCAGATGTGGAGAGGACCACAGCTGCAACCGTGGGGACGGTGGCCTGCTGCATTTGGGAGGGATAGATTAGGTTTTTGAGAAAGATAAGAGAAGAAGAACAAGGAGCGGAGGGGGTGCTTTGAAGTGCCTGTCTGGAGAGTGTTTCTGCCCGAAAAGAAGGTTTGAGGTGCTGCCCCATGGAAGTGGGTTGCTACTAACATACCAACCTTTTTTTCGGCACGTAGACACTGATTGAATCAGTTGTAGGATTTGATGGTTGGATGTTGACAGCGGTTATGAGACCGGGAGGACTATACTCAGATGTGGACTTCAAGCTGTAGTATATGGCTCCGCCTGTGTGAGGAGCAATTGGGAGAGAAACTCTTCTCCACATATTCGGTGATTCGATACCGCTCTCCTTTTGTTTCTTCGCCTCATTATTAGCCCAACAAGGCAGCATACCTCTAGCGAGGCTATTAACAATATCAACAGCAGTGTCCCCAGGCGCCCAGTCCGTCCGTCTTCTGGTCTAGACGGGACGGATGGCAGTTCCTGAAAGGGCACCAGGGGCGGATGGACATCGTGGAGTCCGTCTGAATGACTACGCGGAACGGACGGGCGGGGACCATAGGTGGCTCAGGTGCAATTTTCCGGGTAACTCCTGATGACGGGCGAACAGTACAGGTGACTGGCGGTCCCTGTAGGTGATTGACGGGCCCTACATGTAATTGGCGAGGACTGCAGATGAGGCATGAGGACTGAAGGTACAGTTCGGGAGTTACAGATCCGCTGAGGGCTGTAGGACCTTACAGTGACCCTCTTAGACTGTAGTCTTTCCCAAAGGACGAACGCTCATGCTCTACAACTTGAGGCACTCGCCCAGGACGCCCGGCACTGCAGTCCTGGCGGTGCCTCAAGGGTGGACGGGAGGCTTGGGAACACTGATGCACCGTAACCTGTTCTTGCACCCGGCTGCCACATTATCTCTGCACGATTGATAATAGATGTCTGGGTATAGAAAATTAGGAGAACACTGGAGGGGATATCTGTATTCTAGGGTGGCAAATTTGGATACCTTGATGATGGGTCTGGTCTTTCAGGGTTGTAAGTAAACAAGGTTCACATTGTGGCTTTTCTTTCTCTCACACCCACCCTATTGCCACTGGTGATTTCCTAGCACTCCTTCTTCCTCAACTCTAATACAACTATATTCCATTAAATTAACCCACGGTTATCTCTAATCTTAATCCTATTGGAAACCGTGGCCACAATTGTGCTATCATTTTCGCTGTTGCTGAAGTTGCAAGTGACATCTTGTGATGTGATGCTTGCCTGACTCTGTCCCCTTTCAATATCACGCTCTTCTTGTCCCCCCCCCTGTTCTTCTCTTTCTTATCTCTCTTAATCTTGTTCTCTTTAACAAGGAAGTGAAGTTGTTTGCTTAGTCTGGAGACCACCCCCTCCTTTTGAACTTGTGATATCTCTCACTCCTACTTAGACACTGTTTGTACCTTTTAATTGCCACAAATTGTGACTAAGCAAGGCAGATTACACATGACTAATACTTATTACCTACAGGTATGTTACCTTTTATGCTATGATGTCATTTGACTCATAGTATTTAACAGGACTGCGCAATAGGGAGTTATCATTATGTTATAATTGGTTGATTGTTTTATGACTCACGATTGTGATATCAGATGATGTAATGATTTTCAAACATGGCTCACATTATGAGTCATGAGTTTCATGTATGTAATAGACCTATTTGAGCACATGATTGGTTTAATGGGTTTTGATTTGTTAAGAGATATTGTGCAGTTGACACAGAAGAGTCAGCTGATACATTTTACACTATGACTTGCTGTGAGTTATAAATGATATATAATATGAGGAAATGAGTCACCAGTGGTAGGGTTGTGGGAAGATGTCTATATATTGAGTGGCCCTTGAGCAAGGAGATAGAATCTTCATGTAACCATTTAAGTACTTTTCTATATCATACTAGAGGTTGCAATACAATTACCCTTTCTCCCTTTTCATTCACCTTACCTCTGTAATAACAAACAAGCCAAACGATGATCTCTCACCTATGGGAGTAACCAGAAGCTCAACTTGTAGGCTATTGTGATAGTCTAAGAGGACAGGTTCCTGATATAGAGCTATTGGGATGGTTCTTGTTCAACACAAGCAAGCTAGACTTGTACTCTCTGAAAAGATAGTACCTGGCATGGCATTCGTGCAGAAAAAGCGGACTCACATGTCAGGCAACAATTATTATTACCTGGTACAACAAAGTTCTCCTGGAATAGAATTGTTACATTAACAAAGAGTTTATTAGTGACTGCAATTGTCCCATCTTTGGGTCTGGTTAGCTCAACCCAGAGGCTAGGGAATCAAGAAGATTTGGAGCTTACTTTCAGAATATAAAGTGAGTAGACTCTAACTCGCTATATGCAAATCTCCACATCTTACTAACTAATCATGCTTGTAACCATTGAGCGTAACCATCTGGAGCACCAAAATACTTCCTATTCTCAATTTGGCTTATTTAATGAAAATCCTTCTTTGCAATTCAAGGTGCTGGAGCTGATTTTCACATCTTTCTCTGAAGTTGGTATCCCCTCTATCTATTCTACTAATCAATATCATGCAGCCTAAGGTATATTTATCCCAATTGTAAATTATCCTCACATGTTCATGGGTTACTCTGGTAAGGCCCTAAGTTGCCAAACTCCCTATGAATAGGCTTTTGTACCTGTTTTGGGTGGTCAGATTTCATTTACACAGGCTTCTGTACTGATACTGCATTAGCATAAGACTTTATACACTTATGATACAGGATGGTGCATGTGTTATGAAAGTAGAATAAAAGTGGCTGTTGCTCAAAATCATTTGGAAGTACAGGTAGCTCAAGCAGAGTAGAGGGAGTTTACAGAGAAGGAAAATTAGAAGATTCATGGGCATTTGAAGGAATTGCCAGACTTCATATGAGATTCTGAACTTTCAGAATACTACTATATTTTAACCTCTATATAGGATAAACTTTGCAGGAAAAAGTTCAAAAGAAAAATTTGCAGGAGATGTTTAATATAAGTGGAGTTATTAATGTAATTTACGGCCATGCGGCTCTTCGCCGGGATGTGGCTCACCATGGCAACTACAGGAACATCAAATGTATATTTGATTATCTGCATACATTGAACAGGTAACATATTGAAAATTAGTTAAATAGTACTTTTGAATATGGAGATTCAGAATCTGGTATTTTCATTTGATGATAAAGGACTCTTCTTCTTGTATATTAACTTTATTATGAACTGGTTTAAATAGTATTCTTTCTACAATAGTAGTAAAGAAAATTGAAACCAACAGCAAATAGGATAGTTTAAGCATGTAATAAGATCTTATAGGGCTAGTATTTGATGAGAAAAGTGTTTTATTATTGGTATGAAGCTATGTTGGAAGATGTTGTGACAGTAAAAACAAGAATAGTGAAATATATAGTCTATAAACTGGATAAGAAGATATCGGCCAATGGGGTTCACCTAAGATTCCAATACTCTCTGATATACTTCGATCAAGTAATTCAAGATAAGATATCAACTTTCAAGGCAGTTGGTAAAGCTATGCAAATTGTATTCCAAGTGTATTGGAAAGTAATTTATCGGGAAATACTACGCTTTGGCTAGAACCATGAAGGCTATATATGCTGGATCAGGCTAAAAGCTGAGTTATAGTATCTACTAATATATTTAAAGCTATGTAAGAAGTTTTAGTAAGATTGGGTATTGGGATTGGGAGATATTGTATCTGAACTCCAAAAACACTGAGTTTTGGTCTTAATATTAGGTGTTTTTAGAGTTGAGATGCGAAATCTCCAAATCCCAATACCCAATCTCACTAAAATTTCTTAGACAGTTTGAAATATATTAGTAGATACTATAACTCAGCTTTTAGCCTTATCCTGCATATGTAGCCTTCATGGTTGTAGCTAAATGATATTATTTTCCACTAAATTACTTACCAATAATTATAGAATAAAATTTGCAAGACTTAACCAACTGCCTTGAAAGTTTATATCTTATCTTGAATTACTTAATCAAAGTATATCTGAGAGTATTGGAATCTTAGGTGAATCCCATTGGCCGATATCTTCTTATCCAGTTTATAGACTATATATTTCGCTATTCTTGTTTTTATCATCCCAACATCTTCCAACATAGCTTCATACCAATAATAAAACACTTTTCCCATCAAATACTAGCCCTATAAGATCTTATTACATGCTTAAACTATCCTATTTGCTGTTGGTTTCAATTTTCTTTACTACTATTGTAGAAAGAATACTATTTGAACCAGTTCATAATAAAGTTAATATACAAGAAGAAGAGTCCTTTATCATCAAATGAAAATACCAGATTCTGAATCTCCATATTCAAAAGTACTATTTAACTAATTTTCAATATGTTACCTGTACAATGTATGCAGATAATCAAATATACATTTGATGTTCCTGAGGTTGCTATGGTGAGCCACATCCCGGCGAAGAGCCGCATAGCCGTAAATTATGTTAGTAAGTAATTACACTTCCTACGACCTACTGGGAGAATACTTGTGGTGAGAATAAGTATGGAGACAATTTTCGCAACAACACTTCTATAAAACTCAACAATTATGATAACTACAATACTGGCAGTGACTATTTACAACCACAATTCTACTGACTATTAATACTATGCTAGTATATTGGTTTCAAGCCTTGCAGTTCTGTATATAGGCCAGGGAACTGGAAATAAGACGAATGATATTAGCTGTTATATGGAGTGAAGTTCTTGTGGTATAGTAACAGTTGAATATTGTAAGCGCTTCTAGTTCTGCCAGTGGTCTTAGAACCTATTCTTACTACAAGTCTATTCTGAGACAAGGGGTATGATCACTATTCCTCCAACATTCAGTTATTCAAGAAGTTTGGGTCAATACAATGGTTAAAATCCAAGATGGTATTATCGGATCCCCTACGTATTGTGATAGAGTGGGATGCAAATATGGAGGCACTAGTATTAATTGTAATTATAATGGTATTTATAGTTATAATCACGTGTGAGCTTGTCAGGATAGTTGAGTTTTGCTGGGTATTATGATTACGCCTATTGAGTTGAAACTTATTCTTGCTACAAGGAGATGATTACTCTTTACTAATAGTGAAGTACAAAGACAATTGTTACCATGAGGAAGGAGGAAAAATACATCACTGTCACTTGTGCCACCTGTCAAGCTGCTTTTGACTGTCAATCTAGCTTGGTACCTTTCCAGGCAGCCCTTAAATATCAAGTGTTGCATCTCTTCCAATCAATCTATGCTCCGTCTAAATACTCATACTGCAATCTTTGGTACTCATTATACCAGAAGCCCTCATCATTTCCTACCCTGTCTTGCACAGGAAAATGATCCTTCTTTCAGGAGTAGCCTTCACTTTGGTCAGTGGCTGGAGCTGGAGCCTGAGAACTAACAAAACAACCTTTATCTAGTTAGTTTCCAATCCATTAGTGAACTGGAAAAGGGTTATTTGGTGGATTAGCTGTAGGTAATGCCTCAATCAGAGTATGATGTTCCCTCCTGCTTTCTGGAGTTGGGGCCTTTGGGGCAAAGCAGAAATATTAGGTAAGGGGTCTCTGTAATATTTGTGAATAGATGGTAATAACGCTTAGGCTGACAACATATAGGCAGGAAATGTATTGGCTGATAACATATGGGCTAAACGACAAATTCAACGCAAGGAGTTATTCCTTCTTACTTTTCTTCAAAGCAGATGACTGTAATACTCTAGGTATTTCCAGCCATCCTGAAATGTCACCCCCTACTTTATGTCCTGGATTATATACTGCCTTACTTATCCTCTGGGGCCCACCAGCCTTCCTGTAGCATATTAATACTGATTCCTGATACACACCGCAATCAACCCATGCAACTGAAGGATTAGGCCCATCAGAGCTAAAATGCCCTGTCGCTCTCAACCAGCAACCCAGTTAGACCATACTCATCCCACTAGTGTACCCACATGCTGTTTGACCACACATACTGGTATGTGAGTATTTCAATTCCTATCCTTAGTTGGATCGTAGCTTGTGGATGCTGTATTCCCCTTCTATTGTCTGCGGCGTAGCCTCTCCCTCAATCAACATATATACTTGTGGAAACTAGCTCTGAAGATAAACTGCCCAACAGCTATTATAAGGATAAGACAAAGACTGATGCACTTGAACCAATTGAAAAGGGAAAGAAAGATTGTGAATTGAAAGGTGGATCCCCATGTGGTTGTTAGTTGTTAGACTAGAATACAGGAAGGGAATATTTATATGCAAAACTCTTCTCTGCCAAGGCCTACTATTACATGAATTTGGCCACTACCAAATAGGGTATGCACTACCCCAGAGTACCCTAGTACAAAACCTGTACTATAATGATCTCCTTTTTCTCCTGCCTTTGACCCCTAAGGCACTAACAAACACTGAGCAAAACTGTAACGGGGGCACTCTGTAGGAAGACAGATCCTAAGATTGCCACCGCACCGAAGACTCAAAGTAGAAGTAAGGATCAAAATAAAGATAAAGATAATTCAAAGTAGAATCAAGCGGTAAAACTT
>Ga0307510_10003300_pt1 | contig 18776 bp, 21 predicted proteins | sample 12_EM_MG_FD_207224 | JGI IMG/M metagenome (GOLD analysis project Ga0307510, IMG submission 207224) | Populus trichocarpa ectomycorrhiza microbial communities from riparian zone in the Pacific Northwest, United States - 12_EM | ecosystem: Host-associated > Plants > Roots > Unclassified | place...
TCTACGGATCTCAACATGTATTCCCATTCGCGAAATGCAGCAACTATAGCTGTTATTTCCTTATCGTGAACATCATAGTTTACTTCACCAGGGGCGAACCTTCGGCTATGAAAGGCCACTGGGTGCCATCGCTCATCTTCACATAGCTGCGATAAAACGGCTCACAGGGCAAAGTCACTAGCATCAGTTTCCAACTTCGTTGGTCAAGTTTCATCAAAGTGAGTCAATATTGGACCTGTTGTGAAAGCTCTCTTGAGCTCATCAAATGCCGGTTGGCAAGCATTGGTGGCAAGCATTGGTCCAATTCCACTTGATGCCCTTCTTTGTTAGGTCGGTTAAAGGTTTTGCTATCTTACTAAATCCCTTACTGAACCGATGGTAAAAATTGCCAAAGCGCATAAAGCTTTGCACATCAACGACCTTTTGTGGCAGTAACCACGCCGTAATCTCCTCAACCTTCTTGGTTGTCATGGATATTCCATGGTCAGAGATCTTGTATCAAAGGAATTCTACTTCTCTGGCATGGAAGGTTGACTTTTTTATGCTGACACATAGGCCTGCCTTCCGCAGCCTGTCCATTACTTTCCTTACCATAGCAACATCTTCTTCTATGGTCTCAGAATAGATTAGGATGTCATCCATATAGGCGATAAGCCCTACATTCAACATGTCACGGAACACATCATTGATCATTCCTTGGAAAGTTGAAGGCGCGTTACAAAGTCCAAAAGGCATGACAGTATATTCGTATAAGCCATACCGACCTTTAAAAGCCGTCTTCCATTGTTCTCCTTCCGCCCTGCGGATCCGGTAATAGCCATTCCTCAGGTCCAGTTTGGTGAACACTGTGGCTTTCCCGAGCCTACTACGTAGCTCGTTCATCAAGGGTAATGGATACTTATTCTTAATAGTAATCTTATTTAACCCTCGGTAATCAACACATAACCGAAGTGTTCCATCAGGCTTCGGTACAAACAGGATAGGAGCACCTCTAGGAGAGGATGACCTCCGGATCTTGCCGGAGTGTTCCATCTCATTGATGTACTCCTTTAATACCTGTAGCTCCCTAACAGTGAGCCGATATATGTGGTTTCTCGGCAAGTCAGAGCCCAGGACCAAGTCAATGCGGTGGTCATACTCGGTATCCTTTGGCAAGACATTGATCTTTTCTTCGCTGAATATATCAGTGTAATCCTGGTATTCTGGCAGCAGCTTAAGACTTATGTCTTCTGCATCTTCACCAGTCCAAAGGCGCATCCCATATACAAACATGTTGTTGGGATCCTCGGCTAAGAGTTCCTTGCGGGTAATAAACTCTATGCGACTCTTGCCTCAGAGACAATAGGTCTTACAATAGTCTGAGCGCCAGTTCAGACTTCCCCTTTCCCAGTTAATATCTGGGTTGTGGTCTTTTAACCACGCCATCGGCAGATAACTATCCAGGTGTCCTGAAGGCATATCAGCAAGCTCAAATCTCATCTTATTGGTATGATCTCCTATAGATATATCAACTGTCTTTGTATAGTGGAGACCTGAGCCAGGGATTTGATTCCCGCTTGGATCAGAAATAGGTGTCGGAGTCTCCCGACGTATACATGGTAGCTGGGCGTTGCTAGCCCAAGTGCTACTTAATACTGCACACGCAGCGCCACTATCCAACAATAAAAGAGCCTCCTCGCTGTGTTTCTTTCCATTGTGGCTCCATTCGCGCCTTACATTCACATGTATACACCTAGAGTGTGGCGGAGGGCCTGCAAGCCTCAACCACTTAGCGGGTCTTTCGTCGCTAAACATTGTTGGTTAGTATCAGGTATGTGGTGGTGTTTTTCAAGGATTACTGCTCAATATCTCTTGCCTTCCGACACAAGAGCGGCCACAGCGGGTTGTGAGTAGTTATCAAATGGGTACAATTACGGGGTTTCCAAATCGCTGGAGGGTTTACTATCACACCAGCATGATTTCGGGTCCTTAACCCTCCTCAGGTAAACTTGCAGAATAACTTAAATTGCTAAGCCAAGTCCAGCCTGACGAAATCCAAACGATAACCCTTATAACTTGAAAACTAAATCCACCACAATTTCCTTCCTTATGAAAATAAAGCAAACTTTCGCAAAATTAGATAACAAATCAAATCAACATAAACACCAAAGAAAGAGCCGTAACCATCTCCAAACCCTCCGCAAGAAAACCAATCCACACGATCATTTCTGTAGTCCATGTTGGTTTCAGCTTTTAGGTTCTGTGAGGGAGGAACATACGGTCCACATCTTCCATCTCCGTCCTTTATGCCATCTGGGCTTGGACCCGGAGTGAGTGCATTTCTAAAACAAAAGGATACAGGCGGGGACTTACCTAGTCCAACGCATCTGTATCCACTTCGAGTATTGGCGGAGCTGATCCGCGAATCTCTGCCTCTTCTCGTTTAAGAGCAGGTGGCGGAGCCTCAATGCGGCTTGTTTTCGGGCTCGAAACGCGGTCCTGGTGTCCTGCCTCATTAACCGTCCGCTTGCGATTAAGCTTGGCCGAGGCGACAACCTCAGTGGCCGCAGGACATTTGCGCCAGAAGTGATTCGGATCTCCGCAGCGTGAGCATTGGTTCAACCGTTTGCGACGATCGATCAGAGTTCCCGCTATATCTTTATGCGCTTTTGCATGCTCTGATTCTGGCTGTCGGAAAGACCGCGGCGTTGGGTTGGTAGGCTTGGGATTCCGAGGGCCCGAACCTTTTCTCTCCTTCCTCTTCTTCTTAGGGGAGCTATGCCTATCGTCACTCTTGTCACGATGAGAGGAGTCTTTTGCTCTGACAATAGTACGGTTGAAAGAAGCGACATCTTCTAACTGGTGACCTGTATTTCGCAGAAGGTTTTGGTAGTCAACATATTCTTTGGGGTGTGGAGGCTTCATACCCTACGCATTACGGAGATCAGTTGTCATCCCCACGCGAGCCTTATTCTTCACATAGTCCCCACAATATTTCAACTTATTTGCCAGCCGGATTAGCTCCTCTACGAATAGATCAATCTTTCCTGGCTGCATGCATAAACCATTCCACTCACAAAGAGCACGATCTCGATCCGAGTGCCCACCAAAACTGTATACCCAAAGCGTGCGAAAGCCTTCCGATGTTCAAACCACATTATTTGGGTCAAAGGGCCTCTTGTCACGGATGGCTCCATCCTCATTGATATAGACATGGATGCTATGGTACGATCTTTTGGCTCAGGCACGCAGGAGGGGAATCACGAGCCTAATTTTATCCATATCATCCACGAGGGATTCTCTGAAATAGTTTAGCTTAATCTCGACATCTTGTATAAAGCGTTGGGTGTCTTTAGTGTCACCATCAAAAGGGTCTACCCCAAGGTGCTCTGGCTTCTTGGGCTTGTGAGCGCTTGACTTGCTATTCCGTTGCCTCTTGCGAAGTTTCAGCAGTCGCCTTAACCGTTTATCATACTTCCCCTTCCTTGCCTCATCCCAGTGGTCCTTACGACTACCAAGGATTTTGCGCGGATCGAAAGGTGGGGAGTCGGCGTTGTCACTATCAGAAGAGGGGTCGGAATCACCCAGGTCTCCTCCACCAGCAACATTACCACCCATTGGTGGAATTCTACCTCCGTCTCCACCGTTACCTTCGGTATTTCTACCCCGGGTAGACCTACGCCTATCATACCCACTAAACCTCGAATCTTCCTTACTATCTTCATCCATTCTATCGGAACGGGGTATTGACATAGTCGAAGATATAGGAGGTCGCTTGGTGGTATTCTGTCGGAGTGGGATTGTCTTATTCAAATCCGAACAATTGTCCAACTCTTTATGCGTTGATATCTCACAATAGAGGCAACGGATCTTTTGCAACTTTTCAAGGTCGAGGCTCAGGGCTTGGGGGAAGTACAATAGGTTCGCCCTCGCTTCGCAGACAGGGTACCCGATAAGTCCAAGTGAGTTCACTTCCTTCTCCCTTGATCCTACGACCCTCAGAACAATAAGCCGTAGCCGACTGCGCTGCTGGGCCCGGAAATCTGCCCCATCCAGCCTTACCCGAGGGTTTTGCCGGAGCGGCGGGCACTGTTGCCGGACCAAAGGCCGTTGGGTTGTGAGGTGTTGCTGGCAAAGGAGGTGACGCAGCGACGTCAAGGGACGTTCCTCTTCTACTACAATCAGAGGGGTTCTTAGTTCCACTACCGGGAGGGCAGCCACCAGGGGATTGGTAGTAGGGGTTACCGGTTGAGGTGAAACGCGACCAAAACCGGCGCCGGTCCTCCGTTCTTTGCTAACCATTCGCATCGCTCGCCCTTTTCCGAGACCACTAACAGCGGCTGGGGTTTGGTCTCTTGAACTGAGGGCTTCAGTGACGGGGGTTTGCAACGGGGATACACGTGATGCGGTAAGTGCGAGCTGCTGTTGTTGCTCCCTCAACTTCTGCTGTTCGGCATCTTGCTGCATTTGCTGTCGCATGTTTTGCGATTCCAGCTCGGTTAGAAAGAATTCATATCTTTCGTCAACCATATACTTTGCCAATTCAGCAGCGTAGTGAACAGGGGGTGCTTGCACCAAAGGCAGCGGAGGAGCAGCTCTCATTACCACATCATTTTCGAGGTCAATGTCATTGTTGTCGCGTCGCGCGTGTTCGAGGGCTGGTACTGTTCCATTCAACATCTGCACCGACATGGCTTGCTGACGGAACGCATTCTGCTGATCCCGGATCCATTCATTCGCACTTGTGACCATTTCCTCTTGGAACATTAACTGTTTCTCTTGGACCAAATTCTCAAGCTGGCCTGGGGCCTCTTGGAATCGCTTGCCCACTTTCTTCAGAAGATAGGGTTGGAATATATCGCGGACGAAGGACGGAAAGGTGACATTGTTCCTATTCTGTTGTGGCACTTTCTGCCTCACAGTGTTATCTCGTGTCAGGGTAGCCAAGACACCACACGGGTCCTCAATCACCATGCCCACTAACTCCGCTCCAATGAGAGTGGGTTCGTATTCCATCAAACCTGCCACCGGTGTCCATCCCAATCCCATCAAGTCTGCGTGAGCATTGAACATGGAGAGGTCTTGGAACACCTGCGTTGCGGTTTGATTGGAACCGGAACGTCGCATAGCCACTGAGGTAGACATTGTTCTTTCCACCTGATGGTTCTTGTACCACAAAAGCGACTCGTATTCAAACAATGTCAACAGTAGGCCTTGGCGATCAACAATTCTCAGAAGAGAGTTAAGGGAGTGCGCTCAATGATATACTGTATTGGGGGCACTCAGTAGGAAGACAGATCCTAGGAATGCGACCCCACCGTAGACTCAAAGTGGAAGTAATGATCAAAATAAAGATAAAAATAATTCAAAGTAGAATCAAGCGATAAAACTTAATATGGTTAAGCCTGAAAGGTTCACCCAATAAGTTTTCTCGAGGATCGTTGTTTATCAGAATAGGGTGTCTCTCGCTTTAGTTAAGTAGATTAATGTAAAGCCAGAGGACACCCGTCAACCATTCTGACCTTTCGCAAGCACCCTGCTCAGCTCAGGGCTGTCCAACTCACCCGCCTAGAGTGGGCTAACACTGGGAGGCAGTCGGACGGCTCGGATATTAACTATCTCCACAAATAGGAAGTGCTTCCCGTGATGTCTCTCCAACTACATCTGCATCAGCGAAAGCCCTTTCCTATCGGTAGCATGTCAGTGGCAGACCGACAAGCCCACCATAGAGATAATATCCATTGGGACTCACTGGCCTAGTGGTGGTTTCGTCTATACAAGCTACGCAGTCCATCGGCAAATCTACTTGGCTATACTAAGCTTCTAAACCTGACCGCGTGCTCCCACGATAAGAAATCTCCTGGTGTCTGACTGCATGGGCGCTACCCACAGCCAACCATGCGGGACCCTCTTAAATCGTGACAAGACTCACACCTCTAGAGTCCACTAATAACCCATCGCTACAGTTCACAGGGGAGCCTGGGACTGGCTTTGGGGTAGTTGTCCTGGAAGCCATGGAGCTTCCCCGGTCTCCCCCAAGCCCTCTACTGTTAACCATTCAACTACCCGGAGGGCAAAGTATGCCCGTAGGTGGTTCCCAGGTGTTATCCCGGTGGCGCCCCTGGAGACGGTCACCCTCACACCCCTTATGTATCCTGCGAACAGCTTCTGGTCGGTTGGACGGCCACAACTCATACGGTGTTGTGGGAGCCTTCGTATGGATCTCACGTTACTAGGAAGCGTAAAATACACAGCCGTACCGTGCTGTGGCGCCGTACGAACGCTGGGGCCGCAGGGTGGTGTTAGGAATATCCTCTGAAAGTCACAGGAGATTCGGACAACTCCTGCTCCGGCAGTAGTCCATTTCGTACCATACGAAGCGGCCCTATGAACATCTAAGAGCCCGACTATAGTGGGATAACTTTCCCCTAAGTCAGCAGATGACTTTGTCGGTGAAGGTAGGGTAACTTGGGTACCTCAGTAGGGTAACTGGGGTTCCAAGGTAGGGTAATCAGGTTTCCATGGTAGGGTAACTGCACTCTACCATGCCTTTATTTCCTTCGCCAGTCCGCACGACCACATCTAATGTTGCCCTGGTGACCCGTGCAACGTTTACTATGGGTCCTTTGCTTTATGCGAACATACCCTCCAAAGGTTACCCTGCCTAGTAGTGTAACTTTGTCCTACCTAGGTTACCCTGTCTAACCCTATGTCACCAAGTCACTTTATAGACACTTGTACCAACTCATGTCTACCGGTAGTATACTAAGTATACTGGCCTATCCTCAATATGGTTACCACATGGTATGCCATACGGGCTTGAGTCTAGTCCACTGTAGCTACCTATCTGTAGGGTCGTTACATATGAGTTGTGGCCGTCCAACCGACCAGAGGCTGTTCGCAGGATATATAAGGGGTGTGAGGGTTACCGCCTTCTGGGGCGCCACCTGGATAACACCTGGGAACCCCCTACAGGCATACTTTGACCTCCGGGTAGTTGTATGGTTAACAGTAGAGCGCTTAGGGCTAACCGGGGAAGCTGCTAGACTTCCAGGCCAACCACCCCAAAGCCAGTCGCGGGTTACCTCGTGAACTGCAGCATTTCCATCGGTTATTAGTGGACTCTAGAGGTGTGAGTCTTCTCACGATTTAAGAGGGTCCCGAATGGTTGACTGTGGGTAGCGCCCATGCAGTCACGCAGCAGGAGATTTCTTATCGCCGGAGCATGCAGTCAGGTTTAGACGCCAAGTAGATTTGCCGATGGACTGCGTAGCTTGTATCGACGAAACCACCTCTGGGCCAGTGAGTCCCAATGTATATTATCTCTATGGTGGGCATGCCGGTCGGCCACTGACATGCTACTGATAGGAAAGGGCTTTCGCTCATGCAGATGTAGTTGGAGAGACATCACCGGAAGCACTTCCTATTTGTGGAGATAGTTAATATCCGAGCGGTCCAACTGCCTCGGAGTGTTAGCCCACTCTAGGCGGGTCAGTTGGACAGCCCTGAGCTGAGCAGGGTGCTCGCGGAATGTCAGAATGGTTGATGGGTGTCCTCTGGCTTTTCATTATTCTACTTAACTAAAGCGAGAGAAACCCTATTGTGATAACCAACGCTTCTCCTCAGAACTTATTGAGTGAAGCTTTCAGGCTTAACAATATTAAGTTTCACCGCTTGATTCTACTTTGAATTATCTTCATCTTTATTTTCATCCTTACTTCTACTTTGAGTCTTCGGTGCAGTCGCAATCTTGGGATCCGTCTTCCTACCGAGTGCCCCCGTTACCGTTGCAGCTATTCCGCATTTGAAACCCATACAACGGCGATCTCCAATTTTCCGTAGTGCTTGGGTCGCTGAATTTGTTGTTCGTGATGCGTAGCTCCCTCCTCACGGCGGTACTCCGGCTGCCTACCCAGAGCATCCGGCCTGCCTCCTTCGTCCCTTGACGATAGACTATTTTAAAGTTAAAGCCACATAATCTTTGAGCCCACCTTATTTGTCTATGCGTCCAGACTTTTGTTGTAACGAGATACTGGAGGTTTTGATCATCAGTATAGGCTGTTACCGGCTTTTCCATTCCTTCTAGCTTATGTCTCCATTTCAAGAAGGCAACAACGATAGCTAAGCGCTCTTTGTCGTGAATGGCGTAATTTCGTTCGGCCGGTGCGTGTTTCGGAGAGTGGAAACCCACAGGATGATGCCTTTTGCCGTGGAATTGTGATAAGCTGCACCCAAGTGCATGGTTACTGGCATCTGTTTCGACCATGTTGTTCAAATCTAAGCAGAAGTGCCATAGGATAGGAGCTGAGATGAATCGACGTTTCAGGTCCTCAAAGGCTTCTTATTGTTCTTTTCCCCCAGGAAACTTTCTTAGGGTCCCCTTTTTGTAGGTTCGTAATTCGTGTGCAAATTGCTGAGAAGTTTTTTATACAACAGCGGTAAAAATTAGCAAACCCAATACAGATTTGAATGCCTTTAACTGAGGCAGGGGCTTTCCACTACTTAATTGTTTTGACCTTTTTTTCGTTCATAGTTACACCGTCAGTTGCAACCACATAACCCAAAAAATCCCTTCTTTTTACATGAAACACGCTCTTCTCCAAGGAGATGGCGATTCGGTATTCCCGAACCCATTGTAACACTTTGCGAACAAGTATAATATGCTCCTCCAGCGTCTGAGAGTAGATTAGGATATCATCGATGTATACTACGACTCCCTGATCTAGGAATTCTCGCAATATTTGGTTCATCATGGTTTGAAAGGTAGCGGGTGCGTTAAGCAATCCACAAGGCATACCCCGATATTCGTAATGGCCATAACGGGTTCGAAAAGCTGTCTTCCATCCATCCCCTTTTTGTATTCTTATTAAATGTAAACCGTCCTTCAAGTCCACCTTAGTAAAGATCTGAGAGTCTTGGACCTGATCTCTCAATTCTGTCATTCAGGGAATGCGGTATTTATTGTGTACTGTAACCTTGTTCAAGGCTCGGTAGTCAACAACTAACCGTAAGCGACCATCGGGTTTTGGTACAAAAAGGATTGGTGCACCCGCAGGGGACTTGCTTGGGGATTTCTTTCCTTGTTTGAGCATATCGTCAGGGTATTTTCGGAGGGCTTCAAGTTGTTTTTGTGATAACGGATAAATCGGCCCCCAAGGTGGTAGGGTATCTGTTTTGAGCTCGATGGCATGATCAAAGATACGGCGGGGGGTGAGCTTTTCTGCCGCAGAAGGTCTGAATAGGTCTAGGTAATCATGGTACTGATCCGGCAAGCAGTCGATGATAGTAACCTTTTCTTCATCAATCCTTTCAATCCTGCCTATAACCACTGCGTTGGGATCGTTTAGCACGTCTTCATCCCATTGTACCGAGATTCCTTCATCCTCGGGGAGCAGATGCGGTTGGCAGTCAGTATCATCCAAGCACCACGTGTCTGTGTGGGCAATATTTTTTATCGGGTGTTCTTGATGCCACCAGCCAAAAGGTATAATCATTCCATACTTTCCTGCTAGAGCTATTTCGCAGGAAACGAGCGATAAGTGTTTGTTGGTTCGTATTTCTAGGTAGTGAGGTTTCGTAAAGTGTGATCCACCAGAAGAGATTGTTTCGCCAGTGAAGCCTTGGATTTGGACTGCATCAGCCCGGGAGTGGTAAGGGATGTGAAGGTCTTTAACGAGTTGTTCGTTGATAAGAAAAATATTCGATCCAGAGTCTAACAAGATTGGGATTCGATAGCGTTTGCCGAGGATCTCAATGTGTGCATGTCCCTCGGGACAATCATAGTGGTGTGGTTCCTTGATATTAATATTGGTTCGCTTAACGCGACCGTAAGATTGTTATTTACCTCACTTAGAAGGCATCGAGGGTGTTGTATAGTTGGGTGTTTGTTACAACGCCCGTGTTATTTCGACCACATAGGTCTCCTCAGACAAACTTTCTATAATAAATGATTAAAACATTTTATACTTCCGGGCAACCCACTACTAGCGGTCTTTGCCCCCTGCGGAGAGGTTTCCGAAGATATAAAGCTCACTAAACGAGCCAAATCCCAATGCCAAACAATGCAATATCAAATAACAGGTTTAAAAATAAACAAACAATAAAAGTAAACAAAACTTAACTTTCGTGTAATGTGGTTGTCTTAGCGACACTATTTTGTTGTTACATAGTTTGAGTTGTTGTTGAATAAACGCGTTTTTGGTGTTTTGAGGTTCCGCGAGGTTGGGGTATAATACGTGATCATATGATTGTATTTCTGAACCGTTCGCCATGGTCTAGTTGGTGAGATAGGGCAGGCTCATCTATCTTTACCCGTAGGGTCTGGCGTTCGAGTCCAGTCTCTAGCAAGAACAAATGTAATTTGTACTGGTGGCATCTGGGGCCCGGGAAAGCCAAGGGGGTTTCACAACCCCTGATCGTTCTCCCAAGACACCCAAGTCGATAAAATGGGAAAACTATTCCAAATTAGGAATACCTGACCCCTTCAGGGGAAAGACAAAAGTCCTCCTTCGGGGGGCAACTCAAAAGTCCTTTCTCGAAAGGCAAAAAGCCCCAGGTTCCTTCCTAGGAACATGAGCAAAAACAAAAGGTTACACCCAGAGGCACCGCGTGCTCCCTGTGCGTCCGGCGGTGCAAGCGCATGGAACTTAAACTCGCGTCCTGGGTGTGTGGTCTTTTGGGGGTGCTTGTAAACAGGGGTCTATGCCGCCCGGAGGCACCAGACGCAACCAAGGACTCAGAAGGTACGGGACCCAGAAACGTTCTCCAGACGCAACCTGATCGGATAGTAGAATAGTGGAAGTACGCAGGTGTAACTGGCTATCATTGCATACCTCCGAAGTCAACAACTCTACCTTCGAGAACTTTGAATGAGATAGTGCAAACGGTGGAGAATATCCAAATTGTCCGGAAAGATCTATCCAGTATTACTCATGTTAACTTATTTGAGTCATTTAGATACTAAAATAGGTATACATTTATTAAAGCTAGTCTAGAAAACAGTAGCACTCGGTAGCTAACAATTTGAAATTACATGCCCGGAGAACTAAAGTACAAAAGTATGGATGACCATTAAACCAGCGGTCGGACAGCATCAGGGCAGGGTGCGTTGGAATCCGCCGGTCGAGAGGAATCGAATTGTATAGTTCTCGAAGCGTCCGCATGGCTATAGAGGTCAGCAGGATGAAAAAGGCAGCGAGCTCAGCGGGCAGATGTCCGGCAGAGTCGGGAAGGGTCCCATTGCAGTCCGCTCGCCGAGGGGAATCGAATGGTATAGGTTTCGAAGCGTCCGCATGCCTGTAGCACCCAGTAGCCAACAATTTGAAAGTACCTGCCAGGGGAACTAAAGTACAAAAGTAGGCATAGCGATTCTACCAGCGGTCGGACAGTATCGGGACAGGGTGCGTTGGAATCCGCTGGTCGTGGGGAATCGAATGGTATAGGTCCTGAAGCGTCCGCATGGCTATAGAGGTCAGCAGGAAGAAAAAGGCAGATACCTCACCGGGTACTGGCTGATGTCCGCTAGAGTCAGGCAGGGCCTCATTGGAATCCGCTAGAGTCAGGAAGGGCCTCATTGGAATCCGCTCGCTGAGGGGAATCGACTGGTATAGCTCTCGAAGAGTCCCCATAGCTATAGAGGTCAGCAGGAAGAAAAAGGCAGATACCTCACGGGACACTGGCCGATGTCCGCTCGAGTCAGGCAGGGCCTCATTGGAATCCGCTCGCTTAGGGGTAATGAATAGTGTCAACCTGGATGGCAGAGCATGCCCCTCTCCGAAGGTTGATAATAATCAATACTTGCACTGATTCGATCATGAAGCCTGATACGAGGTGTGCAAGAACTTAGAAAGCTTTTGCCAGTGTTGTTAGCAGGGATCAAATAAGGGGTATGTTTTGGGTGGTTACCGGGACAATAGATGCTTAGTTATCCTGTGTTTAGATCCTTTTTCATCAGAACAGCCTTTACCTGGTGATAAAGTAGTCGGTTGTAAGTAGAGGCCATCAGGGGCCGGAAGAGTTCCCCAATGCTGACTCCTGTCGGTCACTTACCTTGATGTTCTTCCGGAGATTAGCATGTGAAATGGACCATCCAGGTGCACGGGGCAGACAGGATGCGGGTTGTATTGCACCCAATAGACTAGGATGGAACCATTGTGCTGGGGCCATCTGAGGGCGGGCTGGGTGACCACGATGCTCCAGACTGATTTCCTATGTTTGGACGCAATGCCTATCCGTTCGGAGCAAACCCTTTTTTGCTGATGAAGGTACCCATCCACCGGTCCCCTTACTCCATGTTCGACTGTTCCTGCAGGTGTGGTATCCCCGCATTCTGCAGGGAGAAATTTTGTACGAGAGCCAAGACTTTGCCACGGATTTGCGAAACATGCCGAGGTGTAACGAGTGTGAAAAAATCTTCACAATCACTTCCTGCTTGGCTTAAGAATAAGTGATATCTGCTTGCTTCTCGAATTTAGGATGCGACTTGCTCGTGTCTCTGTCATTCTTAAGGACACGGCGACATCCGCCCTAGTTTGTCCGCTAAGCAAGATAAATAAGGACTTATAGACTGAGGAAAGAAAATACTTAGATACTTTGCGATGCGTACACCTATGACATTTCTGTATCGGATAATTCCCAGATTTGCAATGGCCTTTCTCGTCTTATTAAGTTAACCTTTGCAGGTGGTTCTTGTTGTGTTCGAGGAGGTTGGTTCACTGCGAGTGTGCTAGTTCTTGGTTTAAATGGTTGTTTAGGGTTCCCCCTATTTTTGTATGAGAAGGTTGCTGCGACCAAGATTGGCTTACGGCATTTTCTCCAGGTGTGGTTGTCCATGCTACAAGGGGTGCAGCCTTTCTCCTTTTTTCGTTTTTCAACCACATCGTCCTTGATTCCATCGTGTGCCTGTTTCCAATTGGTATGCTCGTCCTGCGCAACAGTCTTGTTTCTATTTCTTGGGGTGTTATTTCTCGGGGCTTTCCCTCGGGATGGTCCCTTTCCGGCTGTATTTTCCGATCCCCTTTTTTGGTATTTGGTATTAAATCCTTTGTCGGGTTCTTCTCATTTTCGCTTTGGAGGGGGTGCGTGCAGGATCGTTAGGGATTTTTTTAATTTTCCCCTTTCCAGGAGTTTCTCTTCTTGCCTACCCACCTTTCTTAAAATTTCCATCCATTCTTCATCGGTGGCAAATGAAAAATGGGATAGGCACTGGAATATTTCTTAAGGGAGTTTGCTTTCGACACAGACCCTCCACGCTATACCTGAGAGTCCTGCCTTGATGTTGTGATTTTCGAGGAGAAGCAGGTATGTATCAATTTTGCCCTTATAGCTGATTCTGTCCATTTCATCTAGGGCTCGTCGCTCTTCCTCGATACCGATATATCTTTTAATAATCTCTTGTCAGAATCTCTCCCAAGTTGCATAATCGGGATCTCTAGTAAAGCCTCCTATTCCTCGCATCACCTTTCGATATTTTTCCGCGAAAGCGGCTACCTTGTTTCCCTTGGTTTTGCCGAGGGCGAAAACAATACGATGAGAGTGGTTCTCCCATTGGTAAGGGTTTCGATCAAAATAATCTTCACTTGCGGTTAGCCAGTTTCTAACATCCTGGTTATCATCGCCTTGAAAGAAGTAAGGAGGTTCAGCCGCATTTGTTATTGATGGATTTGGTGTACTGAGTTGTTGCAAGAATTCTAATATGCCTCTTGTATGGGAAGATGAATCTCTAGGAAGTGACGGTCTTTGAGCGTTACATTCCAAACGTCCGCCTCTTCTGCCCCTCCCATCGTTTCCTCCATTATCGTTATCGTCGTCATGGTCACTAGGGTCTGGGTCTGGATCACCACCAATATTACTTGGCGGTGGTGGAGGTGGTTGGAAATTTCCTCCACGGTCAACTCCCTTTCCTTTATCGTCCCTTGGAGTAGAAGCTGATTGCTTATCAGGATTAGGATTATTCGGAGGAATCCAAGGATCGAATTAGCCCTGGTTAGAAGGTCTTGGATCACCATCACCTGCCTCGGCAGGTGGGATGGTAAAGCTGCGTTTTTCGCCATGATCTATTTTGTCCGTCAAAGCTTGTATGACGTTTTGGAATTTCTGATTTTGTTTATCCAGAAGCTCCTTGGCTGCTTGACCGTCCTTTTGATGCTGTTCGGCTGCATTGGATTTTTGTTGATTTAATAGTTCATTTGAGCTATCTTCCCGGTGTCTCAGGACCCGTTGCCATCCTGTTTTTTAAGTTGTTCAGCAAATTGGGCTTTTAGAGATAGTAATTGGGCTTCCAATATTTTATCCCAGACTTCCGAAGATTTCGCATTTTCTTCTTGCTGAGCTTCTTGGCGGCTAAATTCTTGTGCAATAGCTATTTTTAGTTGTTCCTGTTCATTGTGAGTTGCTCCTTCAAGAGTTGCTAATGCTTTTCTTGCGTCCTGAAGTTCCTTGTCAGCAATTGATTCGCCCCTTGCTAACCTTGTTTGTAATAACCGTAGGTTAGTATATTGGGTCCTAGCCTCTTCCAATAAACCATCCAAAGCTATCAAGTTCTCTTCTTGATTTTGATTGATGGATGAGGAAATGTGTTGGAAGGCTAGTCAGATTTGTTGCTTAAGAAGTTCCATTTAGTTTGTAATGTTTCTTGCGCGTTGACGGGAGTTTGATCGCGATGTATTCTTTTCGACACGAAATGGCACAGTATGGGAGCGACTCATGGGGGAATGGACTGCCGAACCTGGATTTGAGGTAGTAGTCATGGCACGTGAAGATGGGTCGAATGAGGATGCATGAGGAGTGAAAGTGTCGCCATCTTCCATTGGTTGATCGGGATCTCGGATGAGTTCCGGGTGAGGAGAATTGGGGCTCACACGGGCCATGGTAGAGGTTAGTGATCCTTTAATTAGGAAGGGGATTTCTAACTCTCCAGTATTGTTGAGCCTTTTTACGACCTTTGGCTATCGTAGGGAAAGGGTGACGAAAGGACCCTTGTGGTGTTATCCACCAATTTTGTTCCTCAGCGTCAATAAAGTTGTGAAGAATTTTTTGATTTCGTTCCACTTGTCCGATGCCTGGCGTTGAAAGTGTAATAGTCTCCAGAGTCGAAGGACGAGACAAGCCAAGAGGTGGTGAAGGAGAGGAACAAGGTAAAGTTATGCCTCCTTCTGACTCAGGTTCCCAATCGTCTATGGAATCCGAGTTTTTGGTGATTGTGTGTTCAGGTGCCACAATGGCAGCCTGTGGTGTATCTTCAAGGATGAAAAAAAGGTAGTAAAGGATAAAACAGACAAGAATGTCTGTCAACATAGGAGCCTTGGTGACTGAAGAATAACAATATAGTGTTACGGGGTAGCTAACACAGTAGGATTCCGAGCTAACAAGGGCGAGGATATTCGAGCCAACGGATTATAGGTCAGGAAGGCTCAAGATGAATTGTTCGATAAAGTAATAGAAGAATATTGTAATAACTTATAATATTGTTAAGGTCTCTTCTCCGTTGCTTGATGATGTTCTCAACCATCAGGGAGAGCCCCACTATTTATACTAATGTTCACACTACTTTGACTTCTCTAGTAAAGAAGTATCTTTCTAGAAATTCAGTTCGTCAGAACAAAGTGCGAACCTTGTTTGACCCTGAATCTTGCCCAGCTCAACTCTAAGAATCTCCCGACTGCTATTACTTCTTAGGGTGTCCCCACTCCACCTGTAGTCAGTCTTCGATCTCTTCGTCCTGATAGACTATAATGGAATGTGCAGTCTAAATGCCTACATACCAATAGTATCATGAATATGGAGTGATCAAGTCCGATAATCACTATCAATGCATAATGCGTATGCATTAGTAAGAGTAGAGAACTGGTTCTCTAATCATCGTTCCAATCAGTTATCCATATCTTGAAACGTGAAGTCTTTGTGGTTCCTGAGTAGTCTCCCAGATGCCTCCGTGAAGTCCCTACTCATGCAGCTTGGGTTCGGATATATGCTTTCCTCTATGGTGGCATATACCTCACGCATAATTGTGCAAGCTATTCCTGCTGGGGTAGGGGTTTAGTTTGCTTTGCTGGAAGTTTATATTTAAGATTCCGGGTACCGAATGGTTTTGTACCACTGGTAAAGGCTGAGCTATGTTTCTTTCTTTGGTCTTGCAGGATTACAGGATTCCAGTATGTGCGTAGCTACTGGTAATGATCGTGATTGCAGGAAGGCTATCGTTCTTGGGTTTTGAATTTAAACCAGTCTCCTGGCTAGCAGGAGACAGCACACTTCGACAAACCTTCAGTCTAAGAATACACTTGGTTGAATGGCAGTCCCTGAGTCCCATTTGTCCTTCAACTATTATCTCTTACTTCGGGTCTCCTGAAGCCTCCCTTAGTACTAGCGCTAGCAGGTCTATCGCTGGTCCTACTGTATTTTTGTTAGACTGGAATAAACCTGTTACACCTCTTTGCTCCCTCCAGCACACGAAGGCGGAACACCGCTACCCCAATCCTTCGTGCCCCAGTGGGGGTAATCTCAAAGCCATCCTCAACTGCTGCCTGGCCTCCCCTGCCAGATGCTCCAACTGTGGTGAACCGAACTCAGCAAGGAGCAAAGACTCTCCTGAATGCCTCCCAGTCAATACAGGCCCAGCCCCGGACACATAAAAGAGCCCGGTTGACATAGACCCTGACCAGATGGATGTCCAACCCGACGTGCCATGCGGAAGCGGACCCCCTTAGTCCGTACGAGGATCCAATACGCCGCCAGAAGGACTCCTCCCTCCGTTTCAAGAGGAAACTCCAAGACCTACCCGTACCCCACTGGTGGCCCTACCAGCAATGACAACACTAGCCTCCAAGGGTGGCCCGCCCCCCCTCGAGGGGGCAGCCAGCCCCTCACCTGCTCCTCGCCCTCCATCAGGCTCAGCCTGGTAAGATGTCGCACAACAGGGAAGTCTCGCCCCTAGGACTGCGCCCTGGACAAGTTCTTTCCATTGTTCAACACAACTGCCTCGGGAGCTAGGATGTGTTTCTTTCCTTATTAAATTATTTTGCTTCAGCGAAACACCCTCCTTTGATTGTTTGCCTTCAAGATTCTCCGGTCTGGAGAAATTGATTACCTTGCTTTGCGGGTTTTACTTGGTTCGCCCTCATGATTGCCAACCGCCGCCCTAATGTAGCGTTTTACATGTTTAGGTCACTAATAGACATGACCACTATCACCCCAATCTTCACAAGCAGGTCAGACCATGGTACCCTTAAGATATCGGGTTCCTCCCTTTTTGGGATGAAGGCCGAAAAATTCCACATAGTCAACTGCTATAGTGTATGTGGCTCAACGGCCACAGAAAGGACAGTTTGACCCAGCCTCGCCCTCCCAAGCACTGCCTTCCCGACTCTCGTAGTGGGAGACTTCAACATTCACCAGCCCACGACAGATCCGATTAGAAAACACAACTTCTCCGAACTCAAGGCTGCGTTCCTGTACTTCTCAAGTGCTCCTGAGCGCGTGTACACTGTTTTAAATACCCCAGGGATACACACCCGCTTCCCTCTTCAAGGACCCTCCAGACCCTCAGTGCTAGACGTTGCGCTTTCGTTCTCGTCCCTAATGCTCTTCTTCCAAGATTGGGCAACAGACCTGCCTTCCACTGGCTCTGACCATGTTCCCATCACAATCACGATGGCGTACCCAATCATAGCCCCGCCACCCCCGCCACCCCCGTCACCCCAGACCCCAAACTGTGTCAGAACTGACTGGCCAGCCCTCGAACGATTACTGAAAGAAACTAAGGTTTCCCCCACTCCGGATCTCTCCACTAGATACTCACTAGAGAACTGGTTTGATTTGCACCACGATACCCTAGTCACACTCCTCAAAGCCCATACTCCTCTCCAGCGCCCCTCAATCAGGGCCAAACCATAGTGGTCTCCGCTATTGACAACACGGCGGAAAGAATGCCACACGTAATCCCGAAAGGCTCGGACCTCAAACGATCCACAAGACAGGGCAGTGGCCAAACTCTCTAAGCAAGGATACTTCAAGTTAATCAAAGCTGCAAAGGCCCAGCACTGGAAGTCTTTCCTGGCGGACGCTACACCGTGAACCATATGGCTGGCTAAGAAGTTTGCCGTTAGTAGAATCAAGCCCAGGTTCAGCAACCTCCGCGATACCACCTCCCCTAGTGTTCGTTACGGGGCCTCGGTGGCCCCGAAACCGGCGGGCCCCCGCCTCAATTCCCCTCCGTGACCCGGTCAACAGCCCGGGGCGGGGCGTTTTTTTTTTTAACCCCTGCCCCTGCCTCCGTCCAGGCCCCCGCCCCGTTCAATCCCCCAAACAGCCCCCCGTGAATGAACTTTCTCCGCCCAGGGCCCCGCTTTTTCGTTTATTCCCCTCTCGAACATTGCTCTTTTGATACATGATTGAGTCATTGTGTGAGCATATACACGTCCCTGGGATGAATGGACCGAACACCGCCGCGGTTACGGGAGCTGAAAGCCCTTTGCCAAGGAGCCCCCTGATGTTCGGTCCATTCATGCCAGGGACGTGTACCAAAAACCAGATACCTCAAAGTATATACGGGCATTTATTTGCATGGAATGATTCATACAATATGAACCGGAATAATTCACAACACCGATTGGACGTCCGAGTTGCCTAGTCTAGTAACATATATTGTCTCAGCAGGCCATACGCCTAATTCATAAGCCCAATTCATACACTCTATTCACAGGTTCAAATCATATGCCTAATTTATAAGTCTTATTCATCCGCTGGTGCCATATGCCCAAATCATACACCCAAGCCATACGCTCAAATCATACGCCCAA
>Ga0307510_10003301_pt1 | contig 18775 bp, 20 predicted proteins | sample 12_EM_MG_FD_207224 | JGI IMG/M metagenome (GOLD analysis project Ga0307510, IMG submission 207224) | Populus trichocarpa ectomycorrhiza microbial communities from riparian zone in the Pacific Northwest, United States - 12_EM | ecosystem: Host-associated > Plants > Roots > Unclassified | place...
GAGCTTGATAAGACCCCTGAAAGGGTGGACTCTATAAAACATAAAAAAAAGTAGCATTACAACCTTTTACAATTTTATACCATACTTTCTTCAACTTCACTTGGTCAAAAGCTGTTAAAGGCTAATAACTCAGGCCAATTGACCTTATAATTTGTCTGAGTCACCCTCTAGCACTTCTGAGTTAATGACAAGTTGACTCTCTGTCACCTCCAAGTAGCTCTCCTTAGTGTTGCGGCAGCTCTGGCTAAATGTCAGATGAAGCTGGAGCCGGAGCTGACTACAACCCTAGCCAAGCCGAGCTGCAACTGGTTGAGCCACCCATTTTAGCTGACTCCCACTAAGCCGCTCACTGCCAGCTTGGGCCTGCTAAGCCGCCTAAGCCGCCTAAACCACCTCTTTTTTGCTCACTCATTATCGAATGTCGCCACATCGGTCGCCATCGCCATCTCCACTAGCCTGTCACCGTCAGGACTCACCACACCACAAACACGATGATGGCCTGTCCCCATCCCCACCTTTCCTTGCAGAGATGACAGTCGGCGCAACGATAGTCGAAGTGATCACAGCCGTGATCATTGCAAGTCACCGCTAGTCACCCCCCAGGCGGTATTGTTGGCGCAGCGACTCAGCCTCGGGCCATACACCCATCCTCGCCCTCTCCAACAAGCAGGTGTCCCTCCAGGCTCACTTTTTTTTCATGTCCTAGACCTGCGTTCGTTTGATGGGCACTCAACATTGTATGTCTGACTGACCTCCCACTGCTGCCTGGTTACAGCCCCGCTGCCAAAGTGCGCTTCTTGGTGGCTGTGCTCTCACACCCAGGATGATATGATGCCTGATTATGGAACAATGTCGGGCAATGTTAGAGGCCAAGTCGTCGTCTTCGGACAGTTCATCGGACGCAGACTCATCCTCTGAGGATTCTTCGTCCAATTCCGACAGCAAGTTGGATGCATCAGATAACTCTTGCGACCGGCGCTTGTATCGTCATTTGTCAACCCCACCCCATCAATACAGGTGGGATTCCCCTTGTCGCAGATGAGGTGACAGTCGGACGCCATCTCCATCGCCTCATCACCGTCGGGACTCGTCATGGCGCAGATGCGATGACAGCCAGTCCACATCGCCACCTTAGTCTTACAGAGATGACGATCAGCCCTCACACAGTTGAAGTGGTTACGGATCATCGCGAGTCACCACCCCCCACCGGGTGGTATCATCGGCGCGGTGACTCGGTATCGAGGACGCCACCTTGTTCGCATTCATGCTCTCCGCCACGCCGAGAGAGCGCATGGGACCGGGACCGTTCTTGTGATTACGACCGCAGAAGAGATGATTCACAGGACAGATACAGGGATTGTCGGCGTTGATGACGATGTCTATTCATTGGGAGTATCTACTTCAGGTGTCCGCATTGTGTCATTCTGGCTTATATGTCTATCCCCCTATTCTTGAAAGTCCTGCCCCACCTTTGAGCATTCCTCCATTGCGTCATATAAGCTACGTTTATTCAGGTGTGTCGTGACCGCAGTCATATCAAAATAGCTTTCTGATTCAATTTTAGCATACCTGTGTGGTGCGGGGAGACTCCCAAACATGCAATGTTGCAGCAGGCACATCAACACTTGAATGCCGTGACACTGGCAGGCGTGGGAGCTGCCTCCTTTTGGGACGTGGATGTGTGACGAGGTAAGGTTTTTCCTCGAATCACCCTGATCAACAACATGTCACAAAGTATTCAATGAGGATGTCAAGAAAGGTGTGGATAAACACAAAGATCAGGGGAGGACCAGGTATCCTCAGGTCAGGGTGCCTTTTCAAGGTTTGTACTCCACTCACATCATCGACATCTTCATCTGCCTCACATTCTGCTCTGGTTCTAGTGCCCCCACACACACACACTGTCCCCCTCTCCCATGCCCGCAATTCACAGCAATATCAACCTTGCCAGAGTCACCCAATTGCGCATGTATCATCCTCACACCATTTGTCGTTGTTCAGAACTTGCTTGAGTTGGTTTATGTGCACATGTACCAAATATCAAATGTATTTGCAAAGCAAAATGAGCTCGTTTTGTTGCGCATCTCCCACCATCGCCATCAAAGTTGTGTTCGCACCCAAGGGTCCTGGACGTAATTGACCTACCTCCCTTCAAGTTGGTTCTGGCTGGTGACTTGGCCATAGAAATACACCACGCCTCGGCCATTTTATGGTTACGAGTCTCATCTTTTCCCCTCCAACCATGTCTTAACGCCTGACAAATACTGCCAAAGCTGCCAAGGCTCCAAGCTCTGGTCCTTGCGTTTGTGCTCCTTTGTCTTGTACCCAACAAATGGTGAGTTCCTTGTTCTATATTTGCCTTGGGCCTCGCTAATCAAGTTAGGCCAGCCATCTCCAGCCAATTGACAGCGGTGAAGAATTCAGTTTTGAAGATGTAGAAGGTAACGATACATGCGATGCACCTCCTAGCTCAGATGGCCCGCAGGGGCTGGATTCATGGAGTGGTGCTGGCGATTCCCAGCATGCTAGTTCTCGTTTTGCCCTAGACATTATCCACTTCTTCAAGACTGTCGGCGACCCTAAGACTGCTGGTGACGTGCCCCCAAGCGTGCTGCACACGCAAGTATGCAAACCATGCATGTACATGCTTGCCTGATTGTAATTATCATCTCACAAACTAGCAGGAAAAAATATGGCACCATTCAAAAAGCTGACGTACCCAGGGCTGCCCCCAATTATATTTATTCACCTAATACTGCGAACCCCAATCTTCGGAAGCATCTGTACAAGTACCATACTGCTGAGTATGACCAGATGGTCATGGAGAATGATCACTGGAACTACCTGCTGTCGACTCAAGTAAAGAATCAGGCCCTCCTCAAGAATGCCAGAAATGTACGCAACCCGTCAATCCCAACATTCTCTCTGGAGGTGTTCTTAGAACTCCTTTCCAATTTTATTGTTGCAAATGATGAGGTAAGTCTTAAGTCTTGACAATCTTGTGTTCTCATGCTAAAGTGTCTTCAGCCGATTTGTGTTGTCGAATCGCTGGAGTTTCAACTCCTGTGTTTGACCCTCCATCCAACCCTCACCGATTCTGAAATCCCTCACTGTGATAAGATGAGGGAATCAATAATTTATCATTGGAAGAAGGCATTCAGAGTGTTGAAAGTGGAGCTTTCCGTGAGTTTGTGCGTTCTACCTTCCCCCCTCCCTCTATGCTAACTTTGATCAATAGGAAGCCTGCAGGCAGATCAGTTTCACAGCAGATGTTTGGGGAGCCGGGAATATGGCGTCATTCTTAGGGCTGACTTGCCACTGGATCACCGCTGACACGTCAACTGGATCCCTTTCACTGAAGACTTCACTCATCAGCTTTCATCGCCTCAAGAAGAAGCACACAGGTCGCAGCATAGCAAAGGCAATCATGTATCTACTTGATCGCGCTTGTGTTACAAATAAGGTATTTATTCTCTAATATCTATGTGCTGATGTTAACCCCCATTTCAGGTCAGCCACTTCACGCTCAACAACGCCTCAAATAATGCATCGGCCATGGAATGGATTCAGGACATATTGACCAAACGTGGGATAGCTGACACGCTTAGCTTTCACCATCAGTGCAATCATGTCCGGTGTTGTTATGATCCACCCCATTTTTCGCCTTTACCATACCCCTCCTCGCCCACACAAGAGCTTGTATCCTTTGACCTTAAACCAGTAGTCAAGCACACCACCAAACCACCAGTCATCTTTCCGAGTGCTATGCCGCCAGAGTATATGGGAAAGCAACCATTGCCATTAAACCCGCCATCTCTATCTCCCTTAGAGGACCTGCCACCTAAACCAGAGTGGACCAGACCTGCCACACCGAGGCAGACCAGACCAGTCACGCCTCAATGGAGCAGCCCATCTCAAGTCGTTATGACACGACCCCCTTTCCCTGCTATGTCCATCTACCCATCCTTTGACCTATCACCCGCCATACCTGAGATCCCCTTTACCCCTTGGGATACCCACCGTCGAGAGCACTCCTCAATGGAGCACTTCACAGAGCCACCAATAGTAGAGCAACCACCCGAAGATAGTCCTATAGAGGACGTGCCAACAGTGTACTATCTACCAGACATCCCTGGAGGTACCACGCATACCCTGGCACCAGGAAGACCCCTAGCTGAGCCTTGGAGAGAACACTATGAAGACATTCCTCCTCCTGTGTCCCGCAAGCACTCCCGGTCACCTACAAGTCCTGACTCCGCACCCATACGTCAACGCACCAGTAGAGAAGGCAGTTACCATTCAATCACGCCTACTGCCTCATCACCCATAGCCAGCACTTCGCCCCAGAGTCAAGGCAACCAGACCATATCTTCAGAAGAACCTGCAGACACTTCCTCATCCACGCAGAGCTCCGCAGATGACGTGGATAGCAACATGGCCCTTAACTGGGTCACCATCAATACGGACTACCTTAAAGGGTAGTTGCTTACGCTAGACGCCCATTAGACCAGAATGGGCAAGCGAAGACCAGATCTCCTCAGATCAATCTCAAACCTTGTGGTCGTCATCGCATCATGATGACACTTCTCTTTTCGGAGCGCCCGCCACCATTGTTTAGGATCGATTAGGCAACTCGTCCAATTCTCCATTGTCCTCGTCTGCTTCTCCATTGTTCGACTCATACAGACCACAGCACTTGTCCGCGGATTACCATACGACTCAGACAGCTCCCTCTTGACCAGAACTACCTACCTTTAGAGTAGTGGCCCGTGCGCAGACCCGCCTGTATATAAGCGCCCTGTATTTCGAAAGTCAAGCCCTAAGCTTGACTTGATTATCAATATCAACGTTCTTGAAAGCCTCCCTAGTGCCTCTCCTTTTCCCACTTCTTACATAAGCCTCTCAGAGTCGTCTCTAGCAACACTAGAGACTTCTACCTCTTCAAGTACTCACCACAGGATCACCACTTAGTGCAAGTCGCACTATCAAGGCCCGTTGAAGCCTTAACAGGTGTTATGCCCACATTATCAACATCTGCTCTTCACACATCATTTCGTCCTTCACTTCAATGCCCGAATCATATCTTTCGCAGCTCAAGGTTCCTCTTGACCCTGACTATCTAACTCACTGCAGCGATGGCTTGGACTCTGGGAATGAATCAGACTCAGACTCTGAGGATGAATCCTGTGATTCGGATGATGACAATGTTGGTGATCAAGACTACAAGTTGAAACTTGCCCGTTGCCACAACCACCAAGGTAAACCACCTAAGCCCAAGGCATGGGTCGACACCATGAAAGGTGACCCACTCTGGCGTGCTCGAAGGGTCATTCATTTGTTACGCTCTTCGGATAATCACAGGACCAAGTTCCAGAAAATTATCGTAGATGGCAACAAGCTCAGTTTGTTCATAAAGAAGGACGGTGATGGCAACCAAGTTAAGGATAACATTCCAGAACTGCAACTTCTGAGAGACGTGAAGACAAGGTGGGACTTGGTGTATATGATGCTGCTGCATCTGAGACAACTCTGACTGGTAAGTCATGCTTGCTGTTTGCAATAGGACAGTAAAGACTAAAGACTACTCAAATATAGGCCATTGATTTGTATTTAAAGACCAGGGTGGTGGACAATGTTTCGCATTACATGTTGTCGAACCAGGATTGGGATATCCTGGAGGCCTTAGAAGCGGTTTTACAAGTAAGTATACTACTTTGACCCAGGTCCAAAGGCACGCACTCATTGAATGACAGACCCCCCACACTTTTCAACAAAGCATGTCATCCGAGTCAACACCTGTCCTGTCGCACGCTATCTCCGACTTTGAGATGTTCATGACAGATTGGGAGAAACTTGGAGATCAACATGATGGTCTCAAGTTCTGGATGGACATCAGCCTGGATTGGGCCAAGAAATACTACATCCGAATGGATGAGACAGATGCATACATTGTCACAATGTGTAAGTTCTTCTATACTTGATATGTCACCGCTCTGACTGCCAACTTGAACCTATAGTCCTCAATCCTGCGATACGATTCTCATGGATCAATGCCGAATGGGGAATTTCATATATCCAGGAATCAAAGCATCTCATTCTTAAACTTGTAAGTGTGTCTATCAGCTCATCACGTATCACAAACATATCCTGTGCAGATGCACCAGTACTATCAGGCCTCACCCCAGCTTGTCAATGTATCCAATTCCCCTGTCAATCCCATTCCGCACCCTGGAGGTCGAGCACCTCCACCTCCAACACAATACAAAGTCAAGCATTCCGCTTATGAAACCAAATCTTTGCTTCAAGAGTTCACAGTTGAGGTGGAATACCAGAAGTATGCATTGGGCAAGCTCTGTTCTCTTCAGACTGACATCCTCAAATTTTGGGAGGTGAGTGAGGTTCATGTTATTGTATGGCGCAATGACTCACACCCTAATAGGCTAATAAAACTGAGTACCCAACGCTCTTTGCAATCGCCATGGATTACTTAGCGATCCAGGCCACGTCAGTACCCTGTGAAAGGGTATTCTTGTCAGCAAAGGAGACAGACACCGCAAAGTGAAACCGGATTAGCCCCATGCTCATGGAGGCCTTGCAAACACTCAAATTCATTCTCAAAAAGAAGCGGCTCAACTTCATTAAGGGGTGGGCGACGCCATTAGCAGCCATGAGCAGGGGGTCGAAATCAGGTCTTAACCTTGGCAGTCTTTTCAAGGGCGATTCCGATGCCGCAATGGATAACATTCTGAAGGACTTTTGTACCTACGATTGAGAGCGAATGTCGCATTTTTTTTAAACATTTCAACAATGAATGATGTCTAGTTTGCTACCAGCTCGGAGCTGTATATATGGGTGTGTTTGGGAAATTACAATAGTAAGGAACATGTCTTTGGTACCATCATTCAACGAACGCATTCGGTCTGGTCACCACATCCGTACTCCATCCTCCAACCACCATCAGCCGTAGGTCGAGACTACTCCCCAAAGCTGCTGGTCGTCCTTAGCCTACACCATATCCAACTGAATACAGTTATCCACCTTGTTGAACGCCCTCCCTCTCCCGCCCGGGCTACAGCCTCCCCGCCCACTATGTCCCACCATGACATTCACCCTTCCGATCTCCTGCCTGAAGACACAGTTCAGTCGGACATTCGCCAACCTGCCCTCATCCACAATTCTGTACCCCTCTCATAACCCGAACCCGACCCTTCGGTAGTCATAGACATTGACAACTCCACTGCCATCAACACTGTCCGCGGCCTCCTGTCCAACGACTTCACCAGGTCTCACGCCATGTGGCTCCACCTCATTGCTTCCCTGATTACTGACATGCGGAATGGCATCCGCCAAAACCTCCTTCACAACCCCCTCCAGTCATGGCACCATCTCTTAAAGGTCTCTGAGTCACCAACATACCAAAATACTCAGATCTACCTTATTCTGAGATGACCGCAATCCTTTCCACACTTTCCAGTCATTGCCATCTGAAGCTTGAGGATCTTGTCTGCAACACTATTGGAGCTTCGAAGTCAAAAGGTCTGACCCCCGAATTTCCAGCCTTGCGGCTAAAAAAAATCCTAGACCACTACCTCCAGGACAGTATACGGCCTCAGGAATGTGTCGCAGTTCGCACTCAACTATCAAGATGGAGGAACACAAGGAGAACGCCAGGCTTGTGGCGGCCCATTCCCTTGTCCACTCCAAGACTGACATATGCACACACCGCAAGGAACATCACCCAGCTCCCACTCAGGTCTCGCGCAGCGTCTCCTACACTCAGAGCCCTTCCTTGTCCCCCTCCCTCCGCTCTACAGACAAGACGCTGACTAAGGCGGATTTTGTGATAGGTAAGCAGACCCTGGCCATGGAACAGCAGCCCACAGACTCTTCAGTTGGAGGCTGCTCAACGATGCCACCCTCAGCTCCGGCTGGGGGTCAGACAACTAATGATTCCTCCAGGTCGCCTCCCGATGTCCCAATGGTACAGGATGCGGGTCAGGCTATGATGCCTGCTAGGCCCATAGGGGCCACCGCTCCCCTGCCCATCCCAACTGAGGTGGCGAGCTCTCCTATGCCTGCTTCTGCTTCCCAAACTATGACTTCCCCAGCGGTAGCCTTGCTACCAACTGGGCCCACCCAGTCGTCGACGACACCATCACCTGTGGTCATCCCCTCTACAGGGATGCCAGAGGAGAATCAGCTTGCGGGAGCAATACAAGAATGACCTTGACAAGGTCGTCTCCCTTGTCCTCAGTCACATCAAAGCCCAAAGTAAAGCGAAGCTTGTGCTTGCCATTCTTGACCATGTCAAGAAGACTGGCCTCCCTGTATCCAACTCGGAGAGTCCTCTTTTCAAGGTTACCCGCAACCTCGCTGCCCTTGAAGGCCAGTCATCAACCCAAGTTCGCTTAAGGCAAGAGAGATCTTAATTCCCAGCCAAATGCCGTCATATGAAGAATGCCTGATACAGATGGAGGCCATCCTCAAAGCTTCGTTAGGTAATACCTACCATGGCGAGTCTGGCCTCAGTCAAAATAAGTGAGCACGAAGCAGTATTTTCCTGAGCAGTGGTATCTTACAATCACTCAGAGCTCTGGCAACAGAGATTCTTAGAGAACTGAGCGACTCTAGGCACACAGTATTCGATGTGCTTCCAGCTTTTTTGGCATATAAGGACCCTTGGCTGACTCTTGGTTCATTGTGCTGACTGCATGGTGTGATATCTACTGATCATCCATACAGCCGCCTTTGAAGTTTATGTGCGCCGAGCATACAGAGCATATTCGTTCCTTTCCATTGATTCTGAAGAGGGTGATGGCACAGATGGCGGCAAGGCGCCTAGTATCGTTATGTGGAGGTTCAACCTTGGCCAGTGTCAGTCCCCACCACAAACTCCACATCTAGATAAGCTTGGGTATATCTCTAAGCTTTCTATTCTCCCTGTCAGCTAGCTTACGGTCATATTTAGCGAACTCCCTTGTTGCCATGGCTCTGTCAGCAACCTCACATGATCAATTGTAACCAGTCATAGCCTGTCTGGACTGGTGCCATTGCCTCGTTTACGAATGTAGATGCACTCGCCCTCGGGTTTGAACAGGTGGCCTCGACCCTTCCAGTCTTTGATGAAGCCAAGCACCGCCAACAGTACAGCGCCAACAGCCAACCTCCGAACATCCTTAATCTGGCCCTCCAACTTTTTTTTCACACTCCATTACAGCCAAGAACGTATGGTACTCGCAGTATATGCCCATATCTGTCAGCATGGCATTTGACAACACTGGGGCCCCATACAACCTCAGTGCAGTTATCACCAACAATGCTTTCGACCAGGCGAAATATGGGCAATATTCTCCAATGTTCCTACTGATCATCTACACTTTCACATATGACACAATATTCGCGACCTATCCCGTGGTTGTGGTCCACACCTACCTTTGGTACCGCAAAGATATTGCCTGCTGGTTCCGCCGCAGCCTGGGGGATGAAGCCGACATTCATGCACAACTCATGGCCAAGTATTCAGAGGTTCCTCGTTGGTAGTTCCTTGCTCTTGGCATCACCTCATTCGTCCTAGGCATCATCAGCATCGAAGTATGTCATGTGGGGCTCCTGATCTGGGCATTTGCTTTCGCTGCTGGCTTCGCGATGATTTTCGTCATTCCCTTCGGCATAGTCCAAGCCATCACCAACCAACAGTTTTACCTCTCCATCCTTGCAGATGTAATGTTTGGTTATATGCTTCCAGGGCGTCCGCTTGCTACGATGGTCTTCAAAACGATGGGCGGGACTACTATCCAGCAAGTGGTGTCGTTTAGCAGCGATCTGAAATTCGGACACTACATGAAAATCCTGCTGTGCCTCATCTTTTTTAGTCAGGTCATCTCCACAATCGTAGCAAGTTTAGCCACAATCCTAGCACAGGAGTGGGCTTTGGATAACATCCCCGACATCTGCTCTTCCCATCAGAAGCACTTCTTCACCTGCCCAAACCTCAATGTATTTAACACATCGTCGATCATCTGGGGTGGAATCAGCCCAAGACGGCTTTTCTCCACAGGAGCACTGTGAGCACTCTCACCTGCCTCTAATTGACGGACCGATGTCTGACTGACGGGATCCCCCACAGCTATTATCCACTCATATGGTTCTTCCTAATTGGCATTTTCCTACCAATCCCTTTCTACTACCTCGCCCGTCGCTACCCCCACTCATTCTGGCGCTACATCAACATCCCTGTTGCACTGGTCGCTGCCGACAGTGTCCCGCCCACCAATGGCATCAACTTCACATCGTGGATCTTGGTTGGTTTCACCTTCCAGTGGTTTATGAGGCGCTTCCACTACCGCTGGTGGGTACAATACAACTATCTTCTCTCGACGGGTCTTGACACTGGTGCCATCATCAGCCTCATCATCATATTCTTCGCCCTGCAATTGCCGAAGGGCGGTGTCGAGTTTTTAATGAGGCTGATGACATCTCGAATGCTGAATGGGCGGATAAATTGTGTCTTTCTCAACAATCAGAAATCCATCCTTGCACAACAGGGTGTTCGCCACGTATCTGTTGTGCTCTGCTGCCGCAGGCAGTATCCCTGGTACTTCACACTGCGTGAGAGGAACGTTGTTTGGCAAGAGGAGCAAGCGATTTGCAATATCAAGCCAGCCTTGGCATACCAACTTGAGCTCAGCCTCCCTTTGATGACGCCTCCATCATCCTTGCCCCCGCGATCACCTCCCACATCGATGCATGCCACACCTCCCTTATGGAAGAAACCCGCATAGGCGCCAAGGAAGGCGCCTGCTGCCATTACCACGCCACCTTTGGTAACCTTCAAGTGGAGGCCCTTGCGTATGCTGAAAAGGACTCCGACCGTTTCACGGCCTAGGTGGATCCTCGGTTGTCTTGTTTGACTTACCCTCTCGTGCCCAAGGTATGAAAAAAATTCCATTGGCATCTGCCACACCCACAGGGTTTACCGCTAAATGCAAGGATGCCCGAGACGCGGGCCCGCAGCCCTTTGCAACCTCTCCGCCTGCAAACATGCCCTTACCATTGAGTCCAATAAACGGAACGAGACCGCCTGCCTGGAAGCAGCCAAGGGAGTGGTTCTCATTTTTAAATCTGAACCCCACAGCAGGTGCAAAGGGCATTGTATGGGTCCTATCGGTCGTCCGTCCCGTAGCGTCTCTAGGGTGTGCGGCCCCTTCCTGGCACCCTCCATCCGCAGTGCGCTGGACAAGGCCCCCACCAAGGCTGACTTCGTAGTAGGTAAGTAGGTTGACGAGTCGATGGTCACTGCAGTCGAATCCGACTTGGTTGAGATGGCAGGCCCCCCGATTCTCCCTCCCCCATGCTCTGTGAGAGAGACAAACGGTAAGGCCCAGTTGCAAACCAGGGCAGACCGAGACTTCTTCGAATGACTCATGGATGAGTTTCGAGACCCGGGAATGAACGGTGAGTCCTGATCACAAGTTGTGGCAGACCGAGACCTCCCAGCTCGATATCCAAGTAACCAACGTCACCATGAGCCCAGCGCAAAACCATCTGTTCCATCCTCCACCTTGGAGGTCGATGGATTGCCCATATCCCCCCTACTTATTTCCCCCCGTCATGTCTTGCCCTCTGTTACATATTTACCCGTAGTCTACTCACGTCTTGTATTTAGATAGCGTGTCTTGTTGCCTACCAGCAGTAGACAATAACACCAAATTCAAAAAAAAAACCCATTCAGGTCAGGTGACGTAAAATCAACGTTGGAGTGTTGAACTGAGCTCACTCGTAGCTGTTCTTTCACTTCACTCTCAATGGCCAGCATTCCTGTTCAAAGACCACTATGAGCTTCCAGGAAACAAACTGCTTCCCATCAACTAGATTTCGTACATGTTGGTGGCCAATACAGAATAGGAAAATTGCTCGGTACTGGTGGATCTGGTAAGCCCCACTCTGATCAAGTTCACCTCATCTCTCTGAGCTCTCTAGGGAGCATTTATCTGGGAAAAGATATTAGGAATGAAGCTAGTGTCGCTCTGAAAATAGGGCATGGAGGGAGCTCACCTTCAAAGCTTGCTCACAAGTACAATGTATATGCAGCCATCTCTGGGAGCATGGGCATCCCTGAAGTACTCTGGTATGGCAAAGAAGGCCTGCATGAGGTCATCGTCCTGGAGTGTCTTGGGACCTCACTTGACGATCTAACCAGGGCACAACAGTCTGACCACAGGAAGACATTTTTGTATGCCTCACAGATGGTACGTTTGTTCTATGTATAAAAGGATCTTCCTAAACACCCTCTCACATTCCCAGCTTGCAGCGATCGAGTCGCTACATACTCGACACTATATCCACCATGACATCAAGCCAGGAAACTTCATGATCTTGGTTGAAGGCCCTTCTCCTGTCCCCTTCCTCATTGACTTCGGTCTGGCACAGCAATACCGCGATCCTGCGACCTATTTACACACCCCATACAACCCGCATGACCCAATTGTTGGTACTCTTGCATTCTCCTCCATTAACGGTCAGCAAAGAGGCACCCAATCCCATCACAATGACCTAGAGTCATTCGCCTATACTCTCATTTATTCAGAACTCAGGGAATTACCTTGGACTGGTTGTCGTAACTCCAAGGCAGTCCTTCAGAAGAAATTAGAAACTCCCCTCAAACAGCTGTGCCAAGGCTTACCCACTCCCTTCTGCAACTTCGTCATCTATGTTCAAGAGCTTGACTTTGACAAGAAACCGGATTACCAGCACCTCCATGTGATCCTCTCGCTATGCTTGGAAACTCAGATCGACCAGCCTATCAAAGTGCCTCTCTCTGTTCATGCCCCTGTGAACACAGAGCACATGCCTGTTGTCTGTGGTCGGGTGTAAGTAAATATCGAATAATGGGTAACCGATTCTTACTATATTCACTTAGTCTTTGCTCATCAACTCAAACAGGCAAACCATCCTCTCCATACTCATATCGCACATCCAGTTCCTCAAGAAGGCTCAAGAAATCATCCTAAATCCGTGGCAGTTTCCTCCCCTTCATACTTTGTTTTGAGTTCTCACGGGGGAAGTGGTTCATGTCCACACTTAGAGACCAACCTTGTTGTAGTTTGGTGTATCGCGTAGTTTGGTGTATTGCGAACAAAGTTTCAATCTGGGCCCTGAAGTGTGTATGAACTTAGAAAGACAACTAGCTTTGATTCTGAGGATGAGATATATCGAGGGTACGGGCGTGCAAATTTTTCAGATCGGTATCGGTTTGAAGTTGCTTATAGTAGGATGACGATGACAAATATTAATGTATGGGCCAAGGTAGGGTCAGGATCGAACGTTATCGAACTCTCCATCCATCTCCAAGGAAACATTCTGTGACCCTCTACGTGACTCCCCACTCTTTCTGCCCCATCTACCTCAGACACACTGACACCAACGACGCAGAAAGACACCACGATGGCAACCGGCAACGATCAACTTGTCTAGTCGATTCGGTCACCCTCACGAGCCATGTCGCAGCCGCTTCGTCCTCTGCTGCAAACAATTCGCAACTTGGTGCATCCAGCCTCTCTCACACTACCTCGACAATGCTTATCATACTCGCCGGGTCACGACAATATGATGGGCCTCTCCCGGAGTAACAGCGGCGGTGCGTATAATGCTCGTCGTGGCCTCTCCCCTATACCTGACCACGACTTTACTGGCTTTACTGCTGGCGCCGCGTCACCCCTCCCCTTCGCCTGTCCCGCGAAGACATACCTGGCTCCGACGGGTCGATGATTTTCGTCCGCTCAAACGACGCCTCCAGGCCTGTCGTCACGCCCATTGCCTTCCGCCTGGGCAAAGGACTGCGTGAGGCCTGCTTGGGCCGCACAGGGGTTGCGGTCGGCAACTAATCCATCACATCACCGTCATCGTCGTCCCGGTCCCACAGATGCATTTCTGCATTGCGCAATTGCGACGCGGGCATAAAGGAGGGTGCCGATGGTGCCCCTTGCAGCGGCAGCGGCGAGGACGACAAGGGCAATGCAACACCACCCAACTTCCAAAACAAATGCGATCACAAGTTCGACCTCGCTCTCCGCCTTACGCACCATGCGTGATTGTCTTGGTCGTTGCCACGCCACCGCCACTCGTCAACCATCGATACCATCGATATCGCCACCTCACCCTCCTCACATCTCGTCTCTTTCGTCCCTCGTCGCTTCCTTGTCTGTCACCATGGAAATCTCTCCTCACCTCACCTCATGCTGCGGCCAACGTCACCCGCTTCGCTTCATTCGTGGGCGAACGCACAAGAGCGCGCCCCCTCGACACCAGTTGGCCAATGCTATGCGCGTTGAGCTCGACCATTTCGCCCAAGGATTCTTAATCAGAGCGGGATCCGCATATGGCTTGTTTCGGTTTTATTCGCTCCTTTTCCATATGTTTATTTATTTCAGTTTTAGACTCTTTGTCGATATCCGACTCGTGCGTTATCCTGCTATCTGTGAGATCTGACCATTTAGGTCCATTCTGCGTTACTGCGCCGATTCATACCCAACGACAAAAACGCGACTTTGCCTTGCGCTTCGCTCCTCAATCCATCTTATTTTGGCGTTCTCGAGTATTTCGGAATGCGTATTTTTATTATTATTCGAACTCTCATGTGGACTACCCGTCTTCGATAGACTTGATACAAAGAGCGACTTGTATTTGCCGCAAGGCACAGGCGCCCGAACCCTGCGAACGCAGGATGTCACTCCGCACAAAAGACGGCTGTAAGTTGGGACCCGTTATTGGCTGTGGTCACTGATCTGAATGGTGTATAGGCGGCTGATACCATTCAGCAAGGGTCATTGCGGCCAACGTCCCAGGATAATGCGTCGAAGGCCAATGCCCTCCTAGACTCTGTGGTGAACAGCATTCAGGCGCCGCCAACAAAGATCTCAGTACACAATCGAATTGAGGATGGACACAGATGTCGTCGCCAACTCTGCTACTGAGCCCGAACCATCCAGTGCAACACGTAGGAAGAATGTGCTCGCGCAGGCTTTATGGGGCTCCTCAGATTCTGAACAGTCTTTTACCTCACCTTCCCCACCACCGATGGACAAGCCTACTACTGGCTCTGCTGTGTTACCCGCGGAGAGGCCTCCTCTTATTGAGCCATCCGCTTGTTCCGACTCCCTCCAAGAGACCCTTTCGCCATTATCACGCTCCGTAAATGCTGATATTCTTACTTCATCGTCTTCTGCAACAGAGCCGGTCAATAAGCAGCAGGAACTCCTTGTGAAGGAGGTGCGACGTAGGACAGATGCAGCGATGGCAGACCTAAATAGGGCATCCTCCAACGCGAAGATCAACGACGCCTCTCAACGAAAGCGCATTGAACCGAGCCGGATTTCCGGGCCAAAGCTAGTCTCTGCGTTTACCAGTGTCGATACCATCCCTGTGCGCTCCCTGTCTGCGGCCTCTGGACAGCTGACTCTGGCACAAAACCAGCTCTCGGGTTCGTCCAAGCTTGGAACGCGCTTCAAAAGGTTCCGTGGGTCCCTCAGACTTTACTCAGGAGTGACAGTTTGCCACAGTATTCCGCTGACTCTCCTTCGGCCAATGGTGGTGATCGTTCGCTAGCTGGTACACCCGATAGACCTCCACCGTTAGACCTCCACCGTTTAGTGCGACCGAGCCTGCACGACCCAAGGTCGCCATCACCACACCCCCAGCCCCAGCCGCCGTGACTGGTCCAGGCCTAAAGGGCTTCGTCTCGCGCTTCTTAAAGCCCCGCTCAGAGATACCAGAGATTGAGCGCCAAAAACAGGTGGCCCCTTCTTCCTCGTCGTTGGCGACTCCGTCCTATTTTTCACAGCAGCAGTCAGAACAACACTCGGAGACAGGCACGCCCCATCAATCTGTACTCTAACCAATCCCCCCACACCACATCCTCATGGGCCGGCAGTCGCCCCCCTCACCTGACGTCCCAACTCTACTGTCGTTACCTCTTCTCTGCATGGGCTTGCAGACGTTCTCTCTTGGTCACAATATCCGTCATGACTCGCGGTTAACACCCCAGCAACGCTTTCGACCTCACCCGTGCCCTCTACCAACTTGATTCACCGCGTCACTGGCACTCTCACAGCGTAGATCTATCGAGTCAAGACAGCCACGTACCGCGATCCATAGAGTGCTTCTATAAGTACGTCGGCCCCTTTTTCTTCTGATTATCTATCACCTTCGCCAGCAGGTCCTTCACCTTGCCCCCTCTCACACTCTTCCACTCCCCTCGCCGTCTCGTCATCGTTGTACCTCTCAACTATTCGCACCCCCCTTATCTGACAAAGGACCAACAGAAGCAAAACGGTACTGTGTACTCAAACTCAAGGGTGGCACCATTATTGTCAGTCGAGCTGCCTTCGAGGAACAGAGCCCTCTCATGGCAACTCCGCCGGTTTGCGCCACCCTCTGGCGGCGGCACATTGAGCTCTCGCTTGCCCCTCTTGCAGGGGCATAATCTCTGGCAAGCATCACTGCGACCTGGCTACATGCAAGACCAACGATATCAAACCGTGCAAGCTCTGCCAAGGAGAGTGAAAAGTGTTCGCGTTGCATAGTGTGCAGATGGCTTAGCTCATGGGATTTTCGGACACTAGCTAATACAGTAGAACTACCGTACTACCATAGTAGTAGAAATTGCATAGCAGTAATAAAACATTTACTGCGGTTATAGTACCGCGGTTAAAACGCAACACCGTACTGGTGTGTCGCCTCAAGAGGGCACGTCAAAGAGATGCAGATGCGGGGTCAGGTGTGATGGCAGTCGTTGACACAGGTGACGACCTGGCCATACTTGCTCCTCCTGTTCCTTCCCCTGCTGCTCCTGTTGCAGAGGCAGATGCGTTGCCTTACCGCCGTCCGTCCGACAAGGGGAAAGAAAAGAAGGTCGTTCAGTGGCGCGATGAAGCAGGTCAAGGCAGCCTAGACGAAGCCCGCAAGTTGTCAATACTCGGCATGATAGTTTGCACCTTCACCTGGGAGGGTAGTCTTCAGGTTGCTGCACCAGGACACAAGTGTAGATGTGGCAGAGGCAAAGGGAACATTGCACAGGGAGGCATTTTGAGACGACACCGCACAGCAGATGAGTTGGCTACTTGAGCTGAGCTGCAATTTAACTGGAGAAAGCCGGCTTTTTTACCAGCTCAGCTTGACTCAGCTCAGTGGGACCAACCCCATGGCTCGGCTTGGCTCAGAAGAAAAACCGGGCCAGCTCAGGTGGCTCGACTCCCAGCTGGCTTGAGCTCCTGAGTTGCTGCAACACTAGCTCTCCTCCACTTCCAAGTGGCTCTCCACCACTTCCTAGTGACTCTCCACCACTTCTGAGTGACTCTCCACCACTTCTGAGTGACTCTCCACCACTTCCAAGTGACTCTCCACCACTTCCAAGTGACTTTCCATCACCCCCAAGTGACTCTCCACCACTTCCAAGTGACTTTCCATCACCCCTGAGTGACTCTCCACCACTTCCAAGTGACTTTCCATCACCTCCAAGTGACTCTCCACCACTTCTGAGTGACTTTCCACCACCCCTGAGTGACTCTCCACCACTTCCGAGGACTTTCCACCACCTCTCCATCACTTCAAAGTAGCTCTCTGTCACTTCCAGGTTCCCTCTAATACTTCTGAGAGTGGCTGGGATACCTGTGGAACCATGCTACTAAATTGGCTATCTATCTGTAGAATAGAATAGTCCTACTAAATTTTGTATTAGAAGTAACTGATAGCCAATAACCTAGTAGTATGGTTTAACAGGTAGTCAACAGGCTGGTTGTACTTTTCTACAAATACTTCAGAAGTTAGTAGCACTATTATACTAATAGTCAACAACATTCTAGTACTATTCCACAAATAGTTTAAGACTTAGTAATGGTTTTCTACCTGTAGTCAATAAACTACTACTGTTTGACAGATAGTCTATAAGTTAGTAGTATTTTACTGGTAGTTAATAAGTTAGTAATACTATTTCATAGATAATTCAGAAGTTAGTAGAACCATTTCACTGGTATTCAAGAAATTAGTAGTATTCCACAGGTAGTTTAGAAGTTAGTAGTACTATTCTCCTAGTAGTCAATAGCCACATACTACTATTCTACAGATAGTTTAGAAGTTAGTAGCAGTATTTTATTCGTACCCAATAACCTAGTAGTACTGTTTTACAGGTAGTTCAGAAGTTAGTAGTAGCATTCTACTGGTAGTCAATGACCTAGTAGTACTATTTTACAGGTAGTTCAGAAGCTAGCAGTACTATTCTACAGGTAGTTTAGAAGTTAGTGGTACTATTCGACTGGTAGTCAATAACCAAGTAGTACCATTTCACAGGTAGTTCAGAAGTTAGTGGTAGCATTCTGCTAGTAGTCAATAATCTAGTAGTACTATTTTACAGGTAGTTCAGAAGTTAGTAGTACTATTCTACTGGTAGTCAATAACCTAGTAGTACTATTTTACAGGTAGTTCAGAAGTTAGTAGTACAATTCTACTGGTAGTCAATAACCAAGTAGTACCATTTCACAGGTAGTTCAGAAGTTAGTGGTAGCATTCTGCTGGTAGTCAATAATCTAGTAGTAGTATTCTACAGGTAGTTTAGAAGTTAGTAGTAGTATTCTACTGGTAGTCAATAACCTAGTGGTAGTATTCTACAGGTAGTTTAGAAGTTAGTAGTAGTATTCTACTGGTAGTCAATAACCTAGTGGTAGTATTCTACTGTTAGTCAATAACATAGTAGTACTATTTTACAGGTAGTTCAGAAGTTAGT
>Ga0307510_10003302_pt1 | contig 18773 bp, 27 predicted proteins | sample 12_EM_MG_FD_207224 | JGI IMG/M metagenome (GOLD analysis project Ga0307510, IMG submission 207224) | Populus trichocarpa ectomycorrhiza microbial communities from riparian zone in the Pacific Northwest, United States - 12_EM | ecosystem: Host-associated > Plants > Roots > Unclassified | place...
AATATAACAAGATAATAAAACATTTTTCCCTTTCAGCTAAATGTTTCTTATAGAAAAATGATAACAAATAATTCAGTCTATAATACAGAGATTTTTGACTACAACATGATATTTTGATCATAACATAATGTTAAGATTTTCTATTTACTATTACTTTGGATCTTGCCATCTTTTTCTACAAAGAACAACTACAACAAAACTATATACAAAGTACCATAAAATTTTCAACATTTTGTTACTAGCATTTTGATGACAAAATTTATTATTTTTATATCATAAATTTTGAATATACTTCCACAATAAGTATCAATAACTTATAATATCATAACTTAAGGGAAAGGTAACAGTAGAAGGGGAGAGAGAATAAGGAAATGAGTAAGAGAAACAAGGGAGATAGCTCTGCTACAAAGTGGCATTGGTACTATATTGCAGGTAGAAGTCTCCTGCTTATGGTGCTGCACACAGATTTATATTAGTTCAAAGTACCCAGTAGAGACTATATCCCAACAATGAAAAGAGGGTTGACATAGAAAATAGAGATAACAGCAATGTATGCTCAAAGGTATGGGCAATATTGTTGGGGTGTAGCATTGTAGCAGGAGCACTGCAGCATGTGGCAGCAGGAGCACTGTAGCATGTGGCAGCAGGAGCACTATAGCATGTGGCAGCAGGAGCACTATGGCATGTGGTAGCAGGAGCACTGTGGCATGTGGCAGCAAGAGCACTGTGGCATGTGGCAGCAAGAGCACTGTGGCATGCAGCAGCAAGAGCACTGTGGTATGCAGCAGCAAGAGCACTGCAGTATATAGTAGCAAGAGCACTGCGGCATGTAGCAGCAAGAGCACTGTGGCATGGCCCTGGAGACTTTATTTGGGCAGCCAAAAAACAAGATGATGTTGCACTTGCAAGATATCGCGCCACTGGATAAACTACCAAAGACATAAGCCATTTGTTTTGAAGTGCCCCATTTTACTACTATACTTTGCTAGCCATTTGGTGTTTAAAATTTGGCAGCTATAAAAGAAAGTCTATTGGGAGGATTCTCAAACTGGTTGCTGTCACCATATAATAGGATTCCATGCACTTGGTGGCAAGGAAATGACAGAACCTCCACCACTATTGATGCCCCAGAACTTCTAGAATAGTTTAGCAGCTTAGATGAAGGGGGACTTATGTGTAGGACGCTTAATGTCTGTGGGGTATTATTGTACTTCATGTAGGAATGCACATACCAACAGGTGTCTTGTCTAGCCTACATTAGGGTCTTTCAAAGTTAGCATTATATACACCATTATTTGTCCCATTCATTATCTCATTATCCCTTCAGGAGTTCAATAAATGGAGTGATTAATGACAACTTTTTGATGAATGGCCTTCAAGGGCTCCTACTTTGTTAACTGACCATTCTTCCCATCCTTCTGTTTTCCATTAACAAGACTGCTAGTTTTTGGAGTTTTATTTTATTTTTTGATGTGGCATCAACCTTGTGCAATGACACCCCATTCCCTTCCACCATATACACAATCCCTTTACCATGGCCACCCGTACTCCTGCTGTTCAGAATGGTAAGGAGACCATCAAGCGACCTAACCCTAGCAAGGCACATGGCTGGGCAAAGAAGACAGCTGAAGAGGACAAGGAAGACACTCCTGCCGCAGACCCAAAAGCTCCAAATCGTGTCACATGGAACTCACTGCACACAGACAGCCTTGTTGAGTGGCTCAAGAACAATGTTGAGGACTGCCAAAGGCTGTTTTCTAACTTGGCACAGGATGCCAAGAAACAAAAATGTCATATTCTCACTGCCAAAAAGAGTGGGAAGACCAATTTCCATGTGAAGATGGCCAACTATATATTCTCAGTTGACAACAACATGAAAGTCAGAGATGATCTGAGGGTGAATGGAGTGGTGAAGTATGTGAAGGCCATCAAGAACTGTATCAGCAGGTAAGGATTTTTTGTTGTCACTACCATTCAAATGCTGATTTCAACAAATCAGTTTGAAGAGAACATACTGGGAGATCAACACCATGCTTGGGCAAACAGGGGCTGGATTGTCTGCCGAAGAGATCAGGCTGAATTCTGATCTGAGCAACATTTTAGGTATGTTCAGGCTTGATCATCTGTGCAGTAACTGACTGGTCTTCACATCCAGACAAACTCAAAGTCAATTACAGGCTTCCATTGTAGCGTCCCCAGGTACTTTTTCTCATCACATGACTTGCTTACCTCACTTCCATCACATGTATGATTACCTAACCCTTCCCTCTCACATGACTTATATCATGTGATGATCCATTTGATACTGACTTGCTCTGACTCATATGCGTTGACTCCTCTACTGAACTGTCTTACTGTACATTTGAGCCCTGACTCATGCTACGATAACTCATGTTGACTCCTACATATCATGACTCAATGTACTTGTATAAATACCTGCTTGTATTGTCAGTAGTAACCCAAGCTTGACTTGGGTCTTGCAATCTTACCACCTTCTCGCTATCCTCTCATCTTGTGAATTGTCTGCTCACGCTTGCCTTCACCCAGGGCTCGCGCACTTCTTACACCTTGAACCTTGACCCAAGGACTTCTTGGTCATCACCTTAGCCACAGGCACGTAACAACAAGCGGCGCCACATGCCTTATCAAACACGTTTGCGGCTGGGTAGGACCCACCACATCCATTCTGGAAGCACCTCCATGGGTTTTAGAGGATGCTCCCAAACTTCAACCCCCATGTAGTCTTGTCAGAGCCCAGCCAGGATCTAGAAGGCAAGGCTCAAGAGCTTTTCTTCCCATTGCATGGTAATGGCAATGTCAGTAAGGAGGATGAGCCCAGGAATGAAATAGAGAAGGATGAGATCAAGGACACGAACCTGATGGACATGGTTGAGGGAGCTGCTGGACTTACAGACATCAACATTGACATCAGGCTCAAACGATTAGACGATGCCCCCAACCAGGTATGATTTATGCCATTCTTGATTTTCATTGAAGATGCTGAACTTAGTATGGTGGTGATGATCACACTCTCTCCGATCCAGTCTACCCTGGCCAGGGTGTTGGGCATTGCTGTTGGGCAGCATGGGGCACACCTAGCAATACCACCCATGGCCCGCAGGAGACTTCCCCTTCTTGGCCATTTGTGCATGCCCTCAGCACCCTCAGCTAATGGTTACAAGTCAAATAAATGTTCCTGTATCGACAGTTCACTTGACTTAGCCAGTAGTGAGCAGACCCAAATGGCCAAATTTGTGAAGGGTTGGCACTCTATCAAGCTGGCAAATATTGAGATAAAACATAAGAAGATGGAACTTGCTGCCACAGAACGGACACTCATCATCAAGCAACAAATGCAGGCAAAGCAGCTTGAGTACCAGGATTGGATGATCCAATTCCAGGTTGAGCTTGCCCGATTGAATGGCAAACGAGGTTCTGTGACTGGTCCTGCCAGCCTTAGGCAGGGAGGTCACCCAACAAATACATACCACTCCAGTACAGACAATGGTAAATTCTCTGGAGATACATTTATCTTTGGTACAGGCGCAACAAAGTTCCCTTCCCTTCCTCCTACTGATTGGGGCCTTCCAGAGGCATCTGGGTTGCACTCATAGTTTATAGAAACAATAAATTTGACCTTGCACATACAATGCAGCTACAGTACATACAATATACATGTCTGCTGAGCTACTATCCTGGTCACCTTACTGCCCCACTCGATTTGCTATTGAAGAGGCATGCCATAATCTGTTGCCAGAACCTCTGCCCCTCTGTTTCCTTGCATCGCCAGGCCTCCTGGAGTTCTTTGTCGCTGCCATATAAGTTATCATCATCAGCCATGTCAGGGATTCCTGGTGCTGGGTATCCTCTACCAGCATTATAGAGGTGCTTGTGAAATACAGGGTCAAAGTTGCTGCCCTAAAGCCTGAGTATCAAGTTGTGTGTGATAATACAGCACTGGACGAATGTGATTGCCCATTTATGGTGCTTGGGCAAGGTGATTTGGATACGGAGTTCACAGAGGGCTTGAAAGCGGCCTTTGAGCAGCCCAATAGTATGTTCAGCATGTATGTGGACCTAGCAATCGATGATCATGAGAATACAAAAAGAAACAAGGCGGGGGCTTACCTTTGACACATGGTAATTGTATGTCCTTTGATCGGCTGACAGCTCGCCACAGACAGGCTTTTGAAATGGTGCAACACACCATGTCTCAGCAGGATATGCCAAGTCTGCCCATATCCACTTGCTGGGGGCCAAAATATGCTTGTGTTCATTGAAGATACGGGTACTCTGGAAGGCAAAGGAATCATGCACACTGCCAGTATGGCCAACAGCATAGTCCACAATGATAAGCAAATTGGGAAGGGTTACAAGCTAGTAGAAGGTCAGGTTGTAATGGTGTAGATAAACATAAAATGCACCTGGCAGTCCAATAAATAGGTCCGGTTCTTGTCAAACCAAGTGTCACCATAAAGACCCAGCCACTGGAATAGCGAGAACTTTGTGCCATCCACCATTATATACCCGTCGCTCCACTCAGGGCATACCTGTGCTGTGACATATGCTTTCGCATTCTCCTGTTCCTTGGCTGTTGGAAAATGTATGCATTTATCATGTAGCAATAAAAGGGCCAGCATAACACGGTTGGTGCAGTTCGCCACTGTGCTAGGACTGACACCAGCCCAGAGCCCTATCGCTTCTGGGCTGGCAGCATTGCCATAATGACCGGTGCAAAATAAGAAGATAGCAAGTTGAACTTTGACCGGGGCCTGGGGGGTGTTGGAATTGTTGTGGAAGATTTTGTGGCCTTGGATCTTATTGATGATGCCATCAAAGGTGTCGGGGTCAATGCAAACTCTCCTCCTGTACTGACTGAGGTTGCCAGTGTGCCAATGTTTGAGGAGGTAGAGCTGAGATGCCTTCTTGATCGCAGGGTTCCTTTGTAGAACCCTTGAAGTGAGGATTTCCCAGTGTAGGTTGTTGATTTTGGCCTGCATTGCCAAGTAATACATCTCTTCGATGTCTGAAAACAAGAGGGAAAGAGAAGGCTGGGAGGATGACTTGTTGTCTGAGTTAAAAGACAAGGCCAAACTGATGCTGCTGACACTTGATATCGAAGACACATTGGAATCACTGTCAGTGGCTGAGAGGGAGTCAAACAGTTTGATGGTCATGTCTTGTAGATATTTGAAAAGCTGGGCACATTTGAAAGAACAGTCAACGTCATCCAAATCATTGAGTAGTTTGTGATGGAGGGGTACCTGCGGCATGGTTACGCATTCAAAAAAACCAAGGCAATGAACATAAGGGTTTCGCCAATGAGCGGATTGGAGACTCAAATATGATGGGATGCTGACACCATGCCAACAGGTCCCCAAGACGAATGCAGCTGATTATTTTTGCCATTATTGTATTTTCATGGGGGGGGGGGGTTTCAAAGTTGACTATTAATTAACCATTAATTTTCTTATTATGTCAACCATTAATCAAAATTTTGTGCAAAAAATGACTTCATGAACACATTAATGGAACAAATAATATTGTGATTAATGGCAACTTTGAAAGTCCCTATTGATTCTATGCTACTCACAATATTGGAATGCATACAATCGCTTGCTGGAATGTTTCCCACATTATGTATACCATCTCTCATAAAGCATACATAGCATACATGTCCTCTATCAAAACCAAGCACTCTGGTATTTCCGCCACTATACAAGGGCCATACTACTGAGAGATCTCAAGGCCCCAAAAGTTTCAGAAATTTTGGCAGCTTAGATGTTGATATGCAAGACTCTAAATCTTGTGTAATATTGGCCACTTTTTCTCTAATGGATGCTACATCAAAAATTATATGTCTTGCCTGTATTACATTCTATGCTATTTATAATAGCTGGTCTCCATCCAATCTTTACCTGCAATCTTTGCCCATTCATGCATGTTGTTTCTTATAAAGTATGCATAGCATACTCTATCTCCTTTAAAACTGGATACCACATGCTCTAGCACTTTCCCTGATATACCCACCACTGTGCCAGGGCTATACTCCAGAGATATCCCAAGACCTGGTAGTTTCAAATCGCAGTTTTCGTAAGGTCCCAACGTGGCCAATATGTCATACCAATTGGCTCTTGAATTTATATCTTGATATGGCATTGTGATGTGGTTAGATATAACAGAAACACTGCTGAAAACGGACATCCATGCATTAAGGAGTTCCTTTGTACCAGTCTCAGGAGTATTCCCCAGGTATTCAGTAGCTTTCCATCCTGCATCATAAAGCTTAGGGTGGATTACAGCAAGGATTGCACTCAAAATTCCATTGGATTCTGAGATGGCATGTAGCCAGTCCAATGCAGCAGGCTCCCTGAAGTTGGCAGATGGCTGCAGGTATTATTGTGACATTCTCTGATCTAGAATGAGTTGCTGAGGAATAATCTCTATATTGAAGCACTCATATTGTGGCCTTGTTGAAACCACACAGGTGATAAATTTGCCAAACCCTGATAGCCCTTTCCAGGCTGAAATTGACTCTGGGAAGTCTGCCAAAAGTTGCTGCTTTAAGGCACTTTCAGCAATGGGCACAGCTTTGTTTGCGCTTCCCACATTGCATTCTGAGATGTGTCAGGTTTTATATATGATCAGACACAGAGAATGAGCACACCCTTCTAGAATTTGACAAGATTCCTGGAAGGTACCAAGCCACTATAATACCATGCATATCAACAATAATGCTTGGCTTTGAGGCTGTAACTCCTTCCAGTGGTGGATATCATTTTTTAGTGACTCTTCCTTTTCATCTGATGCCCTTGTTCCTGGCCTTGATGGCATTTTTGGCAGGTTGTCCACATAATGTGTAACATCCCATCCCACCGATACTGCGGATGAATGTTTAGCAGGTTAAGACATACATTTTATTCTACTAACTGTGGTTGAAAAATGCATCTACAAGGGTGGCTGTGATTATGTCCAGCTCTGATGCTAGAGCTACCAAAAGCATCAGGGGCTGAGGGGGCCACATCGCAGGGGCAGACAAGTGCAGATTTAGCCTAAATTGGAATTGGGCCCTGAGGTATAATGTGCCAAGATGCAAAAGATTCAAGTGAGTCAGAGTTGGGTCACGGCTAGTCTGCATTACTGAGTGGCAAGGGAGTTGGGGTGGAAACAAAAGAGGCGCCGAAATGCAAGCACCTGATAGCTCAGCTGAAAATAAATCACCAATCACCAATCAACAAACGTAAGCTACCAAGGAATGACTTCAGACTACCGAGGAATGGGTTAGCATGCAATACATGAATGAGTCCCCCTAACTCTCAACACACTAGACTCCCTTCCACACCTTACACTGTGGGTTCTTCCTCAGAACTCCATGGTAGCACTGCAGCAACAGCATGGCCACCCAAAGCAAACCAAACCCACTTTATCTCTTTGAGGGATCTGAGTGGTCTGATGACGATGACAGCTTCTCTTGCTTTGAGTCTCTTTCATTATCAGACAGCTCTGCTTTCTCCCCAGGTTACAAATCCATGGTCTCTGAAGACCTTAACCTATATGATGCTGAGTGCATATGCCAGTTGCCCACTTAAATCCCATGGGTTAAAATGCAAGCATATCTAGCACAGTAGGGGCATTGAGTGATGAGGAAGTCAGTGCACTAGACAAGCGCATTGACAAGTACCAAGCTGCCAACTCCAGTGCTCAGATGGAAATTGGCCAAGAATTCTTCAACAGTTTTAGTAAAACCATGCCACTAGAGGCCGGGGAATCCCCTCAAGCCTATATAGCACATATGAACTCTGTACATGTACGATTTGCAACATTGGGGCTGTTCTCACACATTTCTAGCTTATTTGCCAGTACTTTTGTAGCAAAATGCGACCAGTGAGGAGTGAACCTACTCCAGAAACCCAAATTTGGATGGCTGGACAAACTCAAACAGCTGAAGAAAGGTGCGCACTTCATTTACTCACCAAGCACTGCCACTAAAAGTAGAATGTGACTCTAGCGAAGAAATTGTGTTAACAGACAAACATATGAGTGCACTAAAACCGTGGTTGGCCAAGTTCCAAGCTGCCAACCCAGGTAATCAGGTCAAAATCATCAATGATGCTGCCTCCTCCATTGAGAGGAACTTGGCAGAAGGCATACAGCCCGATAAAGATGCCATGATAGATGTATGTGACCTCTCAGCCAATTGAGCTATGCTGAGATATTTTCAGCTTATTAGTGGATATTTCTATGGGAAAGCTAAACAGACGTCCAAGAAATGCACATACAAGACCAGAAATTGGACATACCTTGATGTTGTGTCAGTCAAGAAGCGCCAAAAAATCAACAAGTTGTCTGAAAAGCTTTTGGAAAGTGCACCTGGATCACAACCTTTTCTTGGCACCTGGAGTAAAGCATGGCATCAGGTTGAGCTGATGTTGACCGACCCTCAGCACCAAGAGTACAAAGCACTGGAAAAAAAATAGTCAGAGAATAAACTGCCCCAGAGGATGCAGATGTGGTATGTGCATGGCAACAATTCTAGCAGATAAAAATTGACTGATTCTTTGCATTAGTATGAGGGATAAGTACTCAATCAAGGCCTTCAAGGAGTTTAGTTCGATGGCCTGCAAACAGTTTGGAATGTATATTGTCATTCTCTCAGCATTTGTTGATGGTGATGGCGATCCTGCAATTACATTGTGGGTATAACTCTTTATTCACGGTACATACATCTTACGATTTCAAACAGCTTTGATTCCAACAATGAAAATGAGGGAACATCTTTCAAGGCATGGCACCCAGACTGGACTAAAAACCCAATGATGGAAGATTTTGCATGATGGGGTAGTGAGTCTTTTGGTAAGTGACTATCCTGCCTCAAGAAAAAAGTGCTGATGCACCAGAATTTTAGGGTTCTCACAACCCAAGCCCAGTGAGAATGAGCCTAAAGGAAAGGGGGAAAGCCCAGAGGTGAAACTCAAGAAGAACAAGAAGGGGTACCCCATACTGCCAAGTGTCGAAGAGATAGATGGCCTCATGCTAATTGACAAGAAAAAACTTATAAGCAGGTTCATGGGTGATGTGTTCAGTGCATTAGCTGCCAATCCTTGCTGCTGATTCATTCACTGAGCTTATTTTCAGATATCTCCATTGGTACACCAAAGGGAAGAGTACCCTGGAAGAAACTGGAAAGGGCACCAGGTGACTATATTGAGCCCAAGTATTTGCTGGAGAAGGTTGTCACACTCCAGCAATACTATCACCTTTGCCTGGAGGATGTCAGTTCCATGCTCAAATACTGGGCGGAGAGGCAAGCCACCAATAAGGTTCCATTGCGCTTCATAAAGGCAGCTGAGCCAGTTTAGCAAAAGAAGCACACCTCAGGAGGTAATGGTTCTGATGCTGATGTGGAGCTGAGTGAAGAAGAAGTGGACCTGCAGGGTATCAATGGAAACCAGGTACAGAGGGTTAGACAACCACAATGGGGTGGCAGAAGCAATGGTTCAGAGCAGACTCCTGGTCAAAGCCTTGGGAATGCTGCCAATGGATTGCAGCAACAAAGGGATGGAGACACGGCCCCAAATCTCCCCCCTACTTGCCCCCTCCATCGATGCTCTTCACCCTGTAATGACTTGTCACCCTACAATGACTCTCCACCCTGTGGTGGTTCTCTGCCCCAGGATGAGTCTCTGTCCTCCAATGAGTCTCCATCCTGTGGTGACTCTCCACCCCTGGATAACTCTCCATCCCCGGATAACTCTCCACCCTGTGATGACTCCCCACCATGTGATGACTCTCTGCCCCACACTCTCTCTTTATGCCATGCTCTTCCTGCGACCCACCCTCTCAACCACCCTCTCTCTGACAGCCCGTGGCCATGTCAAACCAATGGTGTATATAATGACAATGAGGGGAATGGCTCTGGCTCTGCTGCTGAGCCCTCACCCACCGACAAGGTAAGCAATCTCTATTCCCTTATAGAGCCCTGAATTTAGTGCCTCCAGGCACACACTGGTAAGTGCCAGCCCTCACAGCTGGGCTCATCTTGCACCAGCAATGAAGACCAAGACCCCACAGTCTCGCAGAGAGCTAGCCAAGAAACACAAAGGGTCAGGCCAGTCAGGCGCCACAGGTGCAGAAGTGATAGAGACGGTGCTGCTGATTCTCCAACCAAGTGCCAGGGGGTTACCCACCAAGTGGGTGGTACAGACCCCAACAGGTGGCAGTCAAAGCAGAAATGCCACCCGACAGCAAAGGCTGCTAATGAGAGGTAAGTGGTTACTGAGCTATTTGTCTCTATGATGTTAATGCTCCAAGCAGTGCTGCCCATATGACAACTAGAAAGCAAGCACAATGGTAGTGCTGTTAGGACACCTATTGTAGAATTAGCAGTTTGCCCTATCTTTCAGTAAGATATGTATTGTACATAGACTTGTTACCATACCATGCGGACTTGGAGTATAGCGTGTGCTGTCTTAGTGTTACACATAAATGACTTGCATGGCCATTATAGTGCATACTCTTGATCTGTCATATACCCTACTTTGTGTCCCCCAAATTTGCTGACATTGTGTCATCTTTTACACATCATAGTTACACTTACATGCCCCTGAGTTCCTCTGCACTTCCAATGTATCATAGTGAATATTATCAGCTGCATTCATTTTACAACCCACACTCTTTCATGAATTCATTCTGTTGACCCTTTCCAGTGTGACCTTTGCTCCTGGTTGCGAGACTGTTACTTGTCAGTTTTTTTTCTCATCTTTCTTTGTCATGTTTCCCCCTTTCCAGCCTCTGGTAGCGGTAACTGCTGACCACATGCTCGCACTTAGCCCCACAGAATCACTGACTCTATTTGCATTCATCTCACCACCCCACCTCCAGCCCTCCTGTAATTTCTCCTCTATCCTTCCACTCTTGCTGCCACACCATAGTTAAAGTAGTTTATTCAATTCTCCATGATTGTTGTAAATCACCAAAATTTATATAAAATGTGAAAAAAAAATGAGGAAACATGGTACCTGACAGAATTGTACATGTATACATCCCTACAACCTTAACCCTAATGGATGCAGCTTGTCAGCCAACTCATGCACTGATTGTTTCAACACTGCCTGCGATCTTTCCAACTCTCCCTGCTTCTTCTCCAATGCGGTGACCCTAGCAGCAAGGCTACCATAATCACTTGCTGCCAATGTCTTGCTCTGAGAATGTGAGGCCTTCTTTTTGGCAGCCTGGAGATATTTTGGGTGGGCTGGAACCTCAACCACAACTTCTGCTGAATGCTGAGTGGGTACAGTTACTAGGGGCTTAAAAAGGGGGCTTACCCATACTACCTAGATAATGATTGGAGGGGCAGCGAACATGACAAGACCTTTCAGATGTGGAAGGAGCCATGGCAGAGCTCTTGGGCAAGGGAGCCCCAACAATGGCCACTGAGCTGTTGGCGGGGGTGTTGGCAGCAGATGATGACCTGCCGCTTTCTAAGTTCAACACTTGAAGGGCTGCAAGTTCTGACTTGGGTGATGGAACTGGTGTAGGAAGTTTGCGGTGTTTGCCTGCATTGGAGGCATGGTAGGCTCCTTGCTTACCCTTTTTGACTTCTGGCACATGCTGGTCCTCCGCCTGCTGCACCCCTGCCTGCTGCTTCAGGCAAAACTCCAGGATGTCTGCTTCCCTCCACTTGTGGCGATCCCCTCAGTTGGTATTGGGGTTGTTGTGCCAGAGTGAGCACTTCACCTTCCTTTGTCTGCAAAGTCGACAAGGGCCATGTGGTGGCACCATACAGTCCACCTTTGATCTCCTACATACTTTACACTGCCATCACCTGTTAGCTCCAAGTAAATTGAAAGGGTAGTGACGCACTTCAAATCCATGACCTCTGCCTAGGGTATCAAGGTAAATGGTATGGGCAGAGTGCTTCCTTGATGGTGCATAGTGCTTTGCGGCAGTCCCACCCAACCCTGGGGAAGAGCTCTTCCACTTTCTTGTAGGGGCAGCAGCTCCCTCAGCAACCTCTGACTGCCCACAGTTCTGAGAATCCTTTCAAGCATTAGATGTTTCTCAGAACTAACTGATGTGAATGCGCTGATCTCAAGCTTCTCATCCACCAACATTCACACATTGTTGCTCTCTGCTGCTGCCGCCTCCTCCACCTCCTCCACCTCCTTCTCAATATCATCGTTGTTGTCATCATTGTCGTCATTGTCGTCATTGTCATCATCATTGTCATTGTCATCATTGTCATTGTCATCATTGTCATTGTCATTGTCATTGTCATCACCATCATCATTATCATCATCATCACCATTATCACCATCATCATTGTCATTGTCACCATTGTAGTCATCACCATCATTGTCATCGTTGTTGTTGGCACCATCGTTGCCATCGCTATCATCATTGTCATCACCCTTTGCCTCCTTCTCCTCCACCTCCACAGGTTGGTCTGGCTGCTGTGGGGAATGCACAGCTAGTGTTGGCAATGTTGGAGCAGAGGCCAGCAATGGAGTAGTTTGGGGGCACACTTCTTTCTTTAAGCCACTTCAGCTTATCATTGGAAGATTGTGAACAAGGCAGTAGGGGGACCTTAGCAATTATGACTTACCTAGCTTCTCCCACCAGCGATCTGCATGTGGCAGCAGCAGATCTGATATGTCATCAGGGAAGGTGGCATCGTGTTTGTAATATTTGTGTGAATGGTGATCTGGATGGGACTGATCAATTGTACCAAGGTCCTCATTGCAATGTAGCACTATGGATAGTGCTGCCAAAGTGGGGTACAGGGGAGGAATCTCGCTCTGATCCACACCTACATAGGCCTGATATTCGCTCACTACCTTACCCTATTTCAAATGTAGAATGACTGAATGCTATGTAAATGAATACTCACAAACTCCTCCTTCAGCCTATCCTTCCACTCCTGTCTATCTGTAAATTCTTGAACAGACTTGTAGGCAGCCACAGCAGCCTCAACTTGGGATGCAATGTGAAGGATGTTTGACATTTTTTGGAGATGTTGGGGTAAGGGGCATTTGGCAGTGTAGTTAAGGCAACGTGTTGGCGACAACAGCTGATGAGTTTTGAACTCACATATTTGAGGCATGACTTAGCAAAAGGGTTAGGGCCAGGACAGGAAAAGCCCTTGTGGCAACCTCCCAGATATTACAAAAAGATCCTCACAAGCAGACAAATTGTGTTCTACAGATCATATCACACCCCCTCTCATCACACTGCCATTTGCCTGGGGGTCAGCAGCCAGCAATTGGCACTATGGAGCCACCAGTAGAAGGCTCCAGTTCGCACATAGGCTCTCCGCTCCCTGCCGGAAGAAAAGGCACCTTCAGTATCCCTGCACTGCCCTCCCCTGAGTCTGGGCAGAGTGATATCAGAATGTGTGCACTGTATTCCTTGGAGCCCAAGAATAAACCTGGTGAGTATTTTTCTAGAGCCTCAAAATGATTTCCCCATGTGATTGTCATTCTCCCATCCTTAGAGGAGAAGTGCAACTTTGGCATGCCAGAGTCATGCCCCCAATCCCCCAACCAGATGTCCAACTTTGGCATGCCAGAGTCACACCCCCAATCCCCCAACCAGATGTCCAACTTTGGCATACCAGAGTCACACCCCCGATCCCCTGACCAGATGTCCAACTTTGGCATGCCAGAGTTGCACCCCCAATCCCCCGACCAGATGTCCAACTTTGGCATGCCAGAGTCATGCCCCCCATCCCCTGAACAGATGTCCAATTTTGGCATGCCAGAGTCACACCCCCAATCTCCAGAGCAGATGTCCTGCTTTGGCATGCTAGAGTCACGCCCCCCATCCCCAGAGCTGCAGTTGGATATTGGCATGCTGGCAAGACATTCTCCATTGCTAGTACCAAGTCATCAAAGTAATTTTGGGACCCAAGCACACCTTTCTCCAGAAAATCAAGACAATGTTGAGATGGAGGGCCCCCTTCACCAGGGCCTCAAGGCCTTGGCAGCATATCCACAGCACCCCATGAGTTTCACATCACTAGCTCTTATACAAATCTGACTGTGGTCAATGTAGGATATAGATGGGGAGAGAGTCTGCCACCTCCCATAAACAGTGGCAAGGAAGGCCAACCTGGCATGGTTGGAGAAGACAAGCACATGTATGAATTGGTTTGTGGTGCCATTCATATACTGGTATCGCCGCTGATCAAATGCTTGTTCTAGGATGATCACAATCCCCATGAGTCAACCTTACAGGAGAGGACAGAAATTATTCAAGAGACCTACTGGTTAGTTTTGGAAATTTCTGCCTTAGAACGAGCACTGAGCAAGGGTATTAATACAATGATGAGTGACCTTGAGGATGATGATGTGGAGGCAATGGTGTAGCTTGGCTGTTGATATTATGTGTCATGTGTAATGAACAATTTCTTGGCATTGTGAGTTTAGCTGTGGGCAGCTGTGGTTTGAAGAAATTCTGTGCAAAGGCAAAGGCAACACCAATACTGAACCAACAGGCAACAGCAGTGTCATGCCATTCTCATCGTGGGCCAATGCAAGCACATTGCTCAGTATGTACTGAGCCTGATAAATCAGTAGCTGTGAGGGACCGGAAACTGCCAGTGCCCCAACAACACATGTTGCTAAGGCACATTGCTGCCGAAGTTGAGTGGGATAAACAGGTGCATGCAAGGGCATTTTCCCAACTTCTACCACTGGTCCCACAACCCACTGTGTCCATCCCCCTACCCTACATTGACTCTCCTCCAGGGACATGAACATAGAGGAAATGCGACTATCCTTGGCCAAGGCAAGGTTGCATTGCCACATGTTGCAGGTAGAGAGCAACGCTGATGCAGCAGCCAAGGATGGGCAAGAATATATGACATTGGCATATCAGAGGTTCCTCTCCAAGCTTGCTAATGAAGCAGAGGAAATGCCACAGCCCTCGGACCCGGCTAGGTTGCATTGCTGCATTTTGGAGCTAGAGAGGGACGCCGAGGCATCAGCAAAGGATACACAAGAATTTCAGGCTGGAAGATATCAGGAGATCCTCTCTGAGATTGTTGATGGAGTGGATGCCCATGGCAACACACAGGCCTCTGATAATGCTATCTTGTTGCAGATGTTGAGGGATGTCCCTATGCTTTCAAAACTGCCTGCTGTACACCACATCCAAATATACTTGGTGTTGAGCTAACCTTGTCACACTATTTTCTAGCCAAGGGCAGATACATCCCTACCTGGGACACCTAAACACCCCTGCAAGTTCAAGGGGGCACAGGATAGGTTTCCTCCCGATGCATCCTTATCCCAGCCATCAAAACATTGCTGTATCGAGTATATCAATCCACAGGCAAATTCTGGAGGTCATGAGGAGGCACCATGTCTCACTGAGGAGTGAGGAGGAGGGGGCTTAGTCTGCATGCTACTCTGCCGCAACCAACTCTAGTTACATTGTCCATAACATCTGCTCCTGAATTTCTATCCTTGTTTTCAGAGAAATGTATTTGAAAGAGTCCCATGTAAGCCTGATCCTGATTCCAAGACACAAGCCTTGCCTCATGTTCTTCATGCACTGCTATCTATCCTATATCTAAAGGATAGCCTGGGCCTCTTAAAGAAGCCCTCAAAAACTTGATCAGCTTCTTGCTGGCTCACACATGGCTTGCCTGAGAACCCTGAAACCCAGCAATGCTTGACTTAGTATCATGAGACTTGCAGTGTCACCAAGCAGCCTGAAGCCTTGGGTTCAATCCTGTGCACTGGCATAAATCATCAACTTGCCCGATGTGCCCAAGGTACTGTGTTAACCCTGAGCCCTTGGGGACCTTAAAGTCTTCAAGCTTCATAAGCTCATCGGCAAGGTCAGTGCAGTTGCATCATGGGCCAATGCAAGCATGTCCATCCCGCTAACTGAAAATTATGTAGGCCTATACAGCAGTCTTGGTAGCAGTCCATTGTATATTTGATGGGCTGCCCATCCATATATGACAGTATATAAAAGGGACCCATGCCAGTGCCTGCCTGTGACTTCTTTTGGGGTCCTATTGGCCAACTCAAGCTCATTGGCAAGGGTGATGCATTTGTATCATAGGGCAAATGCTCGCATTTGTATTGGCTCACATGGCAGTCTTGCACTGACCCTTTAAGAATACAATGAGCTGCTGTACAAGCTAGTAAAATACTACAGTACATGAAATGGGCCTATACGAGGGCTTCATGCACAATTAATTTCATGCTGCAGTGGGCCAATATAGGCACCTTGGTTGGTGGCTATCCCTGCTAATTGCACATTATGAAGGCCCACATGGTAGTGTCATGCGGCGGCCAATTTTGTGTGTGATGGGCCAATCCCAGCTAGTGGTCCAAATATAACAAGCACATGAAATGGGCTGTGCGAGTGCTTGCACATGATTGCTTTTAAGCTACTGTAGACCAAGTCAAGCTAGTCATCAAGGGCAGTGCATCTGCATCACAGGCCAATGTGAGCATATCTCCTAGCAGCTATCCTGCTAACTGCAAACTATGAAGGCCCACAGGGTAGTCTTGTACAGCAGCCCATGTTGTACTTGATGGGCTGATGTGAGGGCTTTGTGTATGATTGCTTTCATGCTGCAGTGGGGCAATGCAAGCTGATAGTTCAATATCACAGTACAATGATCCCATGCAAGGGCATTGAGCACAAGAACCTTCAGGCCACTGTGGGCAAAAGCTCGATCTCATTGGCAAGGCCATGACATCCTCATTGCAGGCCAATGCGACCACCTTGGTTGGCAGCTTCCCCACTAACTGCACATTGTGAAGGCCCACATGGCAGTCTCATGCAGCACTTAATTTTGTGCTTGATGGGCCAATGCAAGCTAGTTGTACAAATATCACAGCACGTGAAATGGGCCCACATGAGTGCTTGCACCCAATTACTTTCAGGCTGCTATGGGCCAATGCAAGCTGATAGTCCAAATATCACAGCAAATGAAATGGGCCCATGGGAGGGCGTCAAGCATGAGAGCTTTCAGGCTGCTGTGGGCCAGCTTGGTCTCATCAGCAAGGCCATGCCATGGCATCTGCATTGCAGGCCAATGTGGCCACATTGGTCTGCAGCTATCCCCACTAACCATATATTGTGAAGGCCCACATGGCAGTCTCGTGCAGCACTTAATTTTGTGCTTGATGGGCCAATGCAAGCTAGTTGTGCAAATATCACAGTACATGAAATGGGCCCACATGAGTGCTTGCACCTAATTACTTTCAGGCTGCTGTGGGCCAATATGAGCTGATAGTCCAAATATCATAGCAAATGAAATGGGCCCATGGGAGGGCATCAAGCAGGAGAGCTTTCAGGCTGCTGTGGGCCTGCTCAGTCTTATCGTCAAGGCCATGGCATCTGCATTGCAGCCCAATGCGGCCACCTTGGTCAGCAGCTATCCCCACTAACCATATATTGTGAAGGCCCATACAGCAGTCTCATGTGGCACCTAATTTTGTGGTTGATGGGCCAATGCAAGCTAGTTGTGCAAATATTGCAGCACATGAAATGGGCCCACATAAGTGCTTGCACCCAATTACTTTCAGGCTGCTGTGGGCCAGTGCAAGCTGATAGTCCAAATATCACAGCAAATGAAATGGGCCCATGGGAGGGCATCGAGCACAAGAGCTTTCAGGCTGCTGTGGGCCAGCTCTGTCTTATCATCAAGGCCATGGCATCTGCATTGCAGGCCAATGTGGCCACATTGGTCAGCAGCTATCCCTGCTAACCATACATTGTGAAGGCCTACATGGCAGTCTTGTGCGGCACCTAATTTTGTGCTTGATGGGCCAATACAAGCTAGTTGTGCAAATATCACAGTACATGAAATGGGCCCATGTGAGTGCTTGCACCTAATTATTTCCAGGCTGCTATGGGCCAGCTCAGTCTTGTTGGCAAGGCCATTATATCTGCATTGCAGGCCAATGCAGCCACATTGGTCAGCAGCTATCCCTGCTAACCGCACATTATGAAGGCCCACATGGCAGTCCTGTGCAGCACCTAATTTTGTGCTTGATGGGCCAATGCAAGCTTGTTATGCAGATATTACAGGGCATGAAATGGGCCCACATGAGTGCTTGTACCTAATTACTTTCAGGCTGCTGTGGGCCAGTGCAAGCTGATAGTCCAAATATCACAGCAAATGAAATGGGCCCATGGGAGGGCATTGAGCACAAGAGCTTTCAGGCTGCTGTGGGCCAGCTTGGTCTTATCGTCAAGGCCATGGAATCTGCATTGCAGGCCAATACAGCCACATTGGTCAGCAGCTATCCCTACTAACCATACATTGTGAAGGCCCACACAGCAGTCTTGTGTGGCACCTAATTTTGTGCTTGATGGGCCAATGCAAGTTAGTTGTGCAAATATTGCAGTACATAAAATGGGCCCACACAAGTGCTTGCACCCAATTGCTTTCAGGCTGTTGTGGGCCAGCTTGAGCTTGTCAGCAAAGTCAGTAAAACCATCAGCAGCATCTCTTAATAAAATGCTTGGCCACTTTCAAGGCATTTGGCACTAAAACTTTCAAACCACTTGTCTAGATATTGTATTGACCCTATATGCTGGTAGATCTTTATAGTGGGCCCACTTATAAACCATGCCACCTTTTATTCAGTGGGCCTACTCACAGGCTATGTGTTATGATCCTGAGCCTTACCACCATTTTTCCTCATTTTATTTCGCGCTCTCGGTCACTCATTCCCCATTCATTCCCTCACGCGCCACTCGGACCGCCACCAAATCACCTGACAAGTCACCTGATGGACCAT
>Ga0307510_10003303_pt1 | contig 18772 bp, 15 predicted proteins | sample 12_EM_MG_FD_207224 | JGI IMG/M metagenome (GOLD analysis project Ga0307510, IMG submission 207224) | Populus trichocarpa ectomycorrhiza microbial communities from riparian zone in the Pacific Northwest, United States - 12_EM | ecosystem: Host-associated > Plants > Roots > Unclassified | place...
CTTCCTCGTGGCCTCCAAATCGCCTTCTCAAAAATTGTCCAGAAAGAAACAGAGGATCTCGGTCGGGAGCTGAAACCCAGGGAAATCCAAGCCCTTTTTGAGACGGAGTATCATCTCAAATCGATTCCCCGAATCTCTTTAATCGACTACGAGTTCTCTACCGACCGCTCTGCTTCCCCGAACCCAGCCCTGGGCAAGCAATCCGCAAATGCTAAGAGGACATTCCATGGTATTATTTCTATGGACGGTCGAGAGCATTCTATCAGGGGCGTTGGCAATGGGCCAATCTCCAGTTTGGCTGATGCCCTCCGCACTGTCGGCGTAGATCTTGACGTCCTGGACTATAAGGAGCACGCCATTGGCCGTGGAAAGGGTGTGAAGGCAGCAACCTTCATTGAGTGCGATATCTCCGGCAGCGACGAGACCAGGAAGCAGGCAGTCTGGGGTGTCGGTATCCACGAGGACGCCGCACAGGCAAGTTTGATAGCCATGCTAGGTGCAGCTAGTAAAGTGAGTTGAATCCGTGATGAGATACGTACTGTTATTAACATGGTTTTTGTCCAAGGCAATTTCAAGTCGGCCGGCTACGCCAATGCCTACGGCCAGCTTGGCCGCTCCGATGACGACCCTGAAACCCTCTGGGGGTAGAGTAAATATCAATGGATTGGAGTCGAGGGCTGAGGGGATGTAAAATGATTGAGACTGGGGAAAAATTAAAATTGGGGGAATAAAATTGTTTACGTGAAATGGGTAGGCTCTCGTGGGGCGGGTTATCAAAAGTTGTTTTGCTCTTATCTTCCCCTTTGTTTAAGCGGCTGGGGTGCGGTCCTGTATGTCACTATGTTTAGGTTTGCGAGATATTGAAAGCGACCTCCGCCTTCTCGCAAATATGATAGTTTCTCGTACCGTATGATGTTCTAAAACCCTCATTCTTATGATAGTCCGTAACTTGTTATCATAGTGGAAATCAGCCATAACTGCGGAGCACAAACTACGCTTCATACTCGTAGCACTCTTATATTAATTCGTCAAATTATGAAGGAGCGTGATAAAAATGCTCCCCCCTTGTCCAAGATATAAACCAGCGTAGATATCAAGGTTAAATCATGAAGTCGCACTCGCCCGAGTGATATCCTAAGATGATGCGGGCGAATGGCTGGAACGCTGGTTTTGAAATGCCAACGAGGGTTGGAAGTGTTGAGATTGGGTCGAATAAAATTTGATCACATTTACCATTGAAGTTCCAAGGGGATCCGGGAAAGATTCTGGAATGTTAACTACGGTATTTTTGTTTCTACCTTAGGGCTGATGACTGGCGGGGTTATTATAGAACTAATTAGTTTTAGTTGGGCTAATCCTACTCTACCCGTAAGATCAAGCACCGTAATAATAATAATATTATTATTATGTCCTTATGAGACATAAATCATTGCTTTCCCACGGCGGTGGCAGGCTGTTTTAGTGATAAGCTTTTAAAAAGAACAACTATCATAAATCTTGGCATCTTAGGGTTACAACCCCCCCCCCTTTCCACAACTGTGACTTCTTCACACATCATGCCGAGAACAACTCCTCACAAAAATTTCGCGCTGGATCAATCCTCCAGCGACCTATCGTAACTGCGACCAGCGACCAACACCACCAATTCTTCACGACAAACTAGCTAGATACCTAACGCTACCACTAGAAATCTGTCGCCATGCGTATGTTTTCGTCTCCTCCCGTTAACGGTGAATTGGCTAACATAAGGACAGCCCCAAAATTCGATCCCAATGAAGTCAAGGTTATGTACGTGCAAAGCTGTTCAAGAACATGGAAAAATATCCCTCCCATATTGTACCTTACCTTAAGGTCTGGCTAACAATTGGGTTTTTCCTTATGCTTTTTGAAGTCACCTTCGTGCCACTGGTGGTGAGGTAGGCGCTTCGTCCGCATTGGCGCCGAAGATTGGTCCTCTTGGTCTTTCGCCCAAGAAGGTTGGTGAAGATATCGCTAAGGCGACTGGTGACTGGGTGGGTACATCTCCTTTCTATCTGTATGTACTAGTCGCGGGGTGGCGGAAGACTGACACGAATGCTTTCCGTGAAATATAGAAAGGTCTCCGTGTCACCGTCAAACTCACCATTCAGAACCGTCAGGCCGCTGTCTCCGTCGTTCCCTCCGCATCCTCCCTCGTCGTCAAGGCCCTCAAAGAGCCCCCGAGGGACCGCAAAAAGGAGAAGAACATCAAGCACACCAAATCTATCCCTCTCGATGAGATCATTGAGATTGCCCGAATCATGAGATTCAAGTCCTTGGCTCGCGAGCTTAAGGGAACCGTCAAGGAGATCCTCGGAACTGCCTACTCTGTCGGGTGCCAGGTTGATGGCCGCTCCCCTAAGGACATCTCTGACGATATCGCGTCTGGCGAGATTGAGAGTATGTTCCCTGCTACATCCGTATGACATGGGTTGCTGACAGAGCACCTTCTAGTCCCCGACGAATAGACAACTCGCTAGGTTTTCTTTTTCTGCTTTAGGTTGGGCTACTTTCTTCCTGTATCTACTCAAAAAGTGGTAAAAGGGTCAATGTTCAGGCGTATTGGTTTTCTCTCAAGCCTCTGCGCACATCCTATGTTTGCGCGGAATTGTGAAGCTATCAGGATCGTCATTTTTGACTAACTGCCCCTTGCCAACACTCTGGTGTCTACCTACTATTCCGTGGTTTACTCCTATTTTAGTGCAAGGAAGATTGAGTCCTTTGGGAGGAGCTTACTACTCACCGCCATGTCCTGCAGGTGGGCATGGAGGTCCATCATATTAAAGCCTACATATAAGTTCCAGTGCCGGTACTAATCTTGTAGTTTTGGCGGGAGAGATCTGAGGAACTTAGAGAATAAACATGATACGAGACTGGCTATGTAGATTCAGCTCTGTTTGCACGCTGTTGCATGATGTGTGTTGTCATAGTGTTCTGAGGGTATGATATTAGAAAACCGTCCGCGATCTAGTGGTTGTTCTGGGAATATACATCTCTGTTGTTGTGGGGGATTGTGCTGTACTTGTAGGACCGCACAGCCTTCTAACGATATCAAAACCTTAAGCTTTAAAAAGTAGTATATTCCGAAGCCTAACAAGGGTGTTGATCTGGTGCCGGCGGAACATCCCTCCCCCATCTGCCCATTGATCCCTTGAGGGGGCGCTCTCCTGTGATTGCTTGGCGTCCGACTTCCACGCCAAGCCTTGCAAGGGTAGTAAATGGGGCTCTAAATTATGTGCTCTGATCTAAAGTCTATTCAAAAAAAACATCTCAACGACCCATCATCCATCCACCCTCGTCCTACAAGCTGGAGAAAACCATGGCTTCGCCAACAACAATCACACCGCCGAGTACTACTAATATAATTAGACCTGCGGAGGTAGCTACCAGCGCCCCCCCTCTGCGTTCTAGTTTATGAAAAGAAAAATGAAAAAAAGGCTAAAAGGGATAACAGGAGTTCGTCCGCGGATCCGTAAAACGCACGCGTGAAGTATTCACCTCCGATTTCGGGAATCCGTTCTTGCTGGACGATGACACTGCGTACCTCTCTCTTCCCGCTCTTCTCATCCACCCATTTTAGCTAGCGCTAATATTGAGTAGTCGCAGGCAATCCATAAACTGCAAAATCCGCCTCGAATACGCAACAGTGCGCGAACTCCCGCCCGCGCTTGCAGCAAAACAAGCCACTGCAAATAAGACGAAGCGCATTGGTGGTGGCGCCGCCCCGGTAGTTTCGAAGCCGCTGTTGACGGAGGCGGATGGTGTCGATGGGAGCACTATGAAGATGATTGAGGGGGCGGCTGCCAAAGCTGGAGGCGCGTCAGCGTCGACGTCGACGTCGTTGACGATACGGGGGCGCGCGCCGTCAGCCGGTAGTGGTGCGGGAGCGGGGGGTAGAGCGGGAGCGGGCACGGCGCAGAGGGAATTACCGGGCAGCAGTCTAGTCCGTAAGAACAACGCCGCAGCCCAGCAGATCAAGCCGACCTGGCACCCGCCCTGGAAGCTCATGCGCGTAATTTCCGGACACCTAGGCTGGGTCCGGGCACTCGCTGTGGAGCCAGGGAACCAATGGTTCTGCACTGGCGCCGGTGACCGAACCGTAAAGATCTGGGACCTGGCCTCCGGCAACCTCCGCCTGACGTTGACAGGGCACATCTCCACCGTGCGGGGACTAGCCGTATCCCCGCGCCATCCATATCTCTTCTCATGCGGCGAGGACAAAATGGTAAAGTGCTGGGACCTCGAAAGCAACCGTGTGATCCGCCATTACCACGGCCACCTCTCCGGCGTCTACTCTCTCGCGCTGCACCCCACCCTCGATGTGCTTATAACGTCGGGCAGAGATGGCGTAGCTAGGGTCTGGGATATGCGCACGCGGACAAACGTCATGGTCCTTTCCGGCCACCAGGGCACTGTATCATCCGTCGTCGCGCAGGAGGCGGACCCTCAAGTCATTACAGGATCAATGGACTCCACTGTGCGTCTTTGGGACTTGGCCGCGGGCAAGAGTATGGCTGTGCTTACCCATCACAAGAAGAGCGTCAGAGCTCTCACTACTCATCCGAAGGAATTCACCTTCGCTAGTGGGTCTGCGGGAAGTATCAAGCAGTGGAAGTGTCCTGAAGGAGCGTTCATGCAGAATTTCGAGGGGTTCGGGGGGATCGTTAATACCCTCAGTGTTAATGAAGATGATGTATTGTTTTCGGGAGGTTTGTGCTTTTCTTTACTGGTCTAGGGGGAAGGGGGGGCTAATTTAGGATTTTTGCTAGCCGATAATGGAGAAATGTGCTTCTTCGATTGGAAGTCTGGGCATAGGTTTCACAAGATTGACACGATTGCCCAGCCCGGATCTCTGGATGCTGAGCAGGGCGTGTTCTGCAGCACGTTTGACAAGACTGGGTTGAGGCTGATCACTGGGGAGGCGGATAAAACTAGTATGTTCCCTCTCCTTCTTCTGTTCTTTTTTTGGGGAGGGAGGATTGCGGTGGCTAATTGGGTGGGGTTTGGTGATTTAGTCAAGGTTTGGAAACAAGATGAGAATGCTACGGAGGAGACACATCCTCTCGATTGGAAGCCGACTTTGCATAGGATGAGATTTTAGGCTCGGGGTTCATGATTTATGGCGTGTAGAATTTGCTTTATTTCCCTTCTCATCATGTACGATAGTCATGTTCTATTTTTCATGGAATTTTTTCCTGGCTTGCAATTTGCATACCAATTCGAGATATTATAGGTGCTTGCTTGCGCGCTCAGACTGCTGGTCACAACCACTAGCTTGTCACAGTTGCGAGATCATGCGTTCCTAGCACCCGGTGATAGATATGACCTCTCCAGAACACGATAAAAAGAAAACCCCCATAATCCGGAACCAATACCTACCATAAGTTTTGTTTTCTAAACCTCCCATCCACCTAATTCAACGCAGTGGCCGCGAAAGTGGGCAATATGAAGCTTGCCTCGTGGATCCGCTTGTTGTAGTATCTGTACATCTTCCTTTCCTCATCGTCGGATACGGTCCTGAGAGGCTTGGAGACGTCCCTATTCGGGTCCTTACAGCAAACCATGAAGCCAATTTGGCCGGATGGATAGGTCGGGATGGTCGTGTAGGCATATTCCGCAATCGGAAAGACTTCGTGACACGAGTTCTTAAGGTCGGTAATGAGCTGCAGGTGGAGCCACTGGTTTTCGGCTGTCATGAGAAAACAACTTAGGTCAGCTGTGTAACCGTTGTAGGTTGAAGAAAGCAAAAGGGGGGTATGAGTGAGGAGGAAGGGTGCGTGAAAAAAGATTCGAGATTTCAAGCGCAGGGTGAGATTGAGGAAATGTTCGACACTGTAGCAAAGGGTATCACGGTAAGCCACAGAGCACGCATTCCAACAGAACAGAAAAGACATCTGTCCTTCCAATCTCTCCCTCGCTCCTTCGGTCCCAGTTCCTAGGGGGGGAGGGAATGAATTGCAATAGAGAGGGAGAACTGACAACCTTGCGTGGTGATCACACCATCCTCCTGTTAACATAATCACTCATAGTTAGCCATCTGCGATTGATAAAACACCAGCACATCGATACTATACCTTCAAAGCTGCAAATAGAAGCTCGAAGTACGGCTTCTGGAATAGAGACTCTGCTGGGCCCTCTGGATCCGATGAGTCGGTAATAATAACATCGAACTCATTCTTATAGCCCTCGAGAAACTTGAATCCGTCTCCAACAAGAACCTTAGCCTTGGGATGATCGAATCCCTTAGACATATGAGGGAGATATAGTTTGGAGAGTCGGATGACAGCCTATGGCATAGGTGAGTATTGCCCGCTATGAGTGGCATTATTGAAGAGGGTTACTTCGTCGATGTCGCAGAGAATAGCCTCCTCAACGCACTCATGCTTGACGATCTCACGGAGGACACCACCGTCACCACCGCCAATAACAAGAATCTTCTTGGGGTTGGGGTGGGAGTTCATCGCAAGATGGGTGATCATCTCCTGGTAACTGGGGAGGCAAGACTATTAGCCCTAGCTGCTATATAAGGTGGGTATATACCGGAGGGTGTATACTCACGCAAACTCGTCACGTTCGGTGCATTGAATAACGTGATCCAAGACAAGAACATTGCCGTAGTCGGTACTCTCAAAGATCAAGACCTTTAAAAGGAGGTCAATTCACGCGGTCCTGGAAGGGCCCTTGGCTGTATTAAAGGATCAAACAAACATCTTGATATTTTGACTTCTCGTGGTGCAAGATTTTCTTAACCCTGAGAGTCATGGCCTGGCCAGGCCACATCTCGGAAACCTCGCGGAACCAGCCATCTGTGGCATTAGGGGAGATTTTAGTTACTAGTGATCCTGCATTATGACCGTCAAAGGAACGATATTGTAGGACCAACCTTGAATAGTGGGGTGAGTAGGTTCGCTCATTTTCGTATAATATAGTCTGTAAGAGCGAGTTCTAAAAAGGTTCTGATAATGGAGTCTGTGTTAGTCAACTTCAATACTATATAGAGGCTCCCAGCAGGAATTGAGTGTGACAAACCCTATAAAGGGGTCTAGCAGGGAATTTCCACAGAGATGAAGCGATTTTGGAGGGAGAGGAAAGAATGGAAGTGAGAATTAAGAAGCCAAATCTTCTGACGACCGAGGTTCGAGGGGTAGCTTTAAAGGTTTAATGCCAAGGCTTACCGAGGGCTATTCCTGTCAAAAAAATTTGGGACATTTTCGCACGAGCACTCGCGCAGGGATGAGAAAGTCGGAGAACTTGCGGTTGCAGAACAGGGATTCGTGTTGATCAATACCGGTAGATAAACTCTGTGGAGAAGAGCACAGGACTGTGGATATCAGAAACCCGGACCAGTTTCATTAATGTTCACTGTTCTCTGAAACATGAATCTTAGAGATTCTAGCTTCCGGGGGGTTTAGGCAATCTCTATAACTTGAGGGCTAATTTGTATGGTAAATTTTTAACTATTGGCTTGAGATATCTTGTTATTGGTGAGATAATGTGTTTCGTATCAACTTGGGGTTGTTTGGGTCTGCTCGAACGCATCATTTTCTGCTTATACTCGAGTACTCGTACAAACTGTCTGCACACTGCCCCGTAGGATCTTGCTGATCAGCTCTTCCAAAAAAAATTCTACTAGGGTATGGATTGGAGGATCGGAAGACTGACACTGGCAAACAGGGATTTACGCTGATCAATAAATAAACCTTATGAGTGAAACACAGGGCTGTTGAAGTTAGAAGCCCAGACTGGTTGCATTGGTGTCTACTATTCTCCAATGCAGATGCATGAATCTTGGGGATTATGAGGGGCTCCTAGGAATGTCAGCTAGCCTCTAAAGTTATAAGGCCAATCGTACTGTGATTAGTTTTCAACCATTGACTCGGAATATCTTATCATTGGTGAGATAACGTGTTTGGCATCCTCTCTAGGTGGGTGTCTACCAGAGCTTGTTGTTTTCCATGTATACCAACTGCCTGCTCACTCCGCCCTACTGTAAATACTACCTCACTGATCATTTTTTCCGATTTTTTTTCCTCCATACCCTAGCACTCGAGCACAGTACGAAGCCTCCCCAACCTCATCCAATAAATCGCTCGAAAATTTTCACATGCGAGTTTCCAGTTGAGAGACGGTAGGAATACGAGATGTTTGCAATGCCGGTGGCCAACGCCCTGTCACGGTCTCGGGGCCGCATCCGGACCGGCAACCTTCTTGCCGACCCCCATACCGGCACACCAACACTACGTTCTGTCTTTCTCCGCTCTACTCGGGGGGAAGAGCATTGGTGGGAAGCCTACCTCTGGCCTTGAGGAGGGGGCGGGGTCGTTAAAAACTGGAAAACTTAACCCTTGTCTCTACAGAGAATTGTATGGAATAGACAAAATAATTTTCTGGGTTTTAATGACACCCCCGAGAGCAAGGGTTCATAGAGATACTGATACTACACTTTGTGTCATGAATGGCTTAGACGGTTGCTAGATTACCAATTTTTACATATTAATTGGCGCTTTAGAGGTCTATACGACATGGGGGATAACAGTACCGATATTCCTATAATATGATATAGCTATGCTTCCCACGTAAGAAGACGACCATGAGTCGCGGCTAAGTTCTACGAGGTGCATCCATGCATGCAGAATTTTGCTTGCAGCCCTGTGCAGGTACAGGTAAGTTCCTGGCGGGTGATCGCATTGCGCGATCTAATCTATAGTATGTTATTATCTTAAAAGGCTACCTCTCCGGCCTATTGTAGTGGATTCTGGTATCCATACCAAATTTGCGGGGTCTACTACCCCGACCTTCCCGTCGGACAATAGAGAATATATCACAATTGGAAAAATATGCCAACGAGTGCCTGCAGGAAACAAGGGGACAAGCGGTGAAGGGGAGCTGATCGCCTAATTTGTTGATTTTTCAAAAAAAAACAAAAAAAACAAAAAGGTTGCTGCATATGGGGATTTCCGCAATGCAGTATGCAGCTCGATGGTCCTGTAGACCTGTCTTTTGTTTCTTTTTTAGAGTATCGCACCCTGTTTGAAGGTTAGTTAATGATTGATACTGGTTCTCCTTCACCTGTGAACTGAATGAATATGTCAGCGCTCTGTAGAATGCACAATTAGTGATGATTAAAATACCACACTGATAAGACCACTCATCAAGGTCCACTAGCGTGAATCACGAGATATCACTCCAACCCGTACCTTGTTAGATCCAGCCTCTCTCTCTCTGGGGCTAGAGACAACCCGGCGGTTCAATTAACGAATGTCGAGATGTTCTATATTCACTACCCTCGGGGGAAACCTAAGTTTCTCAGCCATCGTCATTTCGCTTTTTTCAACTGCTCGGAAAGTGTAAGGTGGGGGGGCGTGTAGGAAATTCGGTTTTTGATGTTTATTTTGTGAAGAGGGTGAGTAAGCATTGGTGCACTATCTTTGTAGTCGGCGGCTGCGGCACCGGCCCGTTCAGCTGCTCCCCTCCCGTTTTATTTCATAAAAGGGTGCCAAATGAGAACACTTTGTGGATTATTCTTAAGGTAGGTTTGCTGTGGAAGGGTCTATTTCGAAGTTGATGCATCCGCAAAGTCCCTATAAGTTACCTCGGGCAAGAATTAAAAAAGGTTGTTGCTAGAACTTAGATATGTGTCCGCAACTTATAGATTCAATTTAGATGGGGAAATTGGTCCCTCAATATGAAGCAATCTAAATTGGAAATTGATGAATAACTTTCTGCTTAAATTAAGAGTTTGCCTTAGCGTAGGGGTTCCTGTATTCGTACCTTCTTGGTCGGGATCACACACCGGTAAAAAGCTCTGCGGTATGTATAACGGGTATCTTGTGCTAATACCCCATATTGACAAATAATCCATTTCTGCACTGGACTAAACACCTTTGTAGGGATGCCATTCGCTGAGTAAAAGAGACTTCTTCCTATTTCCTTTGCGGGGAGTCTCCCTTCCTAGATGGTGTTGGTACGATAGGTAATGCACCTGCAAAGTTGAGGATACGTAAAAAAGGTCGGATAGAAACTTGTCTGAGTTTGTCTTTGTCCAAAACAAACAGTGTCTCTCTCTTCCTTGCTGACTTATGATTTTAGTTGTCGTCACCACCAAGATTCAAACACTCTTCACGAGCATAGCTCTGCAATAGCTATTGTGACACTGGGCGAGCGTATGTTGGAGGGGGTCGCCTGAACGAAAGATCCTTAGGAATACACCAGGCGTCAGAGTTTTGACAGTATAAATCATCTCAGTCCTTTATCGTTCCAACCGTTATTCTAATTTTCTTTATGCCAGTATCTTCCTACTTCCTACGCTTTCCTAAGACTTTGTCAGGACAGACTCACAACATTTATCATGTCGAAACTAAACGAACCTCAGACCCCTGGCTTCCGCGCGGGTTCAGCTGGGTTTCTGTCAGCCGTTGATCTGAAGATAGTGTCTGCCCCTAGCTCTATTACTCTTGGAGGATATATGATTTTAGACCACCAGCTATTATGAACCTAAAACTTCTATTTGGACACCCTTTGACAAACCATGATGCTATTCCCTCAATATGGATGCTTACCACATCTCGCTGTTGTGAATATCGCAATGCGTTTACTTTTCACTCCTAAAGGGCTAGGTGACTGTTGTTTTGGAGATCTAACGTTGAGAGTTAGTTTACTAGAGGTAAAAGACAAAGCACTAGGGGATAAGCTGATCCCCCCGGCGGAAGGCGTCCCTAATCCAGAAGCCTATTGAATACTGAAGATCTTGATTGCACTTTGAAAGGTCTGTCCGCCACGGTCGGCCCCGAGTAGGAGGCGCAAAACAAAGCTAGAGTTTCGCTGCTCTCGTTCATTGAAGTTTTCAGAAAATAAGAGTCGGAGACTATCGTCAAACTTGATTGTATGAGACCGAGTAGAGCGGTATGATAGTTTGTTCGGGCAGTTGAGCGACGTTGGAGTGAAGCAGAGGTGGGTACAATACAATTGTGGAGCTCGAGGGAGTCGCAAGGGTGTCATCTCGATGGTGCAATCCCAACAAGAAAGCGTGTGACAGGGGGGTCCCGTGCTAGCGCCGTGCAAAGCTAAAAAGGAGTGGGACCCTCGATCTAAAGTTTTTTTCTCTCTCCACTCCTCATCTTCAACCTCGCCCCATCTCCCACTCTCGCAAGAACCCAAACGGCTCGAGCTATTTCAGCAACAATCCCTCAAGGCGCCCTTTCACTTTAGTTTAGCAACTTTTTCGATCAATCCTACATTCAAAATGCCTTCCACATTCTTGTTCACTTCCGAGTCCGTCGGCGAGGGACATCCCGACAAGATTGCGTGAGTAGCCATCTATCCTGCTTCTGCCATTGCGGGTAGCCATTTGCTATTTCTGCGAAATCTAACTTTGAAATAGTGACCAGGTCTCTGACGCCGTTCTCGACGCTTGTCTTGCGGAGGATCCTCTGTCGAAGGTCGGTTGCCACATAATTCTCTCATTATGACTCCAATGCTGACAAGAATTTTCAGGTTGCTTGTGAGACCGCCACCAAGACTGGTATGATTATGGTCTTCGGTGAAATTTCTACCAGTGCGAGACTTGACTACCAAAAGATCATCCGTGGCGCCATCAAGGATATTGGATACGACGATTCTAGCAAGGGCTTTGATTACAAGACCTGCAATGTTCTTGTTGCCATTGAGGAGCAGTCTAAGGAGATCGCCACCGGTGTTCACATTGACAAGGCTCTTGAAGACCTAGGTGCTGGTGATCAGGGTATCATGTTTGGTTATGCCACCGATGAGACCCCCGAGCTTTTGCCATTGACTGTTGTGCTTGCACACAGACTCAATGCCGACATGTCTGCGGCTCGCCGTGACGGAAGTCTCCCTTGGCTCAGACCCGACACTAAGACCCAGGTCACTGTTGAGTACGAGCATGACGGTGGTGCCGTTATTCCCAAGCGTGTTGACACTGTCGTCGTTTCTGCTCAGCACTCTGAGGATATCACCACAGAGGAATTGAGAAAGGAGATTTTGGAGAAGATTGTCAAGAAGAGCATCCCAGCTAAGTACTTGGATGAGAGGACCATCTATCATGTTTGTTCCCCGTTCTGAAAGTTTATTCGCTTAATCACTAATTCTCTACATAGATTCAACCCTCCGGCCAATTTATCATTGGTGGTCCCCAGGGTGACGCCGGTTTGACTGGTAGAAAGATCATTGTCGACACCTACGGAGGATGGGGTGCTCACGGAGGCGGTGCTTTCTCCGGAAAGGATTTCTCCAAAGTTGATCGCTCTGCCGCCTATGTTGGCCGCTGGATTGCCAAGTCCCTAGTTGCTGCTGGCCTTGCCAGACGTACCCTTGTCCAGCTCTCCTACGCCATCGGTGTTGCCCGCCCGCTTTCCATCTTTGTAAGTTAGCTATCCTGCTGTTTTCCCGAACATTCTTTAACTAACAATCCAATAGGTTGATACTTATGGCACTTCTGACAAGACCAACGAAGAATTGGTCGAGATTATTAACAAGAATTTTGACTTGAGGCCCGGTGTAATTGTCAAAGAGCTTGATTTGGCCAAGCCGATCTATTTCCAAACTGCAAAGAATGGTAGGCCACACTCTGTTCTCGCTGGTTTGGCAATTTTCTAACATTGTTCTAAGGTCATTTTACCAATCAGAACTTCTCTTGGGAGAAGCCCAAGAAGCTTGTACTTTAAATAAACAGCAGCTTCTTGGTTATCTTATTACGACTTTTATTTTCTCAAATGGGGTTTCCTTTATTATTTCTTTCATGATATATCTTCGGTAGACGACTTCAACTTCGACTACCTGTTTTGCATTGAGCTTTATCATGTGATAGCTGATGGAACGGATGGGATTCTGTACGGTGGGGTTAAAACGGCGTTTTCAACAAAGGTAAACAGGGAATCAATGGCTGGGTTTCATTCAACATCTGACAACTACTTTTTTCTGGGTTGTTCAGAGATGTTTTCTTTTTTCTTTTTTATAAACGGCGCATCGTGGGTCCTTCAACCTCCCTCGTGTGTTCTTTGATTTGTAGAAAAAAGTGGTTTTTTTTCGGGGAGTCTTTCATACCATTTTCGGACAGAAGTTCTTATAGGGATATTACTGCACCTAACTCTGACCGATATGATACTGCACGAATACTCAGTATGCAGCTTCGGTGTACTAGTAAAATTCAAAAATATGCGCGTGATGACAACACGCAGATCCTAAGACCTGCTAATTTCTCAACAATTCCCAAGTGTGCACTTGGATCGTACAGTACTCGAGAACAGAAGCACCTTCCCTGCTTCCATTTCTCCCCCCTTCCTTTTTCACCAACGGGGTCTTTTTTCTTTTTTGGTGTGGGCAAGTATGTTGTCCTGGTTGGTGGTATTGTTGGCGCATATCCCGTGGCTATTGGAAAGGTTTCTACCGACAGGCGTTTTTGCAACTTGCTCACGGACCTTCACTCGCTCGCTGGTTCATTACCGGTACTCGAGTACTCATCCACCAACGATAGGGCACTACGGTTTTGACGGGGAGGATGTGCCTTGTGATCGGGATGGGGGGGCAGACCTCTTCACATTTATGGCAACTTTATTATAAAAACACTACCGTAGGCAATCCGAACGAAAGTTGGAGGGTGAAAAAAAGGAAAGAAAAAGCTCCCGCCTCATGCCTTAGACAAATGTAGTCATAAGGCAAATGAGTGACCGGATGAAGAAAAAAAGAGAAAGTATTATCACCCATAGTTGTAAAGTTCGTTCCGAAAGAGAAATTCTAACCCTCCAAAAACAAACCGATGCCTTGTCCCGAGAAAAAACCGGAGATCTGTTATCATACTTAAAACAAGGCCTGATGTGTAACGTCATGTCCAAGGCTGGGGAGGGAAGAAGAAAAAATTTCATTTCTCTTTTTTTCTTCTCCTTTTCCTTTTCAACTTCGCTTAGATTGTGTAGAGAGAGTTTTTAAAGTTGCAATGATAATAATATTATTATCATAGTTATTACTCAATTCGTGGATAAAAATTTGAAACCCCCGGATTGGGTGGTATGTGTGTGACGGTGTGACGGTGTGATAGGGTGCAATGGTGTTATAATGTTATGATTTGGGGGAAGCGGAAATGATGGGGCGGGGCTATTTTTCTTTTTCTTTTTGTTATAGTGGGAGTATGATGATAGTTTCAGTGTATTGGTAAGCTAGAGTCTAGAATGTTATAATAATATTAGAGACGAGGTATTGTGGGAGAGCGTAGTATGGCTTCTGGGAGGGAGACTTGCTTAGAGAGGTGAGGGTGGAGTGTGTGGTCTGGTAGGGGAAGGGGAAGTCTGGGGTAGTAATATGATAGCTAGGGAGGAAGGAGGGGTAGGCAGGAGTTTTGGATATGCCGGTTTGCGTGTAAGGGACTGGATAGGGTAGAATTATTTGGCGGGGCGAGGAGGTTGACAGAGTGCTGGCCGCATATCATGTTGTGGAAGTGTCGGATTGGCCGGGAGTTATCGCTATCATTGACTGCGAGTGGAGTATACCTAGCCTTTCATAGTGTGAATTTTGGGTACTGGAGATTATTGGATGTACGGCACGGCGCAGTACAGTACAACGCTCCAGTAGCTCAATCGAGAGATTATGTGAGCTAGTGTAGAGAATCTGTTTGTGGCTACCGGTCCAGTATACCGAAGGAGCGTGTGTGTGGCAAAATTTTTATTATCCACGTCCCTACTCCAACCGCAGGGGCTAGGGAGATCGCCCTTAGCATCAGGGGTGGTTGTATTGGCTCAGCGGGGGAGCAGAGGTAGTGGTAGTAATGGCTTTACATTATTCCAATGGGGTACGATTTCACGCTCGTTGTATTTTCCGTACCTATAGTATTATTTATTCCAATATAAATCTAGAGAGCCCTCCAGGGTCACCTAATAAGTCAGAAAAGGGGCGCATAGTAATTTCTTTACCCGACTGTTGAACTTTCCAAAAATGTGTAGGATTGTAGACCAAATACCATGGACTAGTGGTCAGAGGGGAGGTTAGGAGCTCAACTCTCTACAGGAGGTGGATATATGATAGCATGGAAAATACATATTATATATAAAATACAGGCCCCGGCCAACCCCAGAGTGCCCGCCTACCAGTCCTCCCCCACTACGGGTGAGGGAGCAGGGGTATGCTGATCAGTGATTGGGTAGTGTATTCCCCTTCCAAAACCCTACTGTATTCCTTGATGCCAATCGCAGTATAGGCCGAACCTTTTTGTGGTGTGCCGTATTTGAACTGGACTCCCCCGGACTGCCTACTGTGCATTGTATTATAGACTGCAAGTTCCCTACTCTCCTCCCCGGAATGAACCTGTAGTTGGTGCCTTTGGCAGATGAATATTCCAAATTATCGGTGCCCCCGACAATGGATCCACGCTGTGGATGGTACAATACCAATAACTTAACTTCCACTCAGAAGGGAGTGAAAGGAAGAGAAAAGAAGGGGGGGGTGAGGAAAAGAAAAGAAAAACCGGCCCTGTGAACGGATTATATACCGTATCCGTCCGGGTATCAAAATGCCTGAAAACCGGCAGGAACGGAGACTACCCCAGAGTGCTTTGTCACACGACGGGTAAATTTCCGTAGTAAATGTTCTCATCCATTTCACAGTGTTGACAAAGATCGAATGCACAAGCTGTATACCAGGGACTTGAGAGAGCGAGAGATGTTCTAGAACTTTCTTCTATCTGAGAGTGCCGGAGAGACATACTATTTATGTAGTGAAGTAGCAACATATATCAGTGGTGGGAGGGGATCAAAGGAAGCAATAAGGAAGACAAGACCGAACAGATGAGAACAGAATTGCATATGTGACTAGTTGATCAAGCGATGACACGGGGGAAAAGGCGAATAGGATGGGTTGAGCTCGGACAGCGGTAAACCGAACCTAGAGAAAGCTGACCAGCTTTGTCGTACTCAAAGACGTAGAAAGTAGATATCCAGAAGCACTATTTCAACACACAGTGCAGATAGCTTTATCGAGTGAGACTGTGTGACTGTTCCTGTGTATCGTTTGGGCTTATAATTGGGCAACCTTAGGCTGCATGATCCGAAAGGCTTATGGCCACTAGTCAGCCGGGGGTAGGGTCGTGCCTGGGATGAGGAGGATGGTTAGGAGGTAAGTGCCGAAACTAGCGAATGCTTTGATGGACCGCCCAAAAACCCTGACAACCACTGGTTGGCAATGGGTCTTCTATAAGGAAACCAGTTACGATCAACTCTCTTACCTACCAAAAATTTATCAAGCAGACCGCTGGGGTTTTGCCTGCTTCGATTTAGCTATTAGGTGACCGGGAGGTTATCTATGCCTTAATCTGGCAGGTTCAACCGATTCCCTCAGATTTCATGACATAAATGGCCTCCATCACCTACTATCACACATCTATTATACCACATAATTCATAGCAAATCAAACACACACATAGGCCCCTAGGCCCCTAGTGTGCTAGTGGCAACCCAACAGCGAGAGTGTGGCTCGCGAGCCAGTTATTATTTCCGTTTGGCTTTTTCTTTTCTTTCTCTGATACCGATGATACTGGATACTCCCCCAAGGGGGAGTCCAACTCCCAAGCTTCTCTGTTCTCGTTAGTGTTAGTAGGTGCCGGCCCCGTAACCCCTACTGTGGGAACTTGTCGGCAACGTTTCACTTTTGAGGAGTTTGACGATGGGGTGAGAAAATTACGATACTACTAACCCCTTCCAACCACTGTAGAGGCCTCTTAGAATATTCTTTGGGCTTTGGTTGAGGGTAGATGTGGGAGATGTATTGATGTATATCGTTATTTCACTGACTAACGTAAAGCCATTACGACTACCCGCCCAAGGGAATGTCTTCGCTAGCATCGATGCTTAGGGTGATTCCTCTCCTACCCTAGCAGAAATGGGCCATAGTCGGTATTTCACAGATCCGCCCCGGCTTTGGGCATGGAAGCGCTTTCGAGCCCCGGTGCCTTCGGTCGCTGGATCTAGGGGAAGCTAGCTAATGGATGTCCAAGGTGTGTGCAGGAATCTGTCTTATATATAAACTGAGAGCACCGTTCGAGGCTCTCACTTACCTACTTGCACAATGCAGGAGTTCTCACTTTCATATTGGTGCTGTGCGTGAGTTTCCACCCAGAGGCTTATATGGTAGCTGGCAAGTAAAGATATGGTAACTTGGAGTTGGGAATGGGAACTAGGTAGTTATGGATTGTTAGCTACCGCAGATTACTAAAAAGGAAACAAAAGATGGCCAAGTGGCAGTAGGAAAAGTTCTATATAAATAAATTGTTTTGTAGACGTGTTCAGTTATTCTTTGATAAAACCCAAGGACAAGATCTCCTGATATCCTCACATACCGTAGGCGCACAGAGAATGGCGCAGCTAGGAAGTCTATTCTCCCAGTTCGCCGCGGTTTTCTGGTCTTGGGGGGTTACGCTCATGGGTGAATTGCCTGCACCTGAGTGCTGCTCACCCTTTGTGGCCACCACAACTACACACAGTACATGACCCACACCGTCTCCGCGAACCTTAAAACTGTGAAGTAATAACATACGACAAATATAAATTGAGCAGAAGATTCCGTGTTGGGATGCAAGCGTCAAAGTGCGCCGCCCTGTTCACTGTGACAATCTACTCCTGATGTTGAAAGAATGTGATATCAGTGACTTAAAGCCTTTATTTTCAAGCTCCTGCCAAAGAAAAAAAGATCGTAGGAAGTCTGCTCGGTTCTACAGTACATCTGCTGTAAATAGGCAAATATCCTAACCCCACCTAAAACCGATTCTATCCCGGAATAAGAAGATATCAGATACTAGAGTTTGACCCTACTTTGAAAGCTAACGCATTGCATCCCAGTTGTGAGCTTTACCGGGCCAACCATGAGGGATCGAGTGCAGGCCCAACGTTAGATGAGTAAACGCTTTCTGTTATTTGATCAGTTCTGTGCCCGGCGGTCTCTAGCTATAGCTCTCAGTAGAATATCGAGGCCAGATCTCTTCTCACTTTTTTCGGCAACTAAGGCCGTTGGCCACTGCTCCTATCGATAGACAAAACAGAGCCACTCTGGAGGTCGGCGAGTCCTCAATACCAGCATTTAGTATCACCCGGATATTGGCCTTGAATTCAACACTATGGGAGACGAGTTTCATTATTTAATACTCTGTAATTCTCACCCCAACAGTTTTTTGATAAGAATAAAAGCTGACGGGGGATGGGAGAATGTATGTAGGTGGATGACCGTTCACCGAGGATCTCCCTCCTCCGTCGTTCCCATTACATATTTACTAAAGACTCCACAGCTTCGATAAAATCCTTATACATTGTTTGGCCATTGAACCCAGGCTCATAGTAGGTTCAACATAACATATCACTACTATCCTGTTGGTAGAGGGTGTCATATCACCAGTGATGCGAGCCCCCGAGGCTTACTCCTTCGAATGCGCAACACGGGGGTTGGGCGTACATTAGCTTCTATTAGACTAACCACCCAGGATGAAATTCCAGTCCATCAATTATCAGTCCTCGGATCCTAACAAATCCATACTCCGGTGCGAGAACAGATAGCATCGGTCAGAGTTACACTCTAGGGTTGATGCATGATAGCTCACCCAATACACATCAAATTGAACAAAAATAATAATCCAAATGCTCGCAAATTCCGGGAGAGTAGAAGCACTGTTACGTTTTTATTTGGCTTTCTTATTTTATAGCTTTTTTATCTGCGGATAACTTGGGCTTGATGTATTGCTAGTCACGATCTCGGAAGTTAAGGG